>FLNU01000088.1_pt1 | contig 11896 bp, 10 predicted proteins | sample 1140361 | NCBI WGS metagenome assembly FLNU01 (sample SAMEA3878206, study PRJEB12797) | bioreactor metagenome | biome: Moose rumen | place: Sweden | collected 2011-10 | reverse complement strand
TTTCATTTCTTGTGTGTTATAAAAAGGTAATAATTCTTTCGGTTCTCACGATATAAAAAAAGGATGTGGGCAGACACATCACAGCCTGCCCGCATCAGTAGCAGCGCTATTTCATGCACATCTCATAGATATTCTCCACGTCCTGCTGGTTGAGAGGTTTGAAACCGGGGAGTGTTCCGCCGCCCACCGATTTCTTTGCCATCACAGCGAAATGGGTGCGGTCAATACCTGCTTCAGGAAGGGTGCGTTTCAGCTCCAGCTTGTTGAAGAAGAAGTCGCTCATGCAGCTGATGGCCTTCTTTGCAATCTCCATCGGTTCCAGACTCGGATTGACGCCAAACACGTTCGTGCCGAACTGCACGTATTTCGACACCGTGCTCTCATCCAGACAATATTCCATCCAGCGAGGTGTGAGGATGGCGAGTCCCAATCCATGTGTGATGTCGTAGATGGCCGACAACTCATGCTCCATCGGATGGCAACTCCAAGCCTGACGTTTGCCGGCATTCACAAAGCCGTTGATGGCCCATGAACTGGTCCACATCAGGTTGGCGCGGGCCTCGTAATTATCAGGCTCCTTCATGGCTACAGGCGCATAGCGGATCACGGTCTTCATCATTCCTTCCATGAAGCAGTCGAGCATATAGAGGTCCTGGTCCATATTGAAATAGACCTCAATCAGATGCGACATGATGTCGGCTGAGCCGCAGGCGGTCTGGTAAGGCGACACAGTGAAAGTGTTCGTCGGGTCGAGGAACGACGCTTTTGGCAGCAAAGCAGGGTCGAGCCTGCCGAGTTTGTCCTGAGTCTCAGGGTTGCTGATCACGCCGCCTGTGTCCATCTCTGAACCAGTGGCTGACAAGGTGAGGATGCTTACGATGGGTAACGCGCGCTTCACCGGAGCTTGTTTCTTCACGTCGAGAAAGTCCCACGGGTCGAAATCCACACAGGCGCCGGCTGCCATAAACTTAGTGGCGTCTATGGTGGAGCCGCCGCCCACGGCGAGCAACACGTCTATCTTGTGATCCTTACACATCTGAGCACCTCTGCGCACGGATTCGATGCGAGGATTCGGCTCAATACCCGACAGCTCAAACAGTTCCAGTCCGGCTTTCCTGATTTCATCCACCACACGGTCGTAAAGACCGATTCGTTTGATAGAGCCACCGCCATAGGTGAGCAGCACACGGGTGCCATACTTCTTCAACTCTGCACCCAGATGTTTCAGATGGTCGCAGCCGAAATACACCCTTACTGGGATGTCATAAATAAAATCGTGAATCATTGTCTGTTAACAGTTCTGTTATTTTGAGGAATTTTTACTTTCTTTGTCTTTTTTCTTCACATTCAAGTCATAATACTGTGCAGGCTTCGTACCCCAGCTGATAAATTTGCGGATTGGCAACAACAGGAGCTGGATGAAGTCGCGCAATAATGCAAGAGCTACAGGAGCGAGATAAATGACAAGTAGTCCACCCAAGAAAAATTCCATCACATCTTTTCCGCTAATCCATGTGTTGTCGGCAAATTGAACGGTGTCTTTGATATGTATTATTGGGAGTATTATATACGACAGGAATGTGAGCAGGTCAAGAAAAAAATCGCAGGTGAATCGTTTGATGAAAGTAAGGAACGGCCATGGTGTGTGGATATTGGCCATCACCAGCGACTGGTTCTCTTTGTAGTGAGCCAGGCGGGTCACAGACTTTTTCCACAGGTTGAACGGAACCAACAGCAGATGGAGTATTCCGAGAAGGGCTTGCTGTAAGGCTGGTAAAAACGTTTGACTCAATGGCTCATCCATATTCGCCTCCGGATTATTCACCGGTTGTGGCTGAGGATGAGGTGTCGGGGGAGATGTTGGTTGCTGTTGCTCTGTCGGACGCGGACATCCGCAGTTAGAACAAAAGGCGTCTGTTTCATTAAACGGGATTCCGCATTGAGGGCATTTGATTCCTTCCATGTTTTTCTAATATTTGTGGTTAATAAATGATTTTGGTCTCTCTTTCGCAAAGATACAACTTTTTCCGAAATCTGCAAAAAAAAAATTGTATTTGGAGGAAATAACTCAACAGAACCAACAGGCTATCCTCCATGCGCCTGGAAGACCTGAGGCCGACCAACTGCGGACAAATCCGCCGGGCAGCTTACGACACCATGGACGACGTGGAAAGAACTTTTGCGAAAGTGCCTGGATCTGTGTGGCGCCCTCCCGGCTTTTCTCTCTGAGAAGCTGGCCGCGGATAATCTCCATGCGGTAGTAGAGTGGGAGCTGATCCTCGCCGTCTAACTCATTGTAAGTGGATTCCAAAGTCTGGCATATATCAGCAATGCGGGCGGAGAAAGACAGTCCGGTTATGCTGTCTTCATGTACGTTGATATGGTGGAACGGCTTGTCGGTAAACCAACGCATTCGCGGGTGATGGCTGAGAGCTCTGACTCCCAGTTCCCAGTCGTCCCAAAAACGCAGACTGTCATCCCATCCGCCAATCTTGCGGATAAAGTCGGTGCGGAACACCATCGACGGCGTCGCCAGATGGCTGGCAAGTATCTGCGACCGTACTTTATTGTCGTTGAGATGCCGTTTTACGAGAGTTTTTCCTTCGACGCTCATACGGAATGTCACAGCCAAAAGGTCGATGTCGTCGGAAAGCATCGGAACAATGGTTTCCAGAAACAATGGGTCGAATTCATCGTCGCTGTCGAAGAAATAGACGAATGGAGTCTGGCAAAGACTGAGCCCTTTGTTGCGTGCCCGCGCAGCCCCTTTCTGAGGCTCCTCTGCCAGCGTGACATGGAATTCGTTGGAGCGGTTCGCCTCAGCAAACTCACGGCATATCTCAGCCGAACGGTCAGTAGAGCCGTTATCAACGAGAATCAGCTCCAGCGGTCGATAGCTGGAGCTGCCCACTGTCTGCAACGTCCGTGGCAGAAAGTCCTCTCTGTTATAATATGGTATGACGATTGAAATCATCTTACATGTCTCAACTTAACCCTTTAACTGTCAACCGTCAACTGTCAACTGTCAACTGTTAACTGTCAACTTTCTCTACACTTTATAAGATTATCTCGGTCTTCCTCCGCCCTGACCGCCAAAACCACCAGGACGTCCGCCGCCCCAGCCGCCTTGGCCGCCCCAGCCGCCAGGACCGCCGCTTGCTGAGTTCTTGCCTGCGAAGATGTTGAGTTTGTAGATCACTTTCAGCATTCCGTAGCTATACACAGCGTTGTATTTGGAGTCGCTGCTGCTGAAGGCATTGATCATGTGGCTGATATTACTGCGCTCACGCAGGATATCGTTCCATTCGAATGAGATGGTCAGCGCGTTTCCCTTCAGGAACGACTGTGAGATGGAAGCGTTCCATATAAGCTCGTTGGTGTTCATGTTCGCCTGGGAATAACCGCGGCGTGAGTTCATGGCGATATCGGAGTTGAAGCTGGTGCCCCATGGGGCTTGGATATTTACTTCAGTTCCGTAGGAGAAGGTCCAGCGGTTGAACTTGCTGCCGCTAACCACGTTGTTGTCAGAGTGACTGTAGTTGAGGTTACCGTTGAGCGACCACTCCAGCCAGTCCTTACGGAAGGTGAAACCCAGACGTTCACCGATATTGACACCCTTGGTAGTCGATTTGTCATTGTCTGGATAGCGGACAGGGTCGAGGTAACCCACGTTATGGCTCAGGCCGAAGTTCGTGTTGGTGTTCATCGAGAAGTACTTGTTCTTGTCGAGGGCTGTGTTCATGCCGATACCGAATCCACCGTTCCAGTTACCGTTTATGTTTTCAGGCTTGGTGGTCGATACACCGGTGGTCTCGTCGTAATAGGTACGGTTGCTGATATTATTCTGCTGAAGCTGGAAATACATGTTTGCAAAGACACCTCTCTGGTGCTCCACGTCATAGGTGTTGAAGAACGCGCGCAGGTTTTGGGTGAACGATGGCTTCAGCTTGGAGTTACCCATGCGGATGTTCAGAGGGTCGGAGTCATCCACGATCTCAAGCAGGTTGGTCATGCTCGGCTGGGAGGTACGTCCGTTGTATCGTACGTTCAGGTTGGTGGTGTCGCTGAATTTATAGCGGAGGTTGAAGGTCGGAGTGAAGTTCACCACGTTGCGTGTGATGTCATTATATTCCTGACCCAGATATTTGTAGTTGAGCACAGAATGCTGAGGCAGAATGTCCACTCCGAAGTTCAGATTGAACTTGTCGCGAACCATGCGGAACATCACGCTGGCAGTATGGTCGAAGTTCTTATATTCAGAGAACTGGCTCAGACTGTCGTCTGGAATCTGCATATAGTCTTTGTTGAGCAGCTCATCCACGGCTCCTGCCACGTCATAGCGGTTGGTGCGCAGCGCATTCACCAGGTCGTAGTATGCCACATCGTCGAATGTGAAGGCATCGCGGTCGCTCTTGTTATACCGGTAGTTAAACTGATAGCTGAACTGCAGGTAGGTACGCTTGGCGATCGGCTCGCTGTAAGTGGTCTGGACAGAGTAGTTGCGCGAGCGGGTAGGGGTGTTGTAATAACGGTTGTTGATATCGTTGTCGCGACCCGTAATCTCGCGGTAGTTGATGCTCGATCCGCTGAGCTGCTTGCTCTCACTGTTGGTGAAACCGCCTGTCAGTCGCAGAGTGATATTGCGGCCTTCGTTGTTGAGTTTGCGGTTCAGCTGAAGCTCGCCGTTCATGCCGCGGCTGCTGCTGTAGGTCTGCTGGCGGCTCTTACGGGTGTTCACGATGATGTCGATGATATCCTGAAGATCGGAGTCGCTCTTACGGGCGCCGAAGTCTTCCTCCGCCTGATCCATGTCCGACACTGTATAGTCGTTTGGGTCGCTGTCGTAAGTGCCCGATTCGCTGAACGAGTAGCCGCGGTTGCGCGAGATGCTGGCGTTCGGACGGAAGATGATGTTGCTCATCGTGTCGGGTTTCCACTCGAATCTGAATCCGCCCGACAGACTGGAGTTGCTGCCATAGCTCTGGTTCGTGCTCTGACTGAAGGCGCCGGTGCTGGTCACGAAGCTCTGGCTTGATGAGTGACTCCAAGAGTCACTGCCGTCGTAGCGGTGCCAGATATAACCACCGGTCTCCAGTTTGTCACTTGTGGTGGCATAGTTGAAACCAACTTCCTTGCTGGCGCGCAGACCGTTGCCGCCCATGCCCCAGCCACGACCGCCACCGCCACCGAAACCACGGTCGCCAACGTTGTTGGCGCCAAGCACGAAGCTGTATTGCTGGTCGTCGTTGAATCGGTTCACATTGGCTCGTCCGTTATAGCGGTGCTCGGTTCCGATACCACCGTTAATCTGGCCAACCCAACCGTTGTTCATACCTTTCTTGACAGTCAGGTCGAGCACGGTCTCTTCCTCGCCGTCGTCTATGCCGGTGATACGGCTCAGGTCGCTCTTGCGGTCGTATGATTTGATGTTGTCAATGATGTTGGTAGGCAGGTTCTTCAACGCAACGTTTTTGTCGTTGATGAAGAATTCTTTACCGTCAACCAGAATTTTCGACACCTCTTTTCCGTTGATCTTCACCGTTCCGTCTTCGTCGATGGTGGCTCCTGGCAGACGTTTGATGAGGTCTTCCAGCGCACTGCCGGGAGGCAGACGGTAAGCGTCGGGGTTAAACACGAGGGAGTCACCTCTCACCTGCACCTGAGCTGCCTGAGCGGTCACAACGGCTTCTTTCAGCATCACTGCGTCGGTAGTCATCGTGATATAACCCATATCCACTTCCTTATCCTTCTTGTCGGTCAAGTCCAGATCCACATCCTTGCTGATGTAGCCCACATAAGAGATGCTAAGCTTATATTTCCCTTTCTTCACAGACGGAAACTTGAACACACCTTCCAGATCGGTGGCTTTGCCGCTAACATATTCACCAGCTTCATTTGTCAGTTTAACGGAGGCGGATATAAGCGCTTCATCGTTCTCTTTGTCTATCACAATACCGCTCACGTTGAATTTCGCTTGCGAAAATGCCAGCGATGTGAACAAAAACATCGAAAGCATCAACAGATGTCTTTTCATATCTTTTTGAAATTTTGAATTTACTTGGACTTTCCTTTTTACCTTTAAGGCTTGAAAATCAGTCCGCTCAAGCCCGTCCCAGAGTCTCTCTGGTAGGTTTTTCTCTCATTTTGACTGCAAAGTTACGAATAAGTTTAAATAATACACTCAAAATTTATCTCAACCGTCTTTCTTTTAAGGACATTTAAGAAAAATCGATACTCTACTCCTAATCGTTCAATTCTGAACTTTTTTGTAACTTTAAAAGATTTGGAAGGATGCCTTATACAAAGGCGTAACAGTGGGGGAGTAACACAGGGTTTCGGAAAGAGGCCATTCAATTCTCCTTCTTTTTTGTTCAATACACCCGTATAATGACAGAAATGGTAGAATGGGACGCTTCTTCATGAACACAACATGAAAGTTGCTCGTCTGTAGATTCTGCAAAAATCGGGAGAAGAATCCTCTCTGAACAAATCTGTTGTTTATGGAGCAAGATAGTTCTTGGGTTACGAAAACACAACCCCACTTCCATTCCAAATAACGTTTTCTGTAGTTCATCGCTTTCGTCGCTTATCGGTTCGCTCCTATCGTTCACAATTAGTACCACTGGCGCAGTTTGCGACAGGGGAATAAAAGACCGCTACGACTGACTCCCTATATAAAATTTAATGAGATTCTAGACAGACAAGTCTAATGGCAGGTCACTGATGTCTTTTAGACGTTTGCCTGAAATAAGGATGTTGAGCATCTCTATGGAGTCTTCCGCACCCACTTCTTTTACAGACTCACTAAGCTCGTTAAGAGCAAAATGATACACGCAGTCGATGTCACCTGTTCCCAAAGCTAAGGAAGCGATACGTGCAGGCATAGGCTCTCCGGTTACTACAACGATATGAGGCAGATGTCCCTTGCGGTTTCGGATAAGTCCGAGTGCCTCAGTGCGACTATTCTGTGCACGGTCGCTGCGCATCGTCCATTTGGCAGATATAGAGGCGTGAAGAATAGGTAGTCCACCGCACAACTTCCTGATATCGGAAAAGTTACATACGGAGTCGTCCACAATGATTTCTTTTTCATTTATCACTTCGTCGGATTCTGTTTCACGATACACTACCACATCAGGGGCTACCATGTAGTCGTTGCCCATGCTTGATGCCAGCCGGGCATCATCTTTTGTCAGTTGAGAGAGATAGTCCAAATGCTCATACTGTGCAAAACTACTAGTCTTAATACTATTACGATTACCAAGTTTTGCGATATGCCACTTGCCGGGGCGCAGATTCTGCAAATGTGGGAATGTATGTTCGACAAATTCCATATTAAGCTGTTCGAACTTTGCGCCCGCTGTCTGTCCAAGAGCCTTTTCCTGCACGCTGGCCATCATGCGTCTGGCAATCCCTTGTGCAATGGCTATAGAGAGTTTCGACGAACGATCAGCATTGCTGGGGATTCCCTTTGCGTCGATGGTCAACACTCCATTAGACAACAGACCGGCATGGTATCTGCGTCTCGCTTCTGCTATTAATGCTTGCATTATCCAATACTTGTTTTATTTTGATTCCTACTTCCTTTGCAACAGGTGGTGGGAAGGCGTTGCCAATCATGCGGCAGGCCGTGGTTTTGCGGTTTCCAAACTGCCAGTCATCAGGAAAGCCTTGTAGTCTGGCTATCATGCGGGGTGTCAGCCGTGGCAAACCATCAAAATCAGCAGCTGGGGCTTCGTTGCCAACTCCGCGTCCGTCTATCCCCATCTCTGCCCATGCTTTTCGGGCACGAGTCGGGCCAAGGTCTGGACCGCCGTGCTTTTTGCTGCCGCCAACAAGTGTCGGGGCAATCTTGTTGGCTGTCATTCTCCACTTCTCTACGCCTTTCCATCCGTTTTCTGCCATCAAGTCGAACAATGAATCACCGACGGTTTGGGCCACCGACGGTTTGGGCTGAGGAAAAGCAAACGTGTCATAAATATCAGTCCTGATGCCAATAATGATTGCACGTGGCCGTAGTTGAGGCACACCATAGTCTGAGGCATTTAGCAGCTGTAAATGGACATTATAGCCCAAACGGTTAAGTTGGGCAATAATGTTGCCGCGATACGTATCGAACTGTTTGCCAAGAAAACCGCGCACATTTTCTATCATTACCACCTTGGGGTCAATCTCATCTACAAGACGGAGCATTTGTGGGAAAAGGTCGCGTTCATCGTCTGCGCCAAGCTGTTTGCCGGCAATACTGAAAGGTGGGCAGGGAACACCTCCTGCCAGCAAATCTATCTTTTCGCGATAGAAGCGACCGTCAAACTGATGTACATCCATACATTTCACGTTCCATTGCGGTCGGTTTGCCCTAAGACAATCGCAATAGTCTTGCTCATATTCCAACAATACCTGATGGTCAAAACCTGCCATTTCTAGCCCAAGAGCCTGACCGCCAGCACCAGCGCATATTTCGATTGAAGTGTATGACATTATTGTTTGTTATAATTATATATGCAAAGATACAACTTTTCCGTATATTGTGAGGCAAGTTGACATGAAAGTTTCAAAAAAAATGAAATTTGGCGGTATTTTACGGTTACCTTTCTCTCCCTTCTCCTGATAACTCAATTTCTGCCTTACGTTTTATTTTGGTCATTCTTCGTTATTTTTAGATAATTGCATTTTCGTTACACGCTTTTTTTGCTAACTTTGCAGGGTGATAATAATATTGAGGCAAATTCATAACAATTACAAAAATGAAACGAACTGTATTAATCACAGGCGCAACAAGCGGAATCGGCGAAGGTTGCGCGCGACGTTTTGCAAAAGGTGGGTATAATCTGATCCTCACCGGACGTAATGAAGAGAAACTGAACAGTCTCCGCGATGAACTGACAGCAGATGGCTCTGAAGTGAAGATTCTTGTGTTTGATGTGCGTGACCGTGAGGCGGCCACTGAGGCGGTCAATTCCATCGATTGTCAGGTCGATATTTTGATTAACAATGCCGGTTTGGCGCTGGGTCTTGAAAAGCTCTATGTAGGTGATTATGAGGACTGGGATACGATGATTGACACCAACATCAAAGGACTGCTCACCATGACTCGCCTTATCGTACCGAAGATGGTGGAGCGGGGGAGTGGTCATATCATCAATATCGGCAGTGTTGCGGGCGATGCGGCTTATGCCAACGGCAATGTCTATTGCGCCACTAAATCAGCTGTGAAAGCATTGAGCGACGGACTCCGTATAGACCTGGCTGAAACTCCTCTACGCGTGACCAATGTGAAGCCGGGACTCGTGGAGACCAACTTCAGTGTCACCCGCTTCCACGGCGACCAACAGAGGGCCGACAATGTTTATAAGGGAATCAAACCGCTTACGGGCGACGATATTGCCGATGTATGTTTCTATGCCGCAGAGGCACCGGCACACGTACAGATTGCCGAAGTGCTCGTCCTCGCCACCCATCAGGCCAACGGCACCGTCATTTATCGCCAATAATGGTGATTCAGTTACCGTAAGCAAAACATTCTTGTTTTGCTCTCTCCCCGCATGGACGACTGTTACCGTCAACCGTCAACCATCTCCGCCAACCTCTCCTTGGCTTTATCCAAACCTTGCGAGGCAGCTTTCTCATACCATCGGGCTGCCTCTCCCTTATCTGGCTCCACGCCAAGACCGTTCTTATAGTAATTACCCATATACAGCTGAGCATTCGGATTACCCTGCTCAGCTGATTTACGGGTCCATGCAATGGCTTCCTTATAGCTTTGGGTCACACCGTATCCTCCGGCATAAAGCAGGCCCAGATCCAACTGAGCGTCGTCGTTTCCCTGTTGCGCCGCTTTCCTCAGCCATTTAGCCGCTTTCTTGTAATTCTGCTTCACTCCCTTGCCGCCGGCATAGCAAAGCCCAGTCTTCCATTCTCCTTTGGCGTTTCCTTGCTTGGCCGCTTTGCGATACCATTGAGCCGCTACCTTCTCATCTGCCGCTACGCCATGTCCGTTTTCATAACATTCGCCAAGGTAATACTGCGCATCAGCCAACCCCTGGCCGGCCGCTTTCCGAAACCATTTCGCTGCCTCCTCATAATTCTGATCAAATCCCTTACCATTATAATAATAAGAGCCCAGCAGACACTGCGACAGGTCATATCCTTTCTCTGCATTAGCTTTCAGCGAAAAAATATCCACCAGTCCCGCTTCCTGCGCTTTCACCGTGGAGAACCACCCTATGCTCATAAATAGCAATAAACCTGATATAATATTCCGTATCATATAATCTTTTTTTACGTTAATTTCACATTCAATTAGTATCGTGACATCTGCAAAATTACAAGAAATAATTGATTTCCCCACATTTTTTATCCACAAATTCTCATATCCCATTTCTCTTTCCTTGCAAATATCATTTATTTGGTGTAATTTTGCCTGATGATGACAAGGAAAGAGATTCTTACACAGTCCGCCATCAATCGCATCAGGCAGGGAAACGGGTTCGATGCTATCAGGTATTTCTTTGCCTTTGCGCTGATTGCCTTCCATTTCACTGTCGCCACCGGCACCACATGCCCTTGGTATGTGCCGGGAGGCGACAAGGTCGTCATGGCTTTCTTTGTCATCGCAGGATTCCTCGTAGTCTATTCCTATCTTCGCAACGACAACCTGAAACATTACGTGCGTCAGCGTTGTGTCAGAATCCTCCCTGCCTACGTCTTTGTAGTTGTGGCGGCTTTCCTCTTCCTCTCTCTGGTCAGCTCCTTCTCTATCTCCCGGTATTTCAGTCATCCACAGGCCTACAAATACCTGGTCTCCAATCTGCTGATGCTGAACTTTCTGGAGCCTGACCTCCCCGGTGTCTTCACCGCTAACCCCCTTCAGTGTGTCAACGGGTCGTTGTGGTATATCAAGGTCATCGTCATGTTCTACATCGCTGTGCCTGTCATCGTATGGATGTTGCGCAGGATGAACAAAGCACTTGTCCTGACCCTTTTATACGCTGCGTCGGTGGCATACATCGTCGTGTTCGACCACCTCTATGAATCTACAGGCAACATCCTCTACTGGCAGCTGCAGCATCAGCTCGGAGGAAACATGATTTATCTGCTCAGCGGCACCATCATGCTAGTTTATTTCGACTGTCTCATCCGCCACATCAAGTGGATCCTCCCGCTGGCGCTCATCCTTTTTATCGCCTACGATCAGTTCGGAGTCGGACCACTGCGTCATGTGGCGCCTCTGTCTTTTGCCGCCGTCATCATCGGCATAGCCTTTGTTTGCAAACCTTTATTCGCTCTCAGGGGAAAGACCAACAACACCTATTCCCTTTTCCTCATCCATTTCCCTGTCATCCAGATCGTCGTACATTTCGGGTGGCACCAGCAGAGCATGCTCTTTGCTTTCTGCCTTGCACTTCTCGCCACCATCGCCCTCTCCCTCTCCATCCTCTCTCATCACCTCATCGAAAAACCTTTCCTCCACAAACCATAGCCTATCCCCGCTATTCCCGCTATTCACTTTCTTAATCTTTACCCCCCCCTTATTATGAACTCCAACAACACCCAAAAACCTGAGCAAAGCAATTCCCATATTACCGATGCTAATCATGCCGATTCCCAATATAAACATACCTATCGTTTGTTGGGTGAATCAGGTCTGGTAGAAGACGAAGAGGGCAATATCCTCGATGCCTCCGACCTCTCCGATCCTTATTCACTGTCTCATCAGCCGGCATCGGGTATCACTTCCGAGGAAATCTCAGCCCGGTTATTTACACCTTCCAAGAAAAACAAACAACCCGACTGGGTTGCCATGTACGACCCGCGTTATTGTGGTCCCAGTCTTGAGGCTTACGTGGAGGAAATGGAAAAGAAATATCGGGAGTCCTTATTAACCCAACTTTGA
>FLNU01002391.1_pt1 | contig 11903 bp, 10 predicted proteins | sample 1140361 | NCBI WGS metagenome assembly FLNU01 (sample SAMEA3878206, study PRJEB12797) | bioreactor metagenome | biome: Moose rumen | place: Sweden | collected 2011-10 | reverse complement strand
TGGCGATAAGGCAAGCCTACCTGTTCTACCTTGAGCACCCCGACGAGACACTTATCATCGTTACCGCCGACCATGAGACGGGCGGATTCGCACTCGGTAACTATAAGTATGTGCTCAACCTGCAACTGCTGCAAAACCAGAAGGCATCCGTCTGGGCTATATCGGAACACCTGAAGCAGATGCAAAAAGAATATGGAAAGAAATTACGCTACGAGCAGGTGAAAGAACTGTTCTCCGCCACCTTAGGTCTTTACAACACGGTAGAGGTTACGAAGGAGGAGGATGCCGAACTGCAAAGACTCTTCAAACAAATGATGCAGAATAAGGCGACTGACAGCAAAAACCTCTACGCCTCGCTTAACGCTCTCTCTGATAAGGCGATGCGACTGCTTAATAAGAAAGCCAATATAGGCTGGACCACAGGCTCGCACTCCGGCACACCGGTGCCCGTCTTCGCTATCGGCGTGGGTGCAGAACAGTTCGTCGGCATGTACGACAACACCGATATTCCGAAGAAGATAATGAAGATTGCCTACGACAAAAAGTAATGCCCGCAGGGCTATTGGAGAGTTGAGAAATGTTGCCCGCAACAAAAAATAACACGAAGAAGCATAACACGAAGAAACGTGTTATCCGTGTGTCAGCCCGACCGCCTCGGTGGTTGGGCTGGCTTATTATTGGCACCGTAGTGGTAACCACCCTCATCGCTCTTATCAGCACTTGGCAGCATAAACTGCGTCAGTACGACCAACCTATAGCAGAGAGCCGGCAAGGCAGGCTTGTCTCCTATCCCGGGCGTAACATCGCATACGCCACCCATTTCAACCATCTCAACGAGAAGCACCTGAAAGCAGCCAAAGCCAATGGTCTGCCCGCGCCGCCGAAAAACAGCAAAGAGGTGGAACAGATGCGTGGCAGATTAGTGAAGATCAGCACCTGCAAGAATTATAAGGTGGACGACCTTAGTCATTCTCTGCCCTACCTCACCAAAGGTGCCGCCCGCAGTCTTGACGCCATAGCAGCCGACTTCGCCGATATCCTCGAACGCAATAACCTGCCGCACTACCGCTTTATCGTCACCTCAGTCCTGCGCACGCAAGAGAGCGTGCAGCAACTGCGCAAGAGCGGCAATATCAACGCCTCCGAAAACTCCGCACACTGCTATGCCACCACCTTCGATATTACCTATAAGCGCTTCGATAAGGCAGACCCCTCGCCCGATTATATGACCGAAGAGAACCTGAAACTCGTACTCGGACAAGCACTGCTCAATGCTCAACGCGCCGGACTCGTATATGTCAAATATGAATACAAACAAGCCTGCTTCCATATCACATCAAGGCAATAATAAATGATAAGCAATCGCCATGAAAGTGCTAAAATTTGGAGGTACATCCGTCGGAAGTGCGCAACGCTTCAAAGAAGTGGAGAAAATCATCACTCCTGCCGGCAAGAACATAGTGGTTCTCTCCGCTATGTCCGGCACGACGAATACCCTTGTTGAGATAAGCCGCTGCCTATATAACCGCGATGCGAAAGGTGCGTTAGCACTCATCGGCGAGATGAAAAATAAATATATCTCCGTTGTGGAAGAACTTTACTCCACAAAAGAATATAAGGATAATGCACTTAACTTCATCAACGAGACTTTCGCCTATCTTTCTTCTTTCACAAAAATTAACTTCCGCGAACCGCAAGAGCGCATCATCCTTTCGCAGGGCGAACTTATTTCCACCTTTCTTTTCGCAGGCTGCCTCAGGGAGCATGGCACTAATGTATGCCTTCTTCCCGCCCTCTCCTTTATGCGCCTTAACAGACGAGGCGAGCCCGATGCCGACAAGATAAGAACCTCACTCATGCACCTGCTGAGCGATGCCCCCGATGCCGACCTCTATCTTACGCAAGGGTATATATGTATGAACGCTAATGAGGAGGTTGATAACCTCAAGCGAGGCGGGTCTGACTACACCGCCTGCCTCATCGGGGCAGCGGTGCAAGCAGAGGAGATAGAGATATGGACGGACATCGATGGTCTGCATAACAACGACCCCCGCATTGTCAATAACACCACCGCCGTCCGACATCTGCATTTCGACGAGGCTGCCGAACTCGCCTATTTCGGAGCGAAGATACTGCACCCCACCTGCATCCTGCCCGCCCACGAGGCTAATGTGCCGGTCCGCCTGCTCAACACAATGGCACCCGATGCACCCGGCACACTAATCGACAATCAATTCGACCACGGAAAGATAAAAGCCGTGGCTGCCAAAGATAATATCGTGGCAATAAAAATCCAATCGTCGAGGATGCTTCTCGCACACGGCTTCCTTCGTAAGGTGTTCGAGATTTTCGAGAGTTACCAAACCTCTATCGATATGGTTTGCACCTCAGAAGTGGGCGTAACCGTTACTATCGATGACACCCGCTACCTCAACGATATAGTGCACGACCTCAAGCGATACGGCACCGTCAGTGTTGACCTCGATATGTGCATCGTCTGCGTTGTGGGCGATATGCACTGGAGCAACCGCGGCTTCGAGTCGCAAGTGATGACAGCACTCAAAGATATACCCGTACGCATGGTCTCTTACGGCGGTAGTAACAACAATATATCCTGCCTTATCCGAGAAGAAGATAAGGTGCAGACACTAACGGCATTAAGCAAGCAACTCTTTGACTTATGAAAGGCTCATTCCCGATAGAAAAATTTGCGTCTGAAAGGACCCCGTTCTATTATTATGACATCAACCTGCTCCGCACTACCTTAGCGGAGTTGGGCAATGCCCTCACCTCTACATACGAAACGGCGAATATCAAGCAGGTTCACTTTGCTCTGAAGGCTAACTTCAATCCGGAACTTCTTAATATCATCGCACATTACGGTCTCGGTGCCGACTGCGCAACGGGCGGCGAGATACGTTTTGCACTGAACGCCGGCATTCCCCCTTCGGCAATAGTCTTCACCGGCGTTGGCAAGAGAGAAGAAGATATCCGTCTTGCAGTGTCGCTCGGCATCGGGCGGTTCAATGTGGAGTCGGTTGCCGAACTCGAGGTTATTAACGAGATAGCGACTTCAATGAAGAAGAGGGCTTCGTTCAGTTTTCGAGTAAACCCCGATATGGGAGCTTATTCCTACGCCAATGTTACTACGGGCATGACAGAAAACAAATTCGGTATTCACCACTCTATGTTGGCGGATGCCGTCACGGCAGCCAAGAAGATGCGCTCCGTCAGACTATGCGGTCTGCATTTCCATATCGGCACGCAGATCTTGGACACGAGCGACTATATCCCTCTCTGCAACCGCATCAATCAGTGCCTCGAACTGCTCAAGACGATGCAGGTAACCATCAAAGATATCAATGTCGGCGGCGGGTTAGGCATCGAATATGAGCACCCTAACCACCGTCCTGTGGCAGATTTCACCTCGTATTTTCAGGTCTTCAAGAAGCACCTGCGTACCGACTTGCCCATTCACTTCGAGTTAGGACGAAGTATCGTTGCCCCGTGCGGCGCACTTATCTCCAAGGTGCTGTATGTCAAAGAAGGGTTGCACCATAATTTCGCTATCATAGACGGCAGCATGACCGAACTGATCCGCCCCGCTCTATATAGTGCCTACCACCGCATTGAGAACATCACATCCGATGAACCTGAGCAGGAATATGATGTTGTAGGACCTATCAGCGAACATTCCGATGTGTTTGGTAAGTCAGTAATGCTCAACCGCTGCCACAGAGGCGACTATATCGCTATCCGCAGCGCAGGCGCATACGGCGAGTCCATGGCTTCACACTTCAACTGCCGACCCCTCCCGAAAGCATTTTTCAGTGACGACAATTTAAACTCTTAAATACAACATTTTATGAAAAAGATTAGAACCGCCGTTGTAGGTTATGGCAATATAGGTAGATATACCTTGGAAGCCCTTCTCGAAGCCCCCGACTTTGAGGTTGCAGGCATAGTACGTCGTCGTGGCGACGAGAACCGTCCGAAAGAGTTAGAGGATTACAAGATAGTGAAAGATATCCGCGAGTTAGAGGGGGTTGATGTTGCTATACTCGCCGTCCCTTCCCGCAGCGTAGAAGAGTATGCCAAAGCTATTCTTCCCCTCGGAATCAACACTGTTGACTCCTTCGATATCCACACTCAGGTGGCTACCTTACGCCTTACTCTCGATACTATTGCCAAACAAAGCGGGGCAGTAAGTGTCATCAGTGCCGGTTGGGACCCTGGGTCTGACAGTATCGTCAGGGCACTTGTGGAAAGCATGGCGCCCAAAGGACTGACCTACACCAATTTCGGTCCGGGGCGCTCCATGGGACACAGCGTCGCTGTCCGCTCTATTGAAGGCGTGAGAGACGCCCTCAGCGTTACTATACCACTCGGAACGGGTATCCATCGCCGAATGGTGTATGTAGAGGCGGAGGAGAACGCCGATTTTGCACGCATTGAGCAAAAGATAAAAAACGACCCATATTTCGTTCACGACGAGACGCATGTCGAGCAAGTCCGTTGCGTAAAAGGCCTCAATGATGTAGGGCACGGCGTTAACTTAGTGCGCAAGGGGGTGTCGGGCAAAACGCATAATCAACTGTTTGAGTTCAATATGAAGATTAATAACCCTGCTCTCACCGCACAAATTCTCGTCAATGTAGCCCGCGCCTCTATGCGCCTGCAAGCCGGGTGCTACACTATGATCGAGATACCCGTTGTGGATATGCTGCCGGGCGAGAGAGAAGAGTGGGTGGAAAGATTAGTGTAACACTCTATCCCATACGGATAATACGTATTAAAAAATATTTAAACAGCATTTAAACTGTATTTAAACAGCATTTAAACTGTATTTAAACAGTATTTCAACAGATGAATATAGCTATTGTAGGTGTTAGCGGGGCTGTGGGGCAGGAGTTTCTGAGAGTACTCGAGGAACGGCAATTCCCCGTGGACAAGTTGTTGCTCTTCGGTTCAACAAGAAGCGCAGGACGACAGTATGCCTTCAATGGCGTGAACTATACCGTTCAACTGTTGCAACATAACGATGATTTTAAGGATATAGATATCGCTTTCGTATCTGCCGGCGCAAGCACATCGAAAGCCTTTGCCGAGACTATCACCAAGCACGGCACTATCATGATTGATAACTCGAGTGCTTTCCGCATGGACGAGGATGTACCGCTTGTAGTGCCGGAGTGCAATGCAGAGGATGCCTTCAGCCATCCGAGAAATATCATCGCTAATCCGAACTGCACAACCATAATGTTAGTGACGGTTCTCCAACCTATTGAGCGATTGTCGCATATCACCCGCCTGCATGTTGCCACCTATCAGTCCGCCTCCGGCGCAGGAGCACAAGCTATGGCGGAATTGCAACAGCAGTACAGAGACATTGTCGAAGGCAAACCCGTAACGGTGAATAAATTTCCTTATCAGTTGGCGTATAATATTATTCCTCAGATAGATATCTTCACCGATAACGATTACACCAAGGAGGAGATGAAGATGTTCTTCGAGACACGCAAGATACTACACTCCGATGTCCTCTGCTCTGCTATGTGCGTTCGCATCTCTGCCCTGCGCTCACACTCTGAGGCTGTGTGGATAGAGACGGAAAAAGCACTTGACATAGCAGAGGTAAAAACCGCTCTCGCCGGTGCCGCCGGAATAACACTGCAAGACGACCCCGCCACTGCCTCCTACCCTATGCCCCTCTTCACAAGCGGAAAAGACAATATCTTCGTAGGACGAGTAAGAAAAGACCTTGCCGACGAGAGAGGTATAACACTATGGCTATCAGGCGATCAGATACGTAAAGGTGCTGCTCTCAACGCCGTGCAAATAGCGGAAACAATAAGGGAAAAGTTGAAAGTTGAAAGTTGAAAGTTGAAAGTAATGAGCGATAAGTTAAATATATTCAAAGGTTGCGGAACGGCATTGCTGACCCCGTTTAAGGGCGGGGAAGTTGATTATCAGACTCTCGCCACGCTCATTGACAGGCAAGTGGCGGCAGGCATTGATTTCCTCGTTCCATTAGGCACAACGGGCGAGACACCCACCCTATCCGACAACGAGAAAAAACTGCTGTTAGATATTACCATCAGGCACGCCGCCGGTCTGCCGGTGATGGCAGGTGTAGGCTCCAACTCCGTTAATGCCACATTAGATAATATCCGCCTGCTGTCGGATGCCGATGCCTTTCTTGTGGTCGTTCCTTTCTACAATAAACCGCCGCAGAGAGGAATGTACGAATACTTCAAAACAATAGCAGAAAACAGTCCGAAGCCTATAATATTATATAATGTGCCCGGGCGTACAGGCGCTAATATTGAGGCAGACACCACCCTCGCCTTGGCACGAGATATCCCTAATATCATCGGCATAAAAGAGGCATCAAGCAATGAGGCACAGATACAGAAGATTATCCGAAACAGGCCCGATGGTTTCACCGTGCTAAGCGGCAACGACTCTGAGACATTGCATATTATGCAAAGCGGCGGTGACGGCGTGATATCCGTGGCTTCAAATGTTTTGCCGGACACTATGGCAAAACTGATGCAACTCATCAAAGCGGCGAACTACAACAATGCGCAGCAACTCAATGAACGACTGATGCCACTGTTTGAGAACCTGTTCATTGAGCCTAACCCCATCCCTGCCAAATTTGCCATGGCACACTTAGGACTGATGGAAAGCTCTCTCCGCCTACCCCTCGTCGCTGCCACTCCCGAAACAGAACAAATAATAATCGACACCTTGCAACAATTATGATAAAAGTAATCATCAGCGGCTACGGCAAAATGGGACACATGATTGAGGACGAACTCAAACGCCGCAACATAGAACTAATCGAAGCATCCGAAGATATCACCTCCACCGAGCCGACCATTGCCAAAGACTGCGTCTGCATCGATTTCACCACGCCGCAGGCGTTCCGCTCCAACTACCCCTTCATTGCGCGGCACTTCAAGGCGGCAGTAGTAGGCACAACGGGATGGAACGATATCTTCACGGAAGTCAAAAAGACCTTCGAAGACTGTGGCACTACGCTCATCTACTCTTCCAATTTCTCCTTAGGCGTGAATGCACTCTTTGCTGCCATAACAGCCGCCTCGAAAATGCTGCGGGAAGCGGGATATATGCCTCGGATAGAAGAGATACACCACATTCACAAACTCGATGCTCCCTCAGGCACGGCAAAGACTATCGGAGAGTTAGTAAAGCAAAACTTAGGTATCGAACCGCAGATATCATCCTTTAGAGAAGGAGAAGTGCCCGGCACACATTCGCTTACCCTCACCTCCGAATGTGACCGACTCACACTCCGGCATGAGGCCTTCTCCCGACAAGGATTCGCACGAGGAGCAGTGGCGGCAGCACTACTAACCGAAAATATAGCAGGCGTACATGATTTCAGCGAAATAATAATAACTCACTAAAGTTTCCCGCTTATTTTGCCAAAAATTCTAATTTTTGGATAATTGTGGGTAATTGTGGGTCGAATTGCAAATGATATGGCATCTTTTATAGTTGAAGGCGGGCATAAACTGCACGGAAGCATAACCCCGCAAGGCGCGAAAAATGAGGCACTACAAGTGCTCTGTGCTACTATTCTAACAGATGAAGAGGTTATCATTGATAATATCCCGAATATCTTGGATATCAATAACCTTATAAGCCTCTTGCAAGATATAGGCGTGCAGATTAACCGTGTCAGAAAAGGCATGTATCGCTTTCGCGCCAAAAATATCAATGTCGATTATCTCGAAACGCAGGAGTTCTTGAATAAATGCGCCAAACTGCGCGGGTCGGTGATGCTCGTCGGTCCGCTTCTCGCTCGCTTAGGGCATGTGTGCTACGCCAAGCCCGGCGGCGACCAGATAGGCAGACGACGCTTAGACACGCACTTCATCGGACTGATGACCCTCGGTGCTAAAATGCGCTACGACAATGAGCGTATGGCATATATCATAGATGCCGAACGCCTGCAAGGCGACTATATGCAGTTAGATGAGGCTTCTGTCACCGGTACCGCCAATATCGTTATGGCGGCTACACTCGCACAAGGTACCACCACTATTTACAACGCGGCATGCGAACCTTATATCCAGCAACTATGCCGAATGCTCAACGGCATGGGGGCGAAAATAAGCGGCATAGGCAGCAACCTGCTCACCATCGAAGGTGTGGACAAACTGCACAGCACCACACACACTATGCTGCCCGACATGATTGAGGTCGGCTCGTTCATCGGCATGGCTGCCATCACGGGTAGCGAACTGACTATCAAAAACACCTCCTATCGCAACCTCGGTATCATACCCGATGTCTTCAAACGCCTCGGTATCAAATTAGAGCAGCGAGGCGACGATATCTATGTCCCCGCGCAGGAACATTACGAGATTGACACCTTTATGGACGGCAGTATCCTGACCGTGGCAGACGCGCCATGGCCGGGCTTCACACCCGACCTCCTCTCCGTCATTCTCGTCGTTGCCACACAAGCCAAAGGCTCCGTACTGATCCACCAAAAGATGTTTGAGAGCCGACTCTTCTTCGTTGATAAACTGATCGACATGGGCGCACAGATTATTCTCTGCGACCCGCACCGCGCCGTCGTTATCGGACACGACCACAAGATGACGCTACGCAAGAACAATATGGTGTCGCCGGATATCCGCGCCGGTATCGCTCTGCTTATAGCGGCTATGTCGGCAGAAGGCACCAGCCGAATAGACCATATCGACCAAATCGACCGCGGATACGAAAATATAGAACAACGACTCAATGCCATAGGAGCCTGCATACGGCGAGCCGAATAAGAGTCTTAACATAGCGTAACCTCACCGCACATGAAAATCATTGAAAACTACCCGCTGCTTAAGCACAACACCTTCCACTTTAACATCAATGCGAAAATATTTGCCGAATACAACAGCATAGATGAACTGCGCGATATTCTTACCAAATATCGTGATGAAAAAATGCTGCATATAGGAGCAGGCAGCAACCTGCTGTTCACTGACAATTTCAGCGGCTTAGTACTGCACTCAGATATACAATACTATCAAATAATTTCCGAAGACGATAACACCACCCGCATCAAAGTCGGTTCGGGCGTGGTGTTCGATGATTTTATCGAATATGCCATATCTAACGGCATGGGCGGAGCAGAGAACCTGTCATACATCCCGGGCGAGGTGGGCGCAAGTGCCGTGCAGAATATAGGAGCTTACGGCGTAGAGGCAAAAGATATTATCCACGAGGTAGAAGCAGTACACACAAAAACCCTCGAGAGTCGCCTGCTGAGCAACGCTGAATGTCAATACGCCTACCGCGACAGCATCTTCAAAGGTGAGCTGAAGGGGCAATATATCGTTACCGCCGTCACTTTCAACCTTAGTAAGTGTCCCACCTTGCAATTAGACTACGGCAATGTGCGGCAGTCGCTGCAAGAAATCAGTCACCCGACCATCGCCGATGTCCGCCGTGCCATTATCGGTATCCGCAAGCAGAAACTGCCCGAGGTAAGCGAGTTAGGCAGTGCCGGCAGTTTCTTCAAGAACCCTATTCTCTCTAACGACCACTTCAAGCAGTTGCAACGCGAATATCCGCAGATACCTTTCTACGACGCACCCGACGGCAACGGCAAGAAGGTGCCTGCTGCATGGCTGATAACCACGGCAGGACTGAAAGGTAAGACTATCGGTGACGCACAAGTATATGAGAAACAGCCGTTAGTAATAGTCAATAGAGGCAATGCCAAACCGCAAGATATCGTCAAGTTAGCAGAACTCGTAAGCGAAGAGGTAAAAGCAAAATTCAACGTAACATTACACCCCGAAGTCAATTATATTTGATTTTTTTACATTTTTTTCATAAAAAATTTGCTATATCAAAAAAAAGTAGTAAATTTGCGTTTGCTTTTGAGTTAAGGGACGCTAATCGGAGCAGTGTTTTACTGTCTCATAGTTAAAATTTAACTCTCGGCATATCAGCCGAGCGATGAGGTCACCTTAACTACAAAGGCTGCAGCGCGGAGTAGAGCAGTGGTAGCTCGTCAGGCTCATAACCTGAAGGTCGGAGGTTCGATCCCTCCCTCCGCAACACGGGAAAAGCGGTATTCATACCGCTTTTATTTTTAACTACCCGCCAACAAAAAATATTCAGCATACTTGCATAATTGCATATTTTTATGTAATTTTGCGCAAAAACAACTCTTATCATGAAGAAAATTTTCATGTTAACGGCAGCAATTTCGCTGTCTATCATGCAGTTTACCGCTTATGCAGATTATTACCGGTCGCTTACATTTCTGACCACGGCGGACTCTTACACCATGTCGATTGACGGTTTGTCAATCTCGTTCAGCAGCGACAATATGACTGCCACTAACAACGAAACGACACTCACTCTTCCGCTTGCCTCACTCACAAAAATGTTCTTCTCCGGCACTATCAATACCTCGCTTGAAGAGACCGGCTCACAAGGTGTTGCCGCTATTGACTACGATGCACCCGCAACCCTTTACAGTGCCAACGGTGCACTCATCGGCACCTACCCCACTGCAAGAGAAGCCGTGCAGCAATCGGCAGCAGGCATTTATATACTGCAACAAGGCATAATAACCCAAAAAATTGAAGTGAAATGAAAAAGACACTCAAATATCTGCTAACCTGCACCTTGAGTTTGCTACTCCATTCCTCTGTATTTGCCCAGACTCTCAACGTTAAGACCGGCAGCGTACTATGGCAGTTCCCCGCAGTAGAGGCGGGCGACATGCCCTACTCTGACGGCACCACGCTGACCATTATGGACAAGGTCTTCGATATCGCTGATATCAGCACTGCCTATATTGACACCGCAACCGTTACGAGTAGTACCGTAGCAGTGGTGTATAACGGCAACAGTGCCATGGTCAGCGTTGCAGGTAACATAGCAAAGTACATAACAGCATCTGTCAGCGGGGCGCATGTTTATATAGCACAATCAGATGAGGTGGTAACAGAGATAACCTACGACCTGTCGGGCACATCTGCTAATGGTTCTCTCTATCTCGCCGGTTCGTACAAGTGCGGCGTCACTCTCAACAGCCTTACGCTCACCTGTCCTGACAGTGCCGCCATCAATATCCGCAACGGCAAGCGCATTGCCCTCACTCTCAACGGCACCAATACCATCGCCGATGGTAGCGGCGGCACACATAAAGCATGCTTTATGGTAAAAGGGCATCCGGAAGTAACCGGCTCAGGCACGCTCACCCTGACAGGTAACACTGCACACGCCTTCAAGAGCAACGAATATCTGCAACTGAAAAAGAAATTTACCGGCAGCATCATCGTCGCATCAGCAGTCGGCGACGGTTTGCATATAGGGCAGTATCTGCATCTGAACAACGGCAAGATACAAGTGCTCAGTTGCGGTGACGACGGTGTACAAGTGGAGGCGACCGATGACCTGACAGACGAGTATAACGGCCAATGCTTCATCTACGGCGGGGAACTTGATATCACTATCACAGCCACGGCCGGCAAGGGGCTTAAGAGCGACAGTGCCATGACTATCACCGATGGCACCCTCAATATCACCACCTCAGGGGGAGGCACTTGGGATGCCACCGAACAGCAGACATCTGCCTGCGCCTGCCTCAAGGCAGGCGGCGCACTCACTATCAGTGGCGGGGAGATGACTCTCAAAAGCACAGGGCAAGGAGGCAAGGGTATCAGTGGCGACGATGCCGTCAATATCAATGGCGGAGTGATATATATAACCACAACCGGCACTCGATACACTTATAGTAGCGGTAGCAGCGGAGGAGGCGGCAGACCCGGTGGCGGCGGTGGCGGCGGATACGGCGGCTCGCAGACAAGCAGCAACTACCGCTCCTCACCTAAGGGTATAAAGGC
>FLNU01001396.1_pt1 | contig 11914 bp, 9 predicted proteins | sample 1140361 | NCBI WGS metagenome assembly FLNU01 (sample SAMEA3878206, study PRJEB12797) | bioreactor metagenome | biome: Moose rumen | place: Sweden | collected 2011-10 | reverse complement strand
GAAATATTAAAAGAAATGAGGCTAATATCTGAAAACAACATATATTCCCATGTTTTAGAAAATCCTAAGGAATTTGGTGCGGGTATAATTCATATAATTAGTAATTTTGGACAAAAGTTTATAAACCATGGAAGTAATACAAATAATATTGCTTTAGGAGAGAAGGCAACGTTATTTGATAAATTGTCACATGAAAATACGGTATTGATAGATGAATTATTAAATAAGCATAAAGAAATGTATCCACGTACGCACAAAATTCGTGAAGCACTAATATTCTCAAAACGAATTAATTCTCATCACATCCTGCCAGCACCAAAAGGCTTTTTAAGTAGAATATTTCGTTCGTATATTGTAGGAAAAAATGTAAAAAATATATAGAAATAAAAAGTAAACAGCCTCTTTATTCCCCGAGTAAAATATTGTCGATTAATCTTACACCGCCAACTTTGCAGGCAATAAATACTCTTGTATTATTATCTGCTATTTTAACTTCTTCAAGATTTTTTTCATTCATAAATTCAAGGTATTCAAGTTCGTGATGTGAATTTAAAAAGGCATATGCGGTTTCTTTTAGTGCTGAAATATCTGTTATTCCTTTTTTGTAGCAAGTTTTAATGTTGTTAAGAATTTTGTTTAAAACCAATGCTTCTTTTTTGTCATTATCTGAAAGATATTTGTTCCTTGAACTTAATGCCAAGCCGGATTTTTCTCTGACAATCGGACAAGAGATAATTTCTACCGGAATATTTAAATCTTGTACCATTTTTTTTATTATAATAAGCTGCTGAGCATCTTTTTGTCCAAAAAATGCATAATCAGGTTGTACAATATTAAACAATTTATTTACAACAGTACAAACCCCGTCAAAATGTCCGACACGAGACTTTCCGCAAAGTTTGTTAACGTAGAAAAATGGCGGTATTACGTAAGTTAGATTATCATTAGATAAAATTTGCCCGCTTCCGTACATTTCGCCTGGTGTTGGTGCAAAAACTATAGATACACCGTTAGAGTCACACAATTTGTAATCTGCTTCAAGGGTTCGTGGATATTTATCAAGATCTTCTCCCGGGCAGAATTGAATTGGGTTTACAAAAACAGACACTACTACTTTGTCACATTTTTCTACAGCTTTTTTTATCAGACTCAAGTGTCCGTCGTGCAGTGCTCCCATAGTCGGGACTAAACCTATTGTATATCCCTCTTTTTTCCAATTTTTTATTTGTTCTCTAACTTCTTTTATTTTGTTTATAATCATGATTCTCTTCCTTTTTCATACCAATACTACCATGAATAAAACCGGTAAGTATTCTTACCGGTTTTATCTTTATAATGATCAGACTATTTTTAAGCTTATTCTTATTTAGTTTCTTTTTACTTTTAAGCTATCAGATGCCTCTGTTGTTTGTTGTACGCTGTCTTTTTGCTCTTGCGTAGCTTGCTCTGTATTTTCACTTTGTTCTTGTCCTTGCGGTTTTTGTTGCACTGGGTTGTTATTTGATTCTTCAGTCGTTTGCTGTTCGTCATCCTCTGCTTCAGTATCTTCATCCGCATTTGTAGTCTTTACAGTTCTTCTTATTTCGTTACCATTTTTGTCTCGTTCTATAGTAACTTCAGTAATATTACCGTCTTTGTCTTTTACAGTTTCTTTCGAAACTCGTCCGTCATCGTCGTATTCAAATGTTTTTGTTTCGATATCTTTGTTGTCTTTATCGGTAGTCTTTTCTTCAATTAATAGACCGTACTCATCATATACCTTGTTTTTAATTTCAGTAATATTACCGTCTTTGTCTTTTACAGTTTCTTTCGAAACTCGCCCGTTTTGGTATTCGAATTCTTTAGAGCCGACTTTGTTACCGTCTTTGTCATGTTCTGTTTCTTCTGTTACTTCTCCATCTTCGTTATATTCTCTCTGGATAGACCCCGTTTTGTTATTGTCTTTATCGTAATAAATTTCTTCTGAAATGTTGCCTTTGTCATCGTATTTGTATTCTGTCGCATCTTTTTGTTGCCCATTCTCATCAAAATTTATTGTTTTTGTTTCATTACCGTTTTCATCAAATTCGTGCTCAATGTGGCTGGTTACAACGTCGTGACCTTCAAATTTCTTTGTTGTTTTTTCAGAAGTGATGTTGCCGTTTTCGTCGTATCCATATTCTACTGTTTTCGTTACATTGCCATCTAAGTCGAATTCTTGAACGGTCTTTTTCGTTTTCTTCCCATCAGCATACTCTATGTTACTTTCTTCCAGCTTGTTACCATTAGGGTCATATGTTGTTACTTTGGTTTTATTATTATCGTTATTATATTCTGCAGTTACATATTTTTTCAGTTTTCCTTCAGCATCATATTCATCCTGCCTTATAGGATTTTCAGATTCATCAAAAGTTATAACATCTTTTTCAATTACTTCTCCGTTTTCGTCCCTATCATAATTAACTTCTTTTACTTTTTTCCCAGAAGCATTATATTCTTTTTCAGTAGTAAGATTGCCTTCAGAGTCATATTCTTTTTCAACAGTTCCAATCGGATGGTTATCTTCGTCATATTTAGTTTCTGTTACCTTCGAATTTGGTTCACCCTTTACGTCTTCAGGTTTTTTTTCGTCATCCGCTTTGCCGGCACTGCCTACTTGATCATCATCATCTTCTTCTTCTGCTGCTTCGGTCTTTTTGTCAGAGAAAGAAACTCCCATAGCTTCATAGATTTGTCCTATTTCATCTTTTGAAAAATCTATTTTTTGATTTTCGTATACCATAAAACCGTGTTTAAAGTCATTTCTATCTCCAGTTCCGGTAAAAATAGATGCCTTTCCTTCGGCTTTACGTTTTTCTTGTAATTCTGACAATTTGTCTATAGTTGCATTCCATTCAGAATTCGTAATAACTCCGTCAGAAATTTCCATTCTTTGTCTCTTAACAAGATCATGTAATGCCTGTGTGAGTCCTTGACCTCTTTTGATCGTCAAAGACACTGCCTGAACTTGATTTTCAGCCATAATTTTTCCCTTTCAACTTTCCCCGTGTAATACCTAAATTGTGTTTATACCTCTTATAAGTATTTTTGAAAAAGAAAATTGCGTCGCTAAAAAAAACTTTTAGAAAAAGAACGATAAATACAGGGGTTTATAACGTTTACAAATCTTAATAATTACTTATGAGTAATCTGAAAGTTTATAAATTTCAGATTCATCTGGATAATTGTTATTTTTAATATCTTCCTTATATTGCTTTGCGCTATTTATAATTAAAGATTGCATATTGGCGTATTTTCTGGCGAATTTAGGCTTAAAATCAGAAAACTTGCCAAACAAATCATCGCAAACCATAACAAATCCATCGCAATATCTTCCAGCCCCGCATGATATTGTTGGTATGCTTAATTCTTGTGTAATATGATGTGCAACTTCTTCCGGAAGCATTTCAAGCACAATTGAGAAAACACCGGCTTTCTCAAGTTTTTTTGCTTGTTTGAGTAATTCTTGAGCTTTATCTTCAGTTTTCCCTTGAATAATATGACCGCCTATAAGATTCTCTGACTGTGGGGTGTAACCTATATGTCCCATCACCGGTACACCCATATTCGTACAGCATTCAATAAGTTTTTCGATGTAATCGTTTGAACCCTCAAGTTTTACGGCATTTGCGCCTAGTTTTATCATATTACCGATATTTTTTAATGCAGAAGGTATGTCTATTGTGTAACTCATAAAAGGCATATCCGTCACAACCATTGCGTTATTTACACCTTTGGCAACAGCTTTGGTAAATATAGACATTTCTTCAACACCAATGCAATTTGTACTTTCATACCCCAGTGCCGTCATTGCAAGACTATCACCGATTAGTATGATGTCAATTCCTGCTTGATCGATATATTTTGCCGTAGAATAATCATATGCTGTTAGCATTGAAAATTTTTCGTTATTATCTTTATATTTTTTAAGTGTTCTTACTGTTACTTTACTCATTTTGTATAACTCTTTTTATTTATTGCGTTCTTTTCTAAACCAGTAATAAACCGCACGTGCAACTTTTCTTGAACTATGCCTTACAAGTCCGTCTTTATTTGATTCGATGAGATTTTTTGCACAAACTTTTATTCCAAGTTTTTTTATTTCATTCAAGTCTGTATTCACTGGATATGAACCGGATTTTTGATATTTATCAGCAAGATTTTCCGGTATATTATCGTTTACTAATACTGCTTCAACAATTTTGTGGCCGGAATGTTGTATAAGCGCCTTTAAATGATCTGAAACTGTATATCCGTCTGTTTCTCCAGGTTGAGACATAATGTTGCAAACATAAATCTTTTTTGCTTTTGATTTGGCAATCTCATCTGAAATTTCTTTAATTAAAAGATTCGGAATTACGCTTGTATACAAACTTCCCGGACCAAGAATAATTAATTCGGCCTGTTTTATTGCTTCGATTACTTCTGGTAATGCTCTGCAATTTTCAGGATTAGAGAAAAGTCTTTTAATTTTGCCCCCGGCTTCTGGAATTGTTGATTCTCCGTGTACAATTCTTCCATCTTCCATTTCTGCAACAAGTTTCATATCATCCAGTGTAGATGGTAAAACTCTTCCTCTAATCGATATTACATTTGACGATGCTTTGATTGCAGAAACCATATTACCGGTAATTGCGCACATTGCAGTTAAAAACAAATTCCCAAAACTGTGACCTTCAAGACCTTCTCCTGTTTTAAAACGATATTTAAATAATTTTGTAACCAAATCTTCGTCATCTGCTAATGCAGTTATGCAGTGTCTTATATCTCCTGGCGGTAAAATTCCTAATGATTCTCTCAATCGCCCTGAACTTCCCCCGTCATCTCCTACTGTGACAACAGCAGTAATATTATTTGTAATATTTTTTATACCGCTGAGAAGCATTGATAAGCCCGTTCCACCTCCAACAGCAACTATTCTTGGACCACGATTAAGCTTGCGTCTTCGATATAAATTTTCTAAAAGAACATCATTATCTTTATCATCATCAATATCAAGGATAGATAAATTTGTTTTTTGCCATCCCTTAAAGAAAAATGCCGCTCCAAACATTATAAATGCAAAAGCTAGCCATTCTGTTGAAATTTTTGTTGCAATATCACTGATAAATTGCATTGTGTAATATACAGGTTTAATATCAAACCATATTAAAATCCCGACAGTCATCAGGATTGTACCCATTAACGTCAGGGCAAACCATCTTTTTACTTGTAATCCCGGAATTAGCCATCCTGCCTGTTTTGGCATTTTTATTTTCTCAATCATACTTATCCCTTTATTATGTAATTTCTAGAGCAAGGCTATAAGAAATAGTTTTTCTCCTATTCAACCCAACCTGATTTTTGAGCATTTTTATAATTATATGGAAGCGGTGTAATAATTTCTCTTGCCTGTGTTATTAAATCTCGAATATTTGAGAGCTTATTCGAAAAATGGATTGAATCTGCAACAACTACTGTTTTGCCCCCAACATTGTTCGAAACTTGAGAATTTTGAAGCAAATTTTTTAATCTCTGTATTGAAATTTCCGTGTTATCAAGGTCTCTTGCGCTAAAATCAATATTACCATTTTCATCATATATTTTTTCAAGATGAACTTCATGTGCGACCTGAATATTTTCTTCTTCTCCGATTTGAGATAAATTCTGTCCTGAAGCTCCATAATAAATTAACCAATTTGAACATTTTTTTATCGCTCGTGCAATAGTTCTTGATGTTTCAATATCTTCTGCAGCTTTGCGATACATTGCTCCATGAGGTCTTACATGCTCGATTTCCATATTGTATGCTTTGGCAAAAGTCATCAAAGCGCCAACTTGATACATAACAAGGGCTTCTAATTCATCTGAAGCCATATCCATCTGTCTGTATCCAAAACCTTGAATATCATCATATCCAATATGCGCTCCTACCACAATATTCTTTTCTTTAGCTAAAAGTAACGCATCCTTTATTGCAGAAGGATCTCCGGCATGAAATCCGCATGCTATATTTACAGAACTTACGTAGTCTAATAATTCTGATTCGCTGCTGTTTTTGTATATACCGAAACTTTGAGCCAAATCACAGTTGAAATCTATATCTTTAATTGATTTTCTTTCTATAACATTTTGCATAATTTATAATCCCTTCTCCCTGATTATACTATTAACAAAAAGTTTTACAAAATTTTTTATCTAATATTAATAATCTGTTTATGCTAAAATATATTTGCATGTAAGTTGGTATAGGAAGGGATATTTTATGAGTAATAAAGTTGTTATTGGTGCACAGTGGGGTGATGAGGGAAAAGCAAAAATTACGGATTTACTTGCTTGTGATGCGGATTTAATTATTCGTTACCAGGGTGGGTGTAATGCAGGTCATACAGTTGTCGCTTTTGGAAAAACGTTTAAATTCCATCTTATTCCGTCAGGTATTTTATATAAAGGTAAAACATGTTTTATAGGTAATGGAACAGTTATTTTACCTGAGTATTTTCAAGAGGAAATTGAAGGATTGAAAAAAGAAAATATAGACTTATCCGGCCTAAAAATTTCTCCTCTTGCAACTATAACAATGCCTTGGCATACAGAAGTCGACGGATATAGTGAAGATAATGCTAAAAAAGGGAAAATTGGAACGACGAAAAGGGGGATTGGACCTACCTATACTGACAAAATGGCACGAATAGCCTTAAAAATAGAAGATTTGTATTCTCCAGAGGCGCTCGAAGAGAAATTAGATGTTATTTTGCCTCTAAAAAACAAGCAGCTTAAAGAAATATACGGTCTAAAAACTTATTCAAAAGAAGAAGTTTTAGATTTGTGTAAAAAGTATGCTGAAATTTTCAGACCTTACGTTTGTTTTGAATGGCAAGAATTACTTCAAAAATTTAAACGAGAAGGTAAAAAAATCCTTTTTGAAGGTGCTCAAGGTGTAATGCTCGATGTTGATTTTGGTACATATCCTTTTGTAACCAGTTCAAATCCTGTAGGGGGAGGAGCTGCGACAGGTTCAGGTTATGGCCCGACAGTAATAAATGAAGTAATTGGTGTTGCTAAAGCGTATGTCACTCGTGTTGGTGAAGGTCCTTTTGTTACTGAGTTAACTAATGAAATCGGAGATAAAATAAGAGAAGTCGGACATGAATTTGGTGTTACTACCGGACGCCCACGTCGTTGTGGCTGGTTCGATGCTGTTACAATGAAATATGCGTGTCTTGTAGGAGGTCTAACATCTATAGCTTTAACTAAAATTGATGTATTCGATCAATTTGACGAAATAAAACTTTGTACAGCATACACTGATAAAAGAAATGGGCAGGTTTATACTTCATATCCTACTGATGTTTATATTCATAAATATTTAGAACCTGTTTATGAAACTCACTCAGGCTGGAAAACTGATTTGTCATGTGTTAAAGAATATGAAAAATTGCCAATAAACGCACGGAAATACCTTGAGCGTTTGGAAGAAATTTTGGAAACGCCAATATCGATTGTGTCTGTTGGTCCAGATAGAGAACAAACTATTATAAAACGGTAGTTTACATTTCTTAAATCTGTTGGCAATAAAATCTTATATCTTGTTTTTATATAAACAGGTAGAATTTTGTATGAAGATTAATCCTATATCAATATATCGTAATATTGTTGATTCAAATGACCAATTCCAACAGGCTTTTGGGCAGTCTGCAGTCGTAACTAATCCAAACGGCTCGTCTGTGATTCCTTCAAAGACTCCTGATTACAATGTCAGAATACCTATTTCTTATAAGTTTGATGAAGAAATAAACCTTCCTAATAATCTTAAAGCGTACTGTTATAAATTAGCAAATGGGCAAAGGGTTGTTATTGTTCCAAAAGAAGGCGCTACGGTTGTTAAATCTTATGTAAATACAGGTTCTTTTAATGAGCCAGACAAAATTAGAGGAATAAGTCATTATATTGAACATAATTTATTTAACGGCTCAGAAGATTTAGGAGATAAAGTATTTTTTGATGAAGTCAATAAAATGGGTGCATTTACAAATGCTTCTACATCGTTTTCGGTAACGGATTATTATATCTCTTCTCAATTATTAGAAGATAGTGATTTAGAAAATAAAATCAAACTTCATGCAGGCATGCTTCAAAGTCCGAAATTTTTAGAAGATAAACTTGCAAAGGAAAAAGATATTGTAAATTCCGAAATAAACATGTGCTTATCAGATGAGTCAAGCAGAGCGGAATCTATAACTTTGAAAAATCTGTTTAATATAAAATCGAATTCTCCGGATTTGGTTGCGGGTTCAACTGATAATATTGATTCATTGACTCGTGAAGATGTTGTAAATTATTTTAACAATAACTATTACCCTGCAAATATTGTTACTGTTGTAACCGGTGAAGTTGAGCCGGATGTAACAATATCTTTAATTGCAAAGTATTTTAATTCTCAAAAACAACCGGTGCAAAACAGACATTATGAAAAACTTACTCCAATAGATAAACCGATAAGGCAAGATTTAATTTCTAATAAAAAAGAAGGTTCGGCAGAAATATATTTAGGATTTGCTGGTCCTGAAAATTCGAATATTAAAGATAAAATATATTTAAGAGCGGTTGAGAGTCTTTTAATGGATTTATCAAATTCCCGTCTCAAAAATCTTGAGCATAAATATTGTACTAATATGAATATTTCTACTGAACGTCTTGGAATAAGACCGGAAGATCAAACGGCAAAAATAATGAATATTTCTGCATTTGAATCTGATGTAGAACCTTTACTGAAAGAATTATACGCTATAATTGAAAATCTTGGGGAAAAACCTCCTACCGAAGAAGAATTTCAAGCGATAAAAAATCAGATTAAAAAAACAAATTCAATATATATGCAATCTTCTGCAGCATTGAATCAACATATAGGTATGGACTTTTTAAACGGAACTCCTTACAATATGGTTCAATATGACGAAATCTTAGATAATATGACATATGAGGATTTTATTCATACTGCAAAAAAATATTTTGATTTGAATAAAGTCGCATTAACGGTAGTTCATCCTTCAGGTACAAAATCGGAGGAAGTTAAGAACAATTATGAAAAATTTAATAATCATTCCGGTGTAACTTTCACCGGTTTAAATAAGAAAACTCCAATCAATCTGAATAAAGTTGAAGAATACAAGTTACCAAATAATTTTGATGTAATATTACATGATGAAGATACTGATGTTATAGATTATTCGTTAGTTCTAGATACCAATACATTTACTCCGCACAAAGCTGCGGTTGCAGATATATTGTGCGATATGATAAATTATGAAACAGCAGGCAAGACTAAAGAAGAAATGGATTCTTTATTTGATAAAAACGGTATTGATGGCGGAGTTATTGCTACGGATAAATTGATATCTGCAATGGGAAATTTCCCGTTAGAAAAAACAACAGAAGCAATGAACTTGTTCAAAGAAAGGATTCAAAATCCTAATTTTACCGAAGAAAATTTCAAAAAGGCAGCTCTTCATTGTATGTCAATTTATTTAGAACATGAACCTTCTGCTTATGATGATTATGATAAAGCTATATACAAAAATACTTCTCTTGGCTCTACAAACATAGATAAACTCACGAGTATTCCTAATATAACATTAGATGATGTAAAAGCTCTTTATACAGAAATTTTTTCTAATTCTCAAGGAAGTGTTGTTGTGACAGGACCGTTTTCCAAACATCCGGAATTAAGGCAGAAAATTTTCAGTAATATCGCTTCTTATCCTGTGGTTCGTCAAAAAAATGTTGATTTATTTAACAGTTATATTCCGGTTGAAAATGCTGAAGTTCATACGGTTGAAACTAAACGTAATCAAGCGGAAGTCTTGGAAGGATTCAAATTTAAACAGAGTGGAAATTTGAAGGATCATTTGTGTTTTTCATTATTAAATACAATTCTTGGAGACGGCCCAAATTCAAGGTTATTTAACGATTTAAGAGAACAAAGGCATTTATGTTATTCAGTTGGATCAACATATGAAACGATAAATGATATTGGTGTTTTAGGTCTTAGAATTCAAACGACAACAAATAATGCAGAAACAGGTCAAAATTCTTATGACAATATTCAAAAATCTATAGAAGGCTTTAACGAAAACATTAATCGTATTAAATCCGAAAAAGTTTCTCAAGAAGAGCTTGAACGTGCAAAAAAAACTTTAAAATCACAGATATTATCCGGCCTGGAGATGAATGAAGATAAGAATGCCGCTCTTTTATCTGTATCGAAAACACCTTATGGATTGGATAAAGTAAATCAAGAACTTGAAATGATTGACAATATAACAACAGATGATATTTTAAATGCTGCAAGATACATATTTGCTGCAAAGCCTATATATTCAATTTCCGGGACAAAGGAATCTTTAGCGGCAAATCAACAATATTTATATTCTATTCAGTAATTTGGTTTTCTCCAAGGGTAAATACTTGCCATCCTTCGGATACTTGAGGAATAGTTCTATAGAAATTTTTGACAAGAATATTTTGTGTTTGAATTGGGATAAAACCTTTAGCTTGAAGGTATTGACCGAATTGCTCCGAATTATTTGTATATTTTTTCTGTTTAATTAGAGGGAAAAACGCTTTTTTCTTACTTGCGATTTCGCAAAGCATAATATTTATAATTTTATCAAAATCAATGTCATATCCGCTATTTGAAGTAATATCAAGAATATAATTTAAGTTATCAATAGTCGTTATAGAGAAGTAAGCTAGAATTTTTTTACATTCTTCTATAACGTATCTGGTTTTGTAGTAGTCTGTAAAACCTTGAAATAGTGGCTGCATAAATTCTTCAGGTTTCCTTGAGAGTGATGGCTTATAAATATTAACTATTTCAGCGTTGTAAAGTTCTGAAATCTCGATTGCGTCCGAGTTTTGAGCATATCTCCATTGTTGATTATTTTTTTCAGGGGTCGGATGTTCAATTTTCCACAGGGTTTCAGCTGCGCATTGACGGAATCCGCAGCCATTTATAAATAAATCGAGCAATTCTTCATGGCACTCATCAATTGTAACAATAAATGATGTCGCTCCTTTCCCTCCATTTTTTTGCACAACAAAATCAATGAGTTGTTTGCCTATTTCATACATATTTTCTTTAAATATCAGCCGGGTAATATTTATTTTGTATGGGTTTCCCGGAGTGCATTCCACGCTAATAAGTCCGAGAATTTCTTTATTTTCAATAAGAATAAAGGATTCAGACTTAAATTTAAGAGATAGCGGCAATATTGCATTAAATAACCCTATAGGTTCTTCCATTAGTGATTTTGCAAGTTTCTCGTTTGTATCAGTACACAGATACGATATCAATTTTTTCAACTTAGGATAGTCAAAGTATGTAAGCCTTCTGATAGTTATCATGACAATATTATAGGGGATTTTGTACGATAAGGCAAGAAATGTAAATCATCACCCATCCCAGCCCTCCCTCATTAGGGAGGGAGTTAGTTCCTTCCCTTCGAGGGAAGGTTAGGAAGGGTGTAGTTTTTATGTTATACTTTCTTTTATGGGAGAATTAAAGAAAATAGCTCGTTATTTAAGGTCAAATATGACCATTCAAGAACGAAAATTATGGTCAATTCTGAGGTATAGGCAGTTTTATAATTATAAATTCTTACGTCAATATGTAATTCCTCCATATATCGTTGATTTTATATGCAGAGAAAAGAAGATTATTATCGAAGTTGACGGAGGACAACATAACACAAAAGAAGAAATAGAATATGACAATAAAAGAACGAAATATTTAAATTCATTAGGATATAAGGTGGTAAGATTTTGGAATAATGAAATTACTGATAATATAGAAGGGGTATATAGTAAATTAAAAGAAGTGTTTAATATTATTTAATCATCACCCACCCCAGCCCTC
>FLNU01001574.1_pt1 | contig 11955 bp, 7 predicted proteins | sample 1140361 | NCBI WGS metagenome assembly FLNU01 (sample SAMEA3878206, study PRJEB12797) | bioreactor metagenome | biome: Moose rumen | place: Sweden | collected 2011-10 | reverse complement strand
CCGGACTTGCAAGAGCCGGCGTTGCTATGGCGGCTGCCGTATTCATGCTGGTTCCTCCGATAGTAGTATTCATGCTCGCCCAGAGACAGGTCATCGAGACTATGGCTCACTCGGGTATCAAGGACTAAGTGCGGAAGGAGTGAATGTAATGAAAAAATTATCATCAAAGCTTCTTGCGTCAATATTATCGCTAACGCTCATCGGAGGTGCAGGGGCGTCTCTTGCAGCTTCCGCAGGTGAGCCGTATGACGTTTACAACTACGACCGCTGGGGCGAGGCTATCCCGTCTCAGGCGGGATATATCGCGGACAGAGTTGTTTCGGGATATGACCTTGATATAGGAGCTTTCGATTCGCCGAGCGACATTTTCTGCGATCATAATCATATCTTCTATGTAGTCGATACCGGAAACAACCGTATCGTTGCGATAAACGAGGATATGAGCGAGGTAGAGGAGATATATGATTCCTTTACTATGCCCGACGGCTCGAAAACCAAGCTCAACAAGCCTATGGGCATATATGTTTCCGAAGAGAATGATTGGCTGTATATAGCCGATTCAGAGAATTCGCGCGTGCTTATATGCGATCATGATGCAAATGTCATAATGGAAATAACCAAGCCGACCTCCGAGGTCTACGACCAGAAGAGGACATTTATGCCTCAGCGCGTTGTTGCGGATAAGGCAGGCAATGTTTACGTCGTGCTCGGAAATATCACGACCGGTGCGGCAATGTTTGATCCGCAGGGCGAATTCACCGGCTTCTACGGTGCTAACCGAGTAGAGCCGACAGCCGAGATAGTCGGTAACTATATAAAAAATCTGTTCATGTCTGAAGAGAAGAAGGCTCATCGTGCGAGAAATGTCCCTACGGGTATCACAAGCTTCGATATCGACGGCGACTTCATCTTTACCTGTACCTCCTCCACCACTCAGACTACAGATACGGTAAAGAAGCTCAATGCGGCGGGCAATAATATATTTGCCAATCTTGAAATTTCATTCGGCGACTATACCCCCATGTATGATACCTCTCAGAACAAGGTGCTCCAGTCGGCTATAGTCGATATAGATATTGCAGAGGATGGCACGATAAACTGCCTTGACTTCACAACGGGACGTATCTTCCAGTACGATGAGGACTGCAATCTGCTGTTTATCGTGGGAACCATTGCAAAGCAGACCGGCGGTTTCGATCAGGTTGCGGCGCTTGAATCGCTCGGCAAGAACCTTTACATAGTGGACTCTTCAAAGGATACGATAACGATATTTACCGAGACATCTTTCGGCGAGATAGTCCATAACGCAACGTCTATGTTTAATGCCGGATACTATGAAGAGGCTCTTGAGCCATGGTATGAGGTGCTCAAACGTGACGGCAACTACAGAATGGCTTATATCGGCGTAGCTTCGGCGCTGCTCAGAAAGGGCGATTACGAAGGGTCGATGAAATACGCTAAGCTTGCAGATGCAGGAGCGATCTATAATAAGGCATTTGAGGGCTACCGAATGGAGTATCTCAAGAAGAATTTCACTACAATAGTCATAGTTCTCGTAATCATAATAGCAGCGCTCATCTTCCTGAGCAAAAAGCTCAAAAAGCGCAGACTTGCCGCGGAGGCTGCAAGGATAGAGGAGGAAAATCTCGCTGAGATCCTCGATCGGCTCAAGCGCGAGCGCGAGGAGAACGAGGCTTTGTATGGAAATGCCGCGGAGACAGCGGATGATGAGACGGATATAGCCGCCTCGCAGGAAAACAATGGAGAGGAGGAGAAGCAGTAATGATGGATCTAAAACCCGGCGAGTGGGTCAAGCATTCCATAACCCACCCTGTCGAGGGCTTTGAAGATATGCGCTGGAAAAAAGCGGGTTCGCTGAAAATAGCATTTCTGATAGTGTTTCTGCTTTTCCTCGCCCAGATAGCTTATGGACGCCTTTACGGCTTTCAGTTTTATGTTTCATACGATAAGACCTTCAATATCATTCCCTACATTGTCGAGAGCATAGTTCTCTTTGCGGTATGGGTGGTTGGTAACTGGGCGATATGTACGCTGCTCGACGGCGAGGGCACGATGAAGAACATCTGTATTTACAGCGCCTACGCGCTTGTGCCTTTCGTCGCGCAGAGATTCATATGCGTTATTCTCTCTCATTTTCTGATAAGAGACGAATATGTTTTTCTTGAAGCGATATATTTAATAGGTGTGGGCTGGTCGGCGATACTGCTGTTCTCGGCGATAAAATCGGTGCATCAGTACTCGTTTGGCAAGACCATTTTCGCGATAATACTTACTATTGTTGCAATGCTGATAATGCTGTTTCTGCTTGTACTGTTCATGTCGCTGATCCAGCAGGTATACATTTTCATTTCCACGATATACACAGAGATATCCTACAGGCTGAGAGTCTGATGAAACGGCGGTGATAAATATGAGTAATAAAATTAAAAGATTTTTACTTTGCTTCCTTGCCGTTTCAACCATGGCTGTTTCCGGAAATATATATGCCGATGACGATGATGAGACCGCTTCCGGTGAGGTAACAGACGAGACTGAAGCTGACGGAGATGAAGAGGAGGCTTCAACCGAGAAGGTGAAACGCTCGGAATCAAAGGAAAAGATAGAGTTTTCGGCGCAGGACGCAGAGGAATACCTTGAAAAAATAGGTACTATCGACGGACTTGATATTTACTACAAAGCTGACGATATCGATGATATCCTATGGGAAAGAGAATATGGAGAAAAGCCAAAGAAAAAGGATTACACCGAAGAACAGGAAGAATTTGCCGATAAAGTCGATGAGATAAAAAAACTCGGCGAGCTGATTGCAGTAGATCCTGAAAAAGGTGAAGCCGTAGCTTCATTCGAGGACGGCAAAAATTGCGACGAGGGCAAGCTTTTTGTGAGCGATGCAGGCAGATACTTCATTATAACTGATGAAGATGTTACAAAGCCGTTGAAGCTCAGAATGATAATATCCTCGCTCGATAGTGATACTGCTTTTCTTTCCGCAGACGGCAAGTCTCTTGACCTTCTGACGGACGACCTGAAAAAGATCGACGATACGTTTACTTATAAGAAGGACGAGGACGGCATGAGAGTGTATGAGTCCGAGTCCGGCGAATTTGCATGGGTCTCCGAGAATATGGCTCATTATTACGGAGCATACGAGTACGGAGCGCAGAGCGATACGCTCAGAATGATAGTTGATAAAAGAAATGCGATATTCGGTATAGAAAATCTTGAGACAGGCTATATCTGGTGGTCGTCTCCTCTGGAAGCTTCACAGGATAAGATAGCTACTCAGCTTCTTGTTGATGAGCTCAAGTCGTCAAATCTCCTTCGCTATGGAATACCGGAAAAGCGCTCTAACAGCAATGTTTTGCGTTCAGGTACAGATGACTGCACTTTCACCGTGAGCGATATCCAAAACGGCATAAGGGTAGTCTACAATTACTCAAAGGCAGGCTTTAAATATCCTGTCGAGTATACCATTGAGGACGATCACCTTAAAGCAAGCGTAAAGGTATCGGAGATAGAAGAGACGAATTCTGCAAACGTGGCTACCGAAATGACAGTTTTGGGAAGCTTTGGTGCAGCCTCCGATCAGGAGGACGGATACTTTGTTATCCCCGACGGAAGCGGAGCTCTTGTTCGCTTCAACAATAACAGGACAATGCAGGCAAATACCTATATGCAGAAGGTATATGGCTCGGACGTTACTGTAGTTCCGACTACAAAGGGCGCTGTTACAGAGCAGATATATCTGCCCGTATACGGTATCGTCAAGGAGGATAACGCGATGCTCGTTGTGGCTTCAAAGGGCGATTCCAATGCAGTCCTCACGACGAACGTTTCAAAGCAGTCCAACAGCAGCTATAACCTATGCAATTTCACGTTCACTCTCAGGGGTACCGATAGCTTCTATATGTCCGGCAACAGCAATGAAAAGTTCACCGTTTTCGAGGACGGCGATATCATCTCGGACGATATCGAGCTGCTCTATTATCCTATCGCAAAGGAGGACGCTGACTACGTTGACGTGGCACAGCGCTACAGACAGTACCTCATCGAGGACGAGGGTGTTCAGATAAGATCAGAGGCAGACAGCGCTTCAATGTATGTCGATCTCTACGGCGGAGTTCAGAAGAAAAAGCCGATCCTTGGCATACCGGTAACGCTCAAGACATCTATTACGAGCTACAGTCAGGCCGAGGATATACTTTCAAAACTCAAGGACAACGGCGTTGACGACATTGTTGTATCTTACAGCAACTGGACAAATGACGGTATAAAGAATAAGGTCGATACAGGAGCAAAGCCCTCGGGAACTCTTGGCGGAAAGAGCGATTTCAAGAGCCTGACCCAGTTTATGGATAGCAGCGGCTATCAGCTCTATCCTGTTTCGGATAACAGAGACTTTTATTCGGGCAACGGCTATTATTCATTCTCAAGTACGGCGGTAAGAGTTTCAGGCTCATACTCAAGAATAGTCAGCTACGACAGAGCCTACGGCATACCGGACGGCTTCAAGAAAAATATGTCGCTGCTTTCACCAAGCTACTTTACAGAGGTGCTTGGCGAGGTGGCAGACAGCTACTCAAAGGCTGATCTTAACGGAGTTTCGGTCGCAAACCTCACAACGTCCCTCTACGGAGACTACGGCAAGAAGAGTATCTCGCGCTATAACACGATGGAGCTCCTTGAAGAAAGCTATGCTAAGCTTGACAGCTCTCTCGGAGGCGGCATACTCGCCGACAGCGCCAATGCATATGCTCTGCCGTATGTAAGCCATATAACGAACGTTCCGCTTTCGTCGAGCCACTTCGACGTGTTTGACGAGGATATACCGTTCTATCAGCTTGTAATGCACGGCGTGATACCGTATTCGACAACAGCTCTCAACGGAGATGCTGATTCCGAAACACTGCTTCTCATGGCGATAGCGACGGGAAGCAACCTGAGCTACGATATGCTCTATGAAGAGACCAGTACGCTCAAGGACACCGAGTTCGACATCTACTACTACGCAAATTACGAGCACTGGATAGATACCGCAGCAGAGGAATATAAACTGCTTGATCCTATTCTGAGGGATGTAAGCGACAGTTTCATTACCGATTATGATGTTGAAAACGACGGCGATCTCATTACAACTACCTATGAAAACGGTACGGTCGTTAAGGTAGACCTCTCTGCAAAGACTATCGACTACAACGGAAAGCTTATTGATCTTTCCGAATATTCTGAGGAAGGAGGTATCAGATTCTGATGGCAAGAAAAAAGGTTGATCCGGATATTGAGGCTGCCAAGAAGAAGGCTGCGGAAAGAAAGGCGGAGATAGGCACAGAGCTGCCTCCGCTCAAGGCAGGAGAGACGCCGGCAGAAGCTGTTTCATCGGCATCAGTGCCGGAGAAAGAGCCCAAGCACCACAAAATGCCGTATGAAAAGCGAAAAGCGATGTATGGCTACGGTTTCATTGCATTGTGGATGGTAGGAACTCTGATATTCTTCCTTATCCCCCTTATCAAGTCTCTTTACTATTCGTTCAATGAGGTAACGGTAAATCCCGGATCACTCGATACCACATGGGTCGGATTCGAGAAATATTCATATGTACTTAACACGGATCCAAACTATACCGATTATCTGACGGATACGCTCCTTGAAACATTGTGGAAAACCCCTCTTGTTCTGATATTCTCGCTCTTTATTGCAGTAATACTCAATCAGAAATTCAAGGGAAGAGCCCTCTCGAGAGCCATATTTTTCCTCCCTGTTATCATTGCTACGGGACCTGTTTACAAGATAATCAACGGTGATATGGATTCTACCGGAAACGCCGGTGCGGCTCAGTTTTCTACCATGTTTTCAACGGATATGGTGGGCTCGCTTCTGGAATTTCTCGGCATCTATGGTCTTAGCGATAATATGGGAACGATGATCTCTACGGTAGCCGATAACATTTTTGGTATCGTCTGGAGCTCGGGCATACAGATACTGCTGTTCCTTGCAGCGCTTCAGAATATCCCGCCTTCGGCTAAGGAAGCCGCTCAGATGGAGGGAGCTACCGCCTGGGAGTATTTCTGGAAGATAACATTCCCATATGTAAGCCCGTTCATACTCGCTAATCTGATATTCACCGTAATCGACTCGTTCACAAGTCCTACCAACAGCGTTATGAACCGTATCATAGATATGAAGAACCAGTGGGCTTTCGGAGAAGCTTCGGCAATGGCGTGGATATACTTCCTTATCGTGCTTGCCGCAATAGGTCTGATAACTGCCATAGTAAATAAGTTTATTTACTATGAGGTAGACTAAGGAGGTGCGGATCAATGTCAGATAATCAGTTGGCTGTTGCAGCAGGTGATGCTGTAGTAAAGACCGAGGCTGAAATAGGCAACGGCATGAGCAAAAAAGAAGCAAAAAAGATCCGTATGCAGTCTATGTCCAAGGCAGAGATAAGCTATCTGAGAAGAAAAGCTGTTGCTGAAAAGGTGTGGCCATTCTTCCGCTTTGTGATACTTTTCGGACTGGGCTTCGTTATCCTCTATCCGCTTATCTACATGATAAGCTGCACCTTCAGAGAAAGAAGCGATATGAGCGATCCGACAGTTATGTGGATACCGCGTAACTATACCCTGAATGTGCTCAAGGAGACCATTCAGGCGATGGACTTCTGGAATACGCTCAGAACTACGCTTATACTAAATATAGGCTGTTCTTTGGTTCAGGTAGTTTCATGCGCAATAACAGGCTATGGCTTCGCAAGGTTCAAATTCAAGGGCAAGGGACTTCTTTTCGGTATTGTTATCATGATGATACTTGTTCCTACGCAGGTAATCGCGCTTCCGCTTTACACTCAGTTCAGATATTTCCTTTTCGGCAAGCTCAATCTTATCGATACGATGTGGACAATGTATCTGCCGGCTCTTACTGCAAACGGCATACGCTCGGGACTTATGATATTCATTTTCCGACAGTTTTTCAAGGGACTTCCCCGTGAGCTGGAGGACGCCGCATATATTGACGGCTGCGGTCCGTTCAAGACCTTTGTAAGAGTTATGGTACCCAATGCGGCTTCGTCCTTCCTTACCGTATTTCTTTTCTCGGTAGTGTGGTATTGGAATGACTATTACGTAAGCACAACATTCTTCACAGATACAAAGACAGTTGCTCTTATGCTCACTAACCTTGACAATGAGCTGAAAATACGATTATTCAACGATGCGACTGTTCAGATAAGCCCGCGCGAGCAGATAGTGTGGAAGGAGGCAGGCTGTCTCATTTCCATAGCACCTATACTCATTTTGTATGTTTTCTTGCAGAAATACTTTACAGAGGGTATCGAGCGCTCGGGACTTGTTGCATAAAAAATCAAAAGGCTGTCCGTATTCAGTACGGGCAGCTTTTTCTTGACATCTTACTTTTTATAGTATATAATAGATTAGAACTTGATTTCACCGGTTTATTTTACCTTGTTTATACTTTATAAGGAGGATATATATATGTTGATATGTAAAAACTGCGGCAAGGAGCTTGATGACGCGGCTATTTTCTGCACAGGCTGCGGGAAGGAACTGAATGCCCCCGAATTTCCCGGCGCTGTTGAAGAAGCAGGTCAGTCAGCCGTATCCGATGCTGCATCCGATGTTGTAAAGACAGAAAGTGTTGAGGATACTATTGATGCCGCTATCAGTGCGCTCGGAGCAGACGAGGGAGCTTCCGTGAATAGCGAAGCATCGGTCACGAACGATACAGAAACATCAGAAAGCATATTTAAAAGCGAGTCAGGGATCCTGCAGGACGAAAAAAATGTCACAGTAAACGATAATGATGATACTGTAAACATCAGTGATGCTGCTGCAACTCATGTTTACGGAGCAGGTTCCGGCAATCAGCCGTCAGAATACCAGCCGACAGGATATCAGTCCCGACCTCAGTCCGGTCAGTATCAGGGCGGCTATTCTCAGCAGCCCTACGGATACGGACAGCCTGCAATGCAGACAGCTCCCTCTCCCGTAAAGGAAAAGAAGGAGGTAAAAGTTGGCGCAGGAAGAGTGATCGGAGCTTCTGTGGTCGCATTCTTCGCAATTGTATTCACGCTTCTTTTAAGCCTTATTCTTTGTGTTAAGTTCGGTGCGAACGGCAATATCATAAGAGGACGAGTGGAAAAGCTTGACCTGAGAACTATTCTTACCGCTGAGTATGACGGCGAGGAAATTTCAACCGACCTCTATAAGACTATTGGCTTCAGGACTGCTACAGAGGGAACTGCCGACGAGTCAAGCTTCAAAGAGTTCATGCTTAAAAGTGATTTCCTTGAATATGCAGGCGAGCGTGCCGAAAATTACGTTAATTATATAGCAGACGGCAAGGGCAGTGATCCGTCCGTCACTTCTGAGGATTTCGTAAACGATTTCTTCAAAGAAAATAGGTCTGCTGCGAAGGACACTTTCAATTACGATATGACTGAGGAAAGCTACAAGACTATCCGTTCAAACCTCGATAAGGAGGATTTTGATACGACCATGAGCGTCAGAGAATGGGGTGATAAGGCAGGCTTTGGTCTTAAGAATCTCAGCTATGTTTTCTCATATATCACTATCGGTATTATATTTGCACTGATAATCGTGCTTTTCATATGGATATTAGTCATCGTTGACAAGAAGGGAAGACATCTCACGGGATTCTATGGCAATATCCTGTTCATCAGCGGTGTGATCGTGTTTGCTGTCGGAGTTGCAATAATCGTGGGAGCACCTGTCGCATATGCATTCACGAATGAGCTTGCATTCTACATAATTGCTAACGTTCTTCTTCCGTTTTCACTGGTCGCACTCTGTGCAGGGTTCGTTGAACTGCTCATCGGCGGCATTCTGAAAAAGGTGAAAAAGAGCATAAAAAGAAAAGAAAAAAGAAACGCTGTTTCAGTAAATGCATAAGTGCTATCAGACTACCCGAAAGGGTAGTCTGTTTTTGTGCATTTAATATATGATCCTGCTATCACTTTGTGAAAATGGTAGAAATATCCCTGCGTATATTGATTTTTTTGTTACTTCTGATTATAATATTATTATCAATTATATATAAAAGGGGATAGGGTCATCATGAAAAAAACGTTCAGTAAGTTTATTTCGTCTGTTTCATCAGCAGCCGTGCTTATGACCACATTTACGGCATTTCCGCCTGCAACGATAACTGTTGACGCAGCTCGTTCGCTTGACGGAGCAATGTTTGAGCAATCGTCGCTGGTATACAATAATGACTTGGCAAAAATATGCGCCGAGTTCAGTCATACAGCAGAAAATGTTGACGAGACCAACGTACTTAAGCTTTACAACACCTACGGTTTTGACGCTTACGAGGCTTATAACTACGGCGATAACGCATACTATGCGTATTCTTTCGGCTATGACGAGATAACCGTTGACGGCGAGGATACAGCGCTTATTTTCGTCACTGCAAGAGGATCAACTACTACAGGCGATTTTCTCAGTGACGTTGAGGAATCGACTGTTTCTGACTGGCTCAATACGTGGGGTATTTATGATAATACCAAAACTCTTGCAACTTATTCAGTATACAGTAACGTTAAAGATTTCCAGTACTCTATACAGACTAGGCTGAACCAATTCATTAACGAGGAATGTCCTGATTTTTATGATATGACGAATAAAAAGCTCGTCATTACAGGTCACAGTCTCGGCGGAGCTGCGGCGAATCTGACTGCGGCTAACTATGATATGTTCCTCGACGGCGGAGCTTCATGGTCGGAAAAACTTGAACAGGACGATATCTATGCCTATACCTTCGGCGCGATAAAGACCAAGACCGAAAGCGATACCCAAACGATAGCCGGATTCGAGAATATCCATAACATATACAACTATTATGATTCGTTTGGACCTAACGGCAATCTCTCGGCATTCGGCGTAAGTGATCCATCAAAGCTATTCGGACATGTAGACAATGTAGCCAACGTGGGAAATGGCGAGGGAGTTACTCCCGGACACAATATGGAGGCATACAAGGCTGCTCTTGAAGCCGGAGGCGATATATGCACGCTCGGATATACAGCAGGTCTGGAATTTACCGAGTACGACGATTATGCTGCGGTAAGCGGCTGTGATAAGCAGGCTTACAGAGCCATAATCCCGGAGACGTATAACGGTCTTCCTGTTACGGAGATATCATACTCGGCTTTCGAGGACTGCTATCATCTTACCAAGGTCTATATCCCCGATTCTGTAACCGATATTGACAATAAGGCGTTTTATAACTGCTATAACCTTAAATATTTCAATTTCCCGGAGAATCTGGAGAATATAGGCAACTATGCTTTCTACGGCTGCAGCGCGATATCGTCAATATCCATTCCCGATACAGTTACAAAGATCGGTAAATATGCGTTTTATAGCACAAGTTTAAGTGAGATCAAGATTTCAAGCTCGCTTAAATCAATAGATGCTTATGTATTTGGAAATACCAACTACATAGAATATCTCGAGATACCTGAGGGCGTAACGACTATCAAGGAAGGCGCTTTCATGTATACAAATATAGGCACGATCGTTCTTCCCTCTACTCTTAAATCTATAGCGACAATGGCATTTGAATACAGCTATATCACAAACATGACAATTCCTTCATCTCTGAAATTTATCGGTTCGGATGCGTTTTATGGCGGCAGCAGCTATTACGTAAAATACCTTACTATCCCCGATATGTCAGCATGGTGTGAGATAGAGTTTGAAAATGCTTATGCTAACCCCATAGTAAAAGCAGCGAATGTACTCCAGAACAACAAGCTTATAACCGAGATAATAGTTCCTGACGGTACTACAATGATCAGTGATTATGCGTTCTATAATTTCGATCAGCTCAGGGGGATATCTATTCCTGATTCCGTTGAAACGATAGGGAATTACGCGTTTTATGGGTGTAATAATCTTACAGATGTTATAATAGGCAATGGAACAGAGTATATCGGAAATTCTGCTTTCTATGGCTGTGATAAAATGACGGGAATAAGCATAGGAAGCGGTGTAAAAGAGATCGGCAGCTATACTTTCTATGATTGTGATTCCCTTACATATGTTACCCTGCCCGATGGATTAACTGCTCTTGGAGTTAGTGCTTTCTCTGAATGTAACAATCTTCTCGGAGTTTGCCTCGGAAGCTCAATAAAAACTGTTCCTGGGAGTGCGTTTAGTGATTGCGTTTCGCTGAAGGAGATCGCAATTCCCGATACTGTGGGCGTTATAGAATACAGCGCTTTCTATGGCTGTCATTCCCTTGTTACTATGATAATCACAGATTCTGTTTATGAGATAGCAAGTCAGTCTATCGGCTATCCCTATAACACTACTTCATCTTCTTATGCACCTTATCTCAGAGATGAAAGCTTCACCATGTATGGCTATACGGGCTCTATTGCTGAGAGATATGCCGGTGAGAACGAGATAAATTTTGTTTCTCTTACTCCTGAAGTTGTTGTTACGGTACCTGTTGTTCCGGTAACAGTAACGATCCCCGGCGGAACAACTGTCACGGCAACAACAACTACTACCACTACTACTACTACTTCCACTACATCTAAGACCACAACTTCTACGACTTCAAAAACCACAACAACTACGACTACTACCAATATTGTAACAGATGATACTGTTTACGGTGACGCTAACTGCAACAGCGAAGTTGAACTTTCAGACGCAGTTATCATATTGCAGTCGCTTGCAAACAGTGATAGATATGGCGTTAACGGTACGGACAAAAATCACATAACTGAACAGGGTGCTATTAACGGTGATGTCTATCAGAACGGTACGGGTCTTACCGCACAGGACGCCGGTACTATACAGCGGTATGTACTAAAGCTCGTATCATCGCTTCCTGAGTCGTATAAGTAATGTGTCCTCAATAACCGCCGTAAGGCGGTTATTGCCC
>FLNU01000592.1_pt1 | contig 11994 bp, 3 predicted proteins | sample 1140361 | NCBI WGS metagenome assembly FLNU01 (sample SAMEA3878206, study PRJEB12797) | bioreactor metagenome | biome: Moose rumen | place: Sweden | collected 2011-10 | reverse complement strand
GCAACACAACGATGTTGCAGCCCCGCTTGCTGTTATCCCACACACAAAAAGTTTAGAGTTTATAGATTAGAGGTTAAAGGTTAGAGAAGACTTTTGCCCTTTCAGGGCGAATTTACCCATATCCCTATACCCAGGGCGTTGCCCTGTGCTGGGTGCTTTCAGACCTTTCAGACCGTTTCTACACTGGGTTCTCATTACTTGCGAAACTTTAAATAAAACAAATTATTTTAAAAAAAATAGTCGTAGAATAGTCCAAATCTGTTTTTATGTTTAAATTTGCAAGGTAAATCGGCATGGTTCTCAGCATGCATATAACAGAAAGATTCCAACAGATTAATAACATTCAAGAATGAATCGTCATAACATTTTTATTGTAGTTGCTTGTTTGATGATGACATGTATCAGTACATCGTGGGCTTGGAATACCTATACAGGAGTGTACACCTATTCGTCTAACACAACAACAACGGTCGAGTCTTGTTCGTCGAACGTAACGCTTAGTTCTGGCGTTGATTATGTTATTACAGCCACAAGCAGTGCCTTGACGGGCACAATCAACATCACTGACGGCAAGTCGGTGGTCATCTTCCAGAACATAAAGCCGACGACGGTCATCAGCAGTTACCTGTCAAAAATAAAGGTGAACGATGAGACTGCCTCAAACGGGTCGAACTGCCGCGTAGACATCTACCGTCACGGTGCCATCGTGCTGCCTTACAGCAATACGTGCCAGCCGCTTACGGTCTACACGGCACTGAACAAAGGCGGTTCGTCGAAGAGTGACTTCAACGTGAATACAGCCTATCGTGCACTTGGAACGTGGGACAACGCCATCTATAGTTTCACCCTCAAGCGCGGCTACATGGTGACGATGGCCAACCACATCGACGGCACGGGCTACAGCCACTGTTTCATCGCCAACGATGCCGACATGACGGTCAACCTGCCTGCACCACTGCGCGGCAGTGTCAGTTTCCTGCGCATCTTCCCCTGGCAGTGGCCCAGCAAGAAAGGCTATGCCGGCTACGATGCCACGCCCATGAGCCTGATGAACGTGACGTGGTTCTACCAGTGGAATGCCGAGTCGTACAACTATGAAAACTATGAATACGTGCCGCAGCGCCACCACGAGACGGGTACTTCGTACACAGGCAATACACAACACTGGGCATGGCCGTCGTGGAGCACTATCGACGCCCTCAACGGCTATACACACGTGCTGGGGCAGAACGAACCTGACAACACCGGTTCTGAGAGTGAGGTGTACATGACTGTAGATGACTTGATAGAACTTCACAAGTATTTCCTCTACAGCGGTATGCGCATTGGAACTTTTGCCACGACCAACCCTAATGCCACATGGGTGACGAATTACGTAAATGCCTGCAAGGCCCGCAACATGCGTGTCGACTTCGTGGCTACGCACTATTATAAAGGCGGCCAGAGTCCTACTTCGTTTATCAGTGATTTGGCAGCACTTCATACTGCTACAGGATTACCCGTATGGGTGACGGAATGGAATAACGGTGCCAGTTGGACGACGGAAACCGGGTTCACTCTCAGCGACGGGTCGTACACCTGGGGTAGTGGTGATGACTCTGCCAAGAACGGACAGTGGCTCGTGGAATGTCTCGAGAAGGCAGATGAGAATGAGTGGATAGAGCGTCTGGCCGTTTATAACAGCGTTGGTCAGAAGCGTTTTGTCCATTGGGAGACTGATGCACACTGGACAACCACTGCTGGTGCAAAGTACGGTGCTTACCAGTCGAAACTCGCCTACGACCCTTCGAACGAAGTGTTCATGGAGTGGGTGAACAGCGCTCCTACCGGACTGTCGGGTGGACTTACGATTGATGGCGACGTGCGTCTGACATGGCAGAACCCCAACACCGACTGTGTGAGGACCGTGACTGTGCAGCGCAAGAACGGCAGCAACTGGACCGACGTAACGACCGACAACACTGTGCTTGACAGCGAGAGCCGTACGATTGAGTTCACCTACGCCAACTACAGCGGCACGACCTTCCGCATCCGCAACACCAATGCCGACGGAACGTATAGTTACAGCGAGGAATACGTCTTCCCGACCAATGCCATTCGAGGCATGACGCAGATTGCGACACTGCCTTCCGACATCGAAAACTACTACTTCCGCTTCAACAGCGCGGCGTCGTCGACCGACCTCTGCTGGGGCTTGGCCGATGGTGTCATACAAACCGGCTATAAAGCCGTTCAATATGTGACACCGACGGTAGACGGTAGCGACACAGGCATGAAGCAGACTTGGCAACTTACCACCAATGGCAGCGGCTATGCCATCAACAGCGTGGCTCACGAAGCACAGGTGCTCGCCTCGCCCAACTCGTGGAACTTTCGCACCAACGACACACACAGCAGCACCGACAGCAAGGCGGCCTACCTGCCGGCCTATGACTCATCGAACAGTTATTGGACGGTGCAGAACCTCGGACACAGCAATTGCTATTGCGGCGTGTGGAATAATACTTCGAACTCAGCCACGTGGTCCTTCACAGCAGGAGACGAACTGGCAGGCAATCGTAATGCCACCGGAGCCGACCACCTGACGCTCTACGCCATGAAGCGTCAGGACGTACATCAGATGCGCATCACCAACAAGGGTCTGCCGACCGACCTCACCTACGCCATCTCCAACCCAGCCTTCATGTGGGGAACGTACTCGTCGGCAGCACAAGGTTCGGGCAGCAACAACATACCTAACCAATGGAATTTTAACAAGACGTTCTCAGGCCATAACGACTCCAAGTTGGTCGATGCAACCATCAGTAATACGACAGTCAAGGCCTTCAACACCTGGGCCGGTGGGTTCACCTACGCCGAACTTAGCCAGACAATTACGTCACTGCCCAACGGTGTGTACCACATCTCGGCCGACTTTGCGACTACCAACGGCTATGACGCACTGAAGACCATGACAGCAGTTTATGGTGCACCAACAAACAGTGAGTATATCGGTCGATCTGAGAACATCTCTGGAACAGGTGACAATTCTTTCACGACCTACGATGTGTACGTACAGGTGGACGACAACACGCTCACCATCGGAGCACGAAGCGACGGAACATGGTTCAAAGTGGCTAACTTCAAACTTGAGTACATGGGCACCACCTCGCAGGTAATCAGCGAAATCCTTGACAAGATTGAGCAAGGACGTACACGCCAGCAACTATTCTTACTCTCGTCGCGCATGAAGACAGCACTGGCTAATGCCGCGACCGCCAACGACAAACCTATGTACAAGGTGACGAAATCGACGATGAACAACTGGGTGACGACCGTCAATCAGGACTATGCAAACGAGAATGTTGAATCACTGACCAACGATTTGGCTTCTCTTGAGTCGGCCGTCACGATGGCCAACCAGTCGGCCGCCGTCTATGCCACGCTGAAGAGCGAGATGGATGCCTCCCAGACGAAACATTCAACTTATAGTCGTACGGCTGGCGAATCAGTATATAACACGGCTTACAATTCCGTGAACACAAACTATCTCGCCGGCGAATACCTCGACGAAGAAATTCCTGCGCAGATTATCAAGGTCAAGGAATTTACCAACCTCTACCTCATGTCCGACCTCGCCAGCGATGCAACGGTGTCTCCCTCCAACCCTGCCGACATCACCGACTTCATCCTCGAAAATCTGCCGCTGACCGACAACGTCAGTGCCTGGATGACCAGCGGAACCACACAGACCGCTGCCAACGAGAACGGAGTGGAGTTCTACAACAAGAACTTCACGATGCAGCAGAGCGTCTACGGCTTGCCCAGCGGTTTCTACAAACTGACGACCCAGGCCTTCTACCGCTACGGCGGACAAGCCAACCACTACAGCAACTATACCGCCCGCACCTTGTCGCCCAACGCCGTACTCTACATCAACAGCGCCGACGGCAACCACACGGCTACAGGACCCATTGCATACATTTCTGATGCCCCGTCCAGCGACACATCTACTGGAAATTGGACATCCAACTATATAGACACCTATGGCGGCAGCGTGCCCAACGATATGACATCGGCAGGCTATGCCTTCGGCACACTCACCCTCTACCAGCCTACCGACAACTACAACACCGTGACTGGTCGCCAGACATTTGCAGAGGGCGAACCCATGCAGTTTGGTGCGAAGAAGGAAACCCTCGTCACCAACGACTGGACCATCTTCTACACTTTCCATCTTTACTATCTTGGCAACACCATCACACTTGACGAGACCTCCGAGACGCAACCCGATACATATCGGGACGTGAATGTAGATTTCCATCGTACAATCATCAACAAATACAACAATAGCACTGAAGGACACGCCTGGAACACGATTTGTTTCCCCTTCAACCTGACTTCCGCACAAATTTCAGACCTCTTCGGATCTGGTGCCATTGTGAAGAGATTGAAACAAGTCGATTACTCGGGAGAAAATGCCAGCCTGACATTCGAGGCCGTGAATGAAATAGAAGCCAACCACCCCTATATCATGCAGGTGGATGAAGGGAACACGGCTTACACCATAGCCAATGTGGACGTGGTTCCTACTACCGAACTGACCCAACATGTTGACGGAGTCCAATTCATTGGCAACTATGTCTATCCCAAAGTGATGGAGAATTCCTCATCCTCAGAAGATGGTACCGACTACTACATTTTGAACGATTTGTTCAAGTCGTCTACGGGTCGAACAAAAATCAAGGGTTATCGTGCCTACTTCTTCATTCCTCGCAGTTCCGGAGTCAAGGCCATGGGTTTTGCACCCGAATGGGATGAGGATGCCACAGGTGTTCTTATCATTGAGGATAACGATACAGACGACAATGAACCCCTGTACAACCTGGCCGGACAGCGTGTAAACAGCACGTACAAGGGAATTGTCATCAAGAAGGGCGAGAAGAAACTGCTCAAATAATGTTTTGCGAATAACGATGAAAAAAGGGAAAGGTGCTTCACTCATAAAATACATCTGAAACAACTAATATAGCACGACAAACATGACATTCAAATATCAAAGTCCCGGTGATTATTTAACGGAGACTGACAACCAATCTTGTGACGATGACTTGATAAGAAGGCGACTTCGTTATCTTACTCCCCAGATTGAGTGTCTGAGCAGCAACTTGTCTCAGACGGTGCTCCTTTCAGCCTCAAAAGAGGAACTGGACGATGGTGGTTTAGGAAAGGATGATGATGATCCCGATGCAAAAATCCGTATGGCAGAAGAGAATGAGAAAAACACATCATGGGGTGATATTTGGTGAAAATGTAGATGTTCCATGTCCTATTAAAGTTTAGAATCAATGAAACGCTTCTTTCCTATCGTCATTCTTTGTCTTTGCAGTGTCATGACAGCGACTGCACAGACTTTTCCTGTAATATTTGACTTTGCATCTGTAAGAGATACCCAGAATCAGTATACAGGGTCTCTCCAGAACGGGGCAGAACTAACCACTTGGACTGCACCCAATGGTACATCCTACAATGTACTCAATTTAGGCAGTTCAAATGGTTATTTTGATTTGAGTTCTTCTTTTGGCTCAATGATTAAAGGTTTGGGGTCGGCTTTCAGCATCTCGGTCAATGTATATGTCCCATCGACGACGGATATCAGTGGTAATGGCAATTTCATCTGGTGCTTCTCCTACAGCAGCGATCGGGGCTACCTGTTCCTCAATGCCAAGGATACACGCTATGCCATTACCAACCGTACCTATTCACAAGAACAAGGTGTCAACCCTGCTCAATCCTTGACGAAAGACAAGTGGGTCAACATCACTTACGTTCAGGATGGGGCTACGGGTACCGTGTATGTCAATAACGTACAGAAGGCTCAGAACACGTCAATGACGCTATTCCCTTCGGGTATTGAACGAAGTCTCGATAACAACTATCTGGGTCGCAGTTGTTATAGTGGGGATGCCTATCTTAAAGACGCTTTGTACAGTGATTTCCGGGTTTACAACAAATGCCTGAGTGAGAGTGAGCGGGCAGGCCTTGTCAATGCTGTCACTGCCATGTATGCACTGAACGATGCCGATGCTATTGCCTATGACATAGCCAACATCTTCGTACCAAAGGCTGCATATAAAGCCATTACCCTACCTACCGAGGGGGAATATGGCACGCAAATCAGTTGGCAATCGTCCGACCTTTCCCATTTGACCAATTCGGGTGTAGTTGTACGTCAAGAGACAGACCGTGATGTGGACGTGACGATGACGGCCACATTCACCCTTGGTTCTTTCACGGAAACTCGTCAATATACAGTCACGGTGAAGCAGAAGGAGAACTACAGTCACTACCTTTTCGCTTTCTTCCCCAGCAACGACGACGAGAACATCTACTTTGCCGTTGGCGAAGACGGCTATAACTATACCACCATCAACAACGACCAAGCCGTCTTTCTTGCAGAGGGACATACCGTCATGGGCGGTCTGCGCGACCCCCACATCCTGCGTGGCGAAGATGGAAACTTCTATATGGTGGCCACCGACATGCGCTCGGCCCTTGGTTGGAGCAGCAACCGCGGCATGGTGCTGATGAAATCGCCCGACCTCATCAACTGGACCAGCAGCACCGTGCATTTCCCTACGAAGTATGAAGGCACCTATCTGGCAAACGTCACCCATGTGTGGGCACCGCAGACCATCTACGAAAAGGAGGCAGGAAAATACATGGTTTATTTCTCCATTCTGACCAACGACGGGACGGTGGAATACGACAAAGATTTCTATTGCTACGCCAACGCCGATTTCACCGATCTGGAAGGCGAGCCTGTCTATCTGTTCGACCGCGGCTCAGCCACCATTGACATGGACATCGTCTACAACGAGGCCGACGGACTCTACCACGGATTCTACAAGAACGAAGGCAGCGGCGGCATCTGCAAGGTGACGGCCACCAGCCTGACAGCACCGTCGGGACAGGAGGGCAAACAGTGGAGCCTGCCAAGCGGCACCCTGCAGCAGACCGACGAAGCCGTGGAGGGAGCAGGCGTGTTCCGACTCATCAACGATGACAATTGGATACTGATGTACGACTGCTATGCCAACGGCCACTACCAGTTCTGCTCCAGCCCCGACCTCAGCACCTTTACGTTTGTGAAGAATACGGCCACCAGTGGATCGTTCACACCGCGCCACGGTACCGTCCTGCCCATCACCGAAGACGAATACCGAGCCTTGCTGACAGCCTTCCCTGCCGACGAGATAACAGGCGAGGTCACACCCGACGGCGATGGCAATTACAACCTGACCCAGGAGCGCATTTCACACCTCTGCGAAGCCACAACCCACTGGTCCACTCTCGATGGCTTTGTCATCCACACCGACAACCGTTCCTACACCAATGACGATGCCTCGATACGAGGAACCTGGACAGAACGCTGGGCAAGCAATGCATCCATCGGAGCCAACAGTGCAAGCAAGCAATTACGCTACCTGCCTGCCGGACAGTATAAACTTCAGGCCTCCCTGATTGCCACCTGGCAGTCCGATGCCTCGGTTACCGTCAGCGGTGTCACTCTCTTTGCCGACGACCAGACGGCCGCCGTTCATACAGCCAACGGCGTCCCCGAACTCTATACCCTCAACTTCGACATTGCTTCGACGGATAACTACACCACCACACTGGGGCTGGAAACATCCAGTAACACCAATGCCAATTGGGTGTCCATAGATAATATGCGGCTTTATTATGTTGGGACGCAGGCTGAGTACGAGACTGCCTTGCGAGCCATGCAACTCGACTACATAGCCCAAGCCGAAGCCCTTTACGACGACTTGTGTGACGACTACAAGGCACCCCTCCAAACCGCTGTTGCTGCCGTTGACCCCGATGCCACGAATATAGATGATGTCACCACACAGTTGGACAATCTATGTGCAGCCATGCAGACCGCTCGCGAGCACATTGCCCAAACCGTCACAATGGGCGACACCGATACGTCGGCACCAGCCTCGGCCTCGGATTGTCACATCCATTTCAAGCGTGAGGCCGGCTTTGCTGCAAACGACCAGTGGAGCACGCTCTGTCTTCCTTTCTCCCTTACAGCCCTGCAAGTGACCGAAACCTTTGGCTCTGGCACTCAGTTGAAGTTCTTGGCTGCTGCTTCAGAGTCAGGCAACAGTGTGAATATGACTTTCCAGGAATCTTCCATCATTCAGGCCAATACTCCCTATATCATCAAACCCACGACATTCCGCACCCTCTACACTATCGATGGTGTGGACGTATCCCCAACCAGTGATCCACGGACCACCATCCCAGGCATTGTCGGTTTCGTGGGGACCTATACAACCCCCACACAACTTTCGACCAACCAATACTACATCAAGTCCAACAAAATCTATCAGTCAACAGGAAACACCAAGATGAAAGCCTATCGGGCATTCTTTGAACTTCTCTCAGTAGGCGGCGAGGTGAAGCAACTGATTTTTTCTACTGACGACAATGCTGCTCCTGTCGGTATAGATAGCGTTCTTCCTCAGGCCGCCTCCTCTTCGTTGAGGCAAGATGGTGAAGTGCAGTTCAATCTGTCTGGACAACCCGTAAATAGTGACTACCGAGGTATCACGGTTAAGAAAGGACATAAGACCTTAAAAATGAAATAGAACGAAAAATGTGAAATAGGTAAGAGATTTTTCCTGTTTCACATTTTTTATTTTTTTATCCCCATAGCCTGGGCTGGCATCAATGAAACAGATACAACTATTGGTGTTGACTAAACAATCCGACCTCGTCCAGGGAAAGTCTGTTTTGTGGGAAGTGATGTATTGTGTCGTCAAAATTTCACTGTGGTGTGGCTTCCGTCATACAGTAGTGTGGTGACGGCTTCGCTATTAGCAATTTTCAGGTGAAAGGTACGATGCTTCAGCATACCGGTGAATTTGCCCTTGCGACGGGCAATGTCGAGGGTGTGGTGGGCGTCATCCCAACGGAAGGTGATAAGGCTGTATTTCCCTTGTTCATAGTTGTAGTTGTCGCCTTCGTCTTCGTAGAGGGTGAAAGTGCCGTCTGCGCCGGGGTAGATACGTAGTTCGAGTTCGTCCCAGTCTTTTTCCGAGGCATATTGCACGTCCGGCCCCCAGGGCAGGATGGTGCCCGCACGTACATAGACGGGCATGATGTCGATGGGAGCGAGGCGTTGGATGGTCTGTCCGCCTTTGTGCCGCTCGTTTGTCCAGAAGTCGTACCACCATGTGGGTGCGTCGCCCTTGGTGGTGGGCAGGTAGACGTTGACAGGTGCGCTGGCCTTGGTCACGTCGGGATAGATGGTGTGTCCGTTCTTGTTGCAGTCGCGGTAGGTGTAGAGAGGTTCGGTGACGGGGCGGACAAGCAACGAGCGTCCCAGCAGGTACTCATCACCTCGTGCCACGGCCTTGCCATCGGCAGGGAAGTCGAAGAGCAGCGGACGCATCATGCTGCCGCTGTTGAGCACGACGTCGCCGGCTGTGCTGTAGAGGTAGGGCAACAGGCGGTAGCGCAGGTCGATGTATTGTTTCTGCACGTCGTAGGCCCAGTCGCCAGGTTGTCCGAAGTGGTAGATTTCGCTGACCATGGGCGAGGAGCAGTGGTTGCGCATCAGGGGGCAGAAGGCACCGAACTGCATCCAGCGCACTTGCAGTTCCTGCATGGCCGGGCTCTTGGGGTCGTTGTTGTAGTCCCAACCGAAGAATCCGCCGATGTCCGTGTTCCAGAAAGGGATGCCGCAGGCGATGTAGTTCAGTCCCGAGGGTATCTGTGCCTTGAACACGTTCCAGTCTGAAGTCACGTCGCCGCTCCAGGAGAAGGTGGCGTAGTGCTGGATGCCGAAGGTGGCGCAGCGCGTCATCTGTACGGCACGCTTGCGGTCGCTGCCTTTCTCGCGTCGCTGGTGTTCGTAGATGCCTCGGTTGGTCATCAGTGCGAAGGCGTTCTTCACACTGCGCCACGAGCCGTCGTGGGTCTTGTAGTCGCGGTCTCCCGCATGCTCTGTGTGGTCGGGTTCGGTCGAGTCGGTCCACCAGGCGTCAAATCCCATCTCGTACAGATGCTTGAGGTGTTTCCAGTATAGGTTGCGGGCCTCCGGATTCCAGGGGTCGTAGACCAGTGCACCGGCATTTTTTGGCCAGGTCTCGAAGGGCAGCAGGGCACCAATCTGCTTCAGGTCGCTGTAGGGTTGCGTCCAAGGGCCGAAGTCGGGCCAGATGCTTATCATGAGATGGGCGTTCTGCCGGTGCACGTAGTCTACCATCTCCTGTGGGCTCTTGATGCGTGGCTCCTGTCCGGAGGCGATGAGCCGGTCGGCCATTTCCTTCATGTCGGGTGGCAGGTAGCGCATTTGTGCAGGGTCGCCCACCTTGTTCGAGTAGTAGGGATTGTCAAACCGCATGGCGTTCCAGTTCGAGTCGCATCCCCAGTATTGCCAGTCCTGCACGATTCCGTCGAGCGGGATATGGTTCTGTCGGTAGTAGTCGAGCACGTCGCATAGTTCGTCACTTGTCTTGTAGCGTTCGCGACACTGCCAGTAGCCCAGTGTCCACAGTGGGAACATGGTGGCCTGTCCGGTCAGGTTGCGGATTTCGGCCACCACCCCGTCCTGTGTGCCGTCGCTGTAGAGGAAATAATAGTCCTCGAGCGGTGCCACGCTCGACGAGAAAGTCGTGCCTGCGTCCGAGTCGCTGAAGTGGCTCTCGCCGGCGTTGTCCCAGTAGAGGCCATATCCCTTTTCCGAGGTGAAGTAAGGAATCGTGATGATTTTGTAGTCAGTCCAGATGTCGACCTCCAGTCCGCGGATGCTGAGTTCAGGCACCTGACGCTGTCCCAGTCCGATGAGCACTTCGTCCGGCTCGACCTGCCATGTCTGGCTGGCCCGGTATTGTCCCTGGTCCACACCGTCGGTGATGGGCTGAAGCGACGAGGCCGTCTCCCGCAGCAGGATGTCGCCCGTGACCTTGCTCAGGAAAGTCACGTTGCCCGTGTGCGTGTCGATGCACAGTCGCAGGTGTTCAGACTCGACGGCCACCTGCTCTCCGTTCTGTTCGGTAATGGTGGTGAGCCTCTTCCGTGGCTGCGCGATGATGCTGTAACTGTCGTGCCGAGGAGCCATGTCCAGCGTCTGCGGATATTTCAGGATGCGCACCGATGCGGGCGTGTAGAACTGTACCTCAGTGGTCGTTTCACTGTCTGTTGCATTGACGCGCACGCCATAGTCGGTTGGCAAGATGCTCAGCGCAGTGAGCACCGCAAGGATAGGGTGTAGAAACATATAAGTTTGAAGTTTGAAGTTTCTTTGGACAAGCCAAAGTGCTTCGCGATTACCGCGGTCCCAGGAGCCTCTAACCTCGAACCTCTAAACTTTCTGAGACGTGGGCGTTCCCCGTCTCAGAAAGAACGATGAGAAATTTTAAGTTTATCGCTCCATGCTCCACTTCTCCCTGCAAAGATAACAAATAACAGAGTTTCGGAGGCACCACAGTGGAATTTTATTTTCAGTGCAGTGGAAATAAAACGCTGGCACAGTGAAAATTACAAAACGAACCTTCGTTTCAGCAAAAACGAAGGTTCGTTTTGTTGAAAATGAAGGTTCGTTTTAGTAAAAACGAAGGTCCGTTTTTGCAGAAACGAAAGTTCGTTTTCAGATGAATGAAGGTTCGTTTTTTGTAAAACGTAGGTTCGTTTTTGCAGAAACGAAGGTTCGTTTTTGGATTTTGTGTTAAGATGAAATAAATTTTCGGTTAACTTGCGTCGGAAAAACACTGTGGACGCAACGTCCTGCCTGGGAGGGCGGACGAAAAATTACTTTTTTCATTTTGCTCTTCACTCGCTTACTCGTAACGTTGGCTTCGCCGAAGTTACTCCCGCTCGGCAAAGGAAAACAAAAATTTGGGTTTTTGTTTTCTTTTGCACTCGCTTACTCGTAACGTTGGCTTCGCCGAAGTTACTCCCGCTCGGCAAAGGAAAACAAAAATTTGGGTTTTTGTTTTC
>FLNU01001395.1_pt1 | contig 12143 bp, 12 predicted proteins | sample 1140361 | NCBI WGS metagenome assembly FLNU01 (sample SAMEA3878206, study PRJEB12797) | bioreactor metagenome | biome: Moose rumen | place: Sweden | collected 2011-10 | reverse complement strand
GACTGAATGCCCAGCTATACCTTTATTTATTCTTCTGCCATTAATTCTTTTTTGGCTTCGTCGATGGCTTCTGTAAGAATATCCAACTGGTCAGGAGTAAATGTTACCCCTTTTTTAGTAGGTATCCAAGTAGTTCCACCATCGTTGGTAAAGAATATTCTCATATTTAAATAACTCGTTCCTTTGTATTCGCTCAAAGAAATTTGTAATTTTTCAGTTTCTGATCTTTCGATTGTTGCTAAAATTTTTGCATCTGCCATTTTTGTGTTTTCTCCCTTATTAAATCACGGGTCATTTACCCTTAATAACGAGTTGGGGTAGAAACCCCAACTTACAATTATTCAATATTAGTGTTTCCTTCATCAAGTAAACTTGTCTGTTGAACATTGTCAGACGAAGCTTTTGTTTCTTCGTTGACGTCTGTTTTTATAGTTATATCATCTTCATCAGGATTGATAATTTTATTAACCGATACAACAGAATCATTTTCATTCAAGTTTTGAGCTCTGACACCTGTCGCAGGACGACCTTGTTGAGAAATTGAACCGGCATTGATTCTTGTTACGACACCGTTTGCGGTGACAAGCATAATGTCATCAGAATCTCTTACAATAGTCAAAGCCACTAGTCTTGAGCTTGATGTTTTGAATTTTGTCGCAATCAAACCTAAACCACCTCGGTTTTGGCTTCTAAATTCTGACAATTTTGTACGTTTTCCAAAACCGTCAGAAGTTACAACAAGCAAGTCCGCATCATAGTCTCTTGGAACAATGTCACATCCTACAATTTCATCACCTGAACGTAATTTCATTGAAATTACTCCTTTTGCACTCCTTCCAAGAGGTCTTAAATCTTGAATTGGGAATCTGATTGCCATACCGCAGGATGTTCCGATAATGATTTCATCTTTTGCTGTCGAAAGTTTTACCCAGTTCAAGCTGTCGCCTTCGTCCAAACCTATTGCGATAATACCGTTGCGTCTAATGTTTGAGAAGTTATCAAGTTCTATACGTTTGATATTACCTTTTTTAGTAAGCATAATAAGGTTCAAATCGTGTGAGAAATTACTTACAGGGACAACTGCGGTAATCGTTTCATCCTGAGAAATCGGAAGAACATTGATTATAGGTAATCCTTTAGACTGTCTTCCACCTTCTGGGAAGTCATATACATTTAAGCTGTAAACCGTACCTTTTGAAGAGAAGAACAACACTTTGTCATGCATCATAGCAGTAAAGAAATGCTGAATATCATCATCTTCTTTTGTTTTAATACCAGATTTGCCTCGTGTTGCACGGTTTTGGCGTTCAAATGTATCTAGAGAAATACGTTTCAAATATCCTTGGTGAGTGATAAATACAGCCATAGGAGTATTTGGAGTCAAATCTTCAATAGTAACTTCGCCTTTTTCAGGTACGATTTGAGTTTTTCTTTCGTCACCGTATTTTTCTTTATCTTCAAGAAGTTCGGCTTTAATTATATCTAAAATCTTTTGACGGCTTGCAAGAATTGATTCATATTCTTCGATTTTCTTGAGTAATTCGTCATATTCAGCCTTAACTTTGTCTTGTTCTAAACCTGTCAAACGTCTCAATTGCATTTCAAGAATTGCGTTTGCTTGGTCAGCGTCAAGTCCGAATCTGCTCATCAAGCCTTCACGAGCAATATCAGTTGTTTTAGATTTTTTGATAAGTTCAATTACTTCATCAATTGAACCCAATGCAATCATCAAACCTGCCAAAATATGAGCTCTGACTTTTGCTTTTTTCAAGAAGAAAATTGTTCTTCTTGTAACAATTTCAATTCTGTGTTCAACGAATTCATTCAAAACTTCATAAAGGTTAAGAAGTCTAGGCTGCTGACCGCAAAGAGCAACCATATTTACCCCGAAAGTTGTTTCCAATTGAGTAAATTTGTATAAATTATTTCTTACAACATCAGGTTTAGCGTCACGTTTCAATTCAATAACAATTCTCATACCGTCACGGTCGGATTCGTCACGAATATCGGAAATGCCGTTAATCTTTTGATCTTTAACAAGTTCTGCAATTTTTTCAATTAACATTGCTTTGTTAACCTGATAAGGAATTTCAGTTACAACAATTGCTGTTCTTGATTGACGTCCTGCGCCCCCTGAAATTTCTTCAAAACCTGAAACAGCAGACATTGTGATTGATCCTCTGCCTGTTTCATAAGCTTGTTTAATATCGTTTAACCCAACAATAGTTGCCGCTGTAGGAAAATCCGGACCTTTGATGTGTTCCATCAACTCAGGAATAGTAATTTGCGGATTGTCGATTAATGCAATTGTACCATCAACAATTTCACAAAGATTGTGCGGCGGGATATTAGTTGCCATACCAACAGCAATCCCGGAAACTCCATTCAATAAAAGCATTGGCAGTCTTACAGGTAACACTGCAGGTTCTTGAAGTGAACCATCAAAGTTTGGAACAAATTCAACCGTCTCACAGTCAATATCAGCAAGCATTGATTGAGTAATTTTGTGCATACGAGCTTCTGTATAACGCATTGCAGCAGCCCCATCACCGTCAACAGAACCAAAGTTTCCATGCCCGTCAACCATTAAGTATCTTGTAGAAAAGTCTTGAGCCATACGAACCAAAGCTTCGTAAACCGAACTATCACCGTGCGGATGATATTTACCAAGAACTTCACCGACAATACGTGCGCATTTTCTAAACGGTTTGTCAGGAGCCATTCCAAGTTCATTCATAGCGTATAGAATACGTCTATGAACCGGTTTTAATCCGTCTCTAACATCCGGTAATGCACGTCCTACAATTACACTCATCGCATAATCAATGTATGAGCGTTTCATTTCTTCTCTTATATTAATAGGAACAATTTTTCCGTCCCCAAACATGTTTTGCTGAGTTGTCAAGTCTTTATCCCTCCCAGTCTATACTCTCATAACAAAATTATATCACAAACATACTCATTATGACGAATATCTTTACAATGGGTAAATATTTAACAAATTTACAAGATATAGTAACATTTGTTTATCAGATAGGTATGCTGCCTTCATTTTATACAAATTTTACTTCAAATAAAGTATGTAATTTCCCCTAAAACCTGATAAAATTCTTGTATAAGGGGAGATTTATGAATAAAAATATACGAGAGAAATTAGAAGAAAGAGAATATAAATTTTTAAGTGAACATGCTTCAAAATCTGCAGAATCAAAAGGAAGAAAGATTCCAGAAAAACAAAGCGATATGAGGACCGATTTTCAGCGTGACAGAGACAGAATTCTTCACTCAAAAGCTTTTCGCAGGCTGAAACATAAAACACAAGTGTTTCTTTCACCTTTTGATGATCACTTTAGAACACGCTTAACGCATACTCTTGAAGTTTCACAGATAGGACGTTCAATTGCTCGTGCACTTGATTTGAATGAAGATTTGGTAGAAGCAATGGCATTAGGACATGATTTGGGACATACCCCTTTTGGACACTGCGGTGAAGGTGTTTTGAACGAACTTGTAGATGGAGGTTTTTATCATAATCTTCAAAGTGTACGTGTCGTCGAAGAACTTGAAAAACTTAACCTTTGCCATGAAACAATAGAAGGTATACGTACGCATTCTTGGGGTTATAAACCAACAACTGCAGAAGGTAAAGTCGTTCAGCTCGCTGATAAAATAGCTTATATAAATCACGATATAGAAGATTCTATCCGTGCGGGAGTAATTTCTGAAAGCGATTTACCCAAAGAATGCATTAATTATTTTTCTTCAAATCAAAGCAAAAGACTAAATAAAATGATAACAGAAATTGTTAATAATTCTATAGGGAAATCTGAAATTGCAATGAGTGATGAGGCATGGGGTTATACAAAAATGCTTCGAGAATGGATGTTTGAAAATGTCTATATTGATTCTCCGGCAAAATTAGAAGAAAATAAAGCAAGACATGTTATAAGAGAACTCTTTCATTTTTATTTGGACAAGGTAAGCAAAATGTGTCAACCGGAAAAAGCGGTTCAAATAGTTACAGACTATATTTCAGGTATGACCGATCGTTATGCAATAGAAAGGTATAAAGAAAACTTTATTCCGGAAGGATTCAAAAACGGATCTCAAGACGATTATCTATACAAACTTGCTAATGGTGTAAATGTATAAATACAAAATCTTCATAAAATATCATTCATGGCTAAGCGAAGTATATTAACAGATTCTTCGGGTTAAAACCTCAGGATGACCAACGACCTAACTAATAACAGTGTACAAAAGCACGGAGTACAGGTATGGACTTTCAATTATTATCTGAATATCTTGAATACATTGAAATAGAAAAAGGACTTTCTTCTAATACAGTTGAAGCCTACCGCAGAGATTTGTCCGTTTTTCTTGACTTCGCAGATAAAGATATTGAACAAATTGAAAGAAACGATATAAACTCATATATTTTACAGCTGCGAGATAAAAAATATAATCCTCGCAGTGTTATGAGAAAAATTGCTTCGTTACGTGGATTTTTTAAATGGCTTTGCGCAAATGAATATATTAAAAAGAATCCCGCGCAGCTTCTTGAACAGCCCAAACTACCAAAAAGACTTCCGAAGGTCATGACCTTTGAAGAAATCACATCTATTTTAAATTCGGATTTGAATAAAGAAGAAGCGGTTATTGTGGAATTATTATACGATTGCGGATTAAGAGTCTCAGAACTTGTTAATCTTAAACTAAATAACATAGATGTGAATTCAAAATACATTCAATGTATCGGAAAAGGTTCCAAAGAAAGACTTGTTCCGTTCGGCAGAAAAGGCCAAAATATTTTAAAACAGTACTTGAAATACCGTGAAATGATTGTTTTGAAAAATAATATAACTTCAAATAAAACACTCCTTTTAAAAGAGAATGGCAAGCCGATAACAAGGCAAGATGTTTATAATTTTATACGAAAACAAGGGGAAAAAATTAACAAACACATCTCTCCGCACACTCTAAGACATACTTTTGCGACCCATTTGCTTGAAAACGGTGCGGATTTGAGAGTAGTTCAGGAATTGCTCGGTCATAGCGATGTTTCAACAACGCAACTTTACACTCATATTACGAAAAAACGGCTTAAAGAAGTCTATTTTGCAATAAATAAAGAATAATATAGTTTTCCTTCTCCAAAGGAAGAAGTCTGTATTAAGACCGGATTATGGAAAAGAATTTTTATCCAACAAAAAAGTTGGGGTAAAAACCCCAACCTACTTCTGTTTTCTTATATTATTTACTAGCTTAATGCCATTAATGCTTTTACCGAACGAGCGTTTTCTTTTACTTCGTCTTCAAAGCTTTCGTTGGATATAGTTCTTTCTAAAACTTTCATAGCTTCTTCTTTATTTTCCAAAGATAAAAGTTCATTGATTGTGCTCATTGCAACAAATGTTGACATATCATTGATGCCTTTTCCTCTGTTTGAAATAACAACAGACAAAGAGTCGTGTTCATTTCTTTTTACGAGCGCTTTTGAAGTCATTTCTCTAACTTCATCTATCGGAGAATTAGTTCCGATTTCCTCTAAAACAGCAACTGAATCAGGACTTGGATTGATTGTTAATGAATCAATAATGTCACTTACTCTGTTAAAATTTTTGTTATTTTTTAAATCTCTCATCTTTCCTCCTTAAAACCTATGCTGCAACTGCCAAATCTGCTTCCAATGCAGATAATGCTTCTTTTAACATTGGTTTAATTTGTGCGTGCGGTTCTAATTTTGCCATTTTGGCAATTTCTTTTTCTCTAGATCTTCCAAATAATGAAGAAACGTCAGCATTTAAAACATTTTTTATTCCATCAAGATTAACTTCTCTATTTCCGATTTCATTAATCTTGTGCCAAGTGTTAACAATGCTATCTTTCATTCTTGTTCCAAATGCATTAATAGCCTCAATTCCTTCTTGAATTTTATTGCCAAAATTAGTTATTGAACCTACAAAAGTGGAATAAATTCTTTTAGAACTCTTCGTTAAGTTTCCTGTAAAACTTAATTTTTCTGAATTATTATTTTTACTTGATTGGAATACATCTTCCATCAATATATTTTTCTGAAAATTTGATTTTTTGAATGGGTTGTAAGATTCACGTCTTACATTTTGTTCTGTTGCCGTATTGTTAAAAATACGATTTGTCCAACTTTCAATTCTGTCTATTGGCATTTTTACCTCTTTCTTTTGACTATATCCACACATTTTAGTCTAGCATAGCGAATAATATTTAAATCCACCTTTTGTATGATTTGTGTTAAAATATCAATATGAAATATAAAAATCTGGAAGAATTAATTGAAGTTATTTCAAAACTAAGAGCTCCTGACGGCTGCCCTTGGGATAGAGCACAAACACATGAAACATTAAGACCTAACATGCTTGAAGAAGCATATGAAGCCGTAGATGCAATTGATGAAAATAATATGACACATTTAAGAGAGGAACTCGGCGATGTTCTTTTACAAGTCCTATTGCATTCAGAAATAGCGTCAGAACGAGGGGATTTTAATATAGAAGATGTTGCAAAAGAATTAAAAGACAAACTTATCCACAGACATCCGCATGTTTTTGGGACTGCGAATGTTAAAGACGCCGATGAAGTAAAGAAAAATTGGGACATACTTAAAGCAGAAGAAAAAACCGAACGAAAATCTGCAATGGATGGGATTTCACGGTCTCAAGCCGCTTTGATGTCAGCCCAAAAGATTTCTAAAAGAGCAGTTAAACAAGGTTTTGAATGGCCAAATGAAGAGTCTTTGTATGAATGTCTTTATTCCGAAATAGATGAATTTAAAGAAGCCGAAAAAGATAAAGATAAGATTCACATGGAAGAAGAATTCGGAGATATTCTTTTTGCAGCGGTAAATCTTGCTCGCTGGAATAAAATTGACGCAGAACAAGCATTGCTAAAAGCCAACAAGAAATTTGAAAAAAGATTTCGCAAAATGGAAGAACTTGCAACAAAACCTCTAACCGAATATTCCTTTGAAGAATTTAATACCTTATGGCTTGAGGCAAAATCAAAAATAAATTATTTTTAAAACTTTATTCTTAACCAATAACATTCAAAAGTATTCTCCATACTTCCTCTATCGAACCATCTGCATTAATGGTTTTGAGTAATTTTTTATTTTTGTAATACTCAATTAATGGAGCTGTTTCAGTAAAATACGTATCAAATCTGGCAGCAGCTGTTTCTTCGTTATCATCTTTTCTTTGAGTCAGTTCTGTTCCGCAATGGTCACAAACCCCCTCAACTTTTGTTGGTTTATATTTCAAATTATAAATCTCTCCGCATTTAGGACAAGAACGACGATTAACTATTCTTGAAATTAAAACACTTTCATCTATATCAAAATATATTGCTGTGAAATTAACAGAAATGTCTCCGTCAATTTCTTCGTTAATTTTAGAAAGTAAATCCGCTTGTTCAACGCTTCTTGGATATCCATCGAGAACATAGCCGTTTTTGCAGTCTTCTTGAGACAATCTATCCTTTATAATTGCGCCAACAAGCTCCAGAGGAACAAGATTACCTTTATCAATAAAAGATTTAGCGACTTTGCCATTTTCAGTTCCGGAAGCAATTTCTGCTCTCAAAAGTGAACCTGTATCCACATGAGGAAGTCCTAAATATTTAGACAACTTTGAAGTTTGTGTACCTTTACCGCAAGCCGGCGGACCTAAAAATATAAGCTCTTTCTTCATAATAATCCTTATTACGTTGGGGTAAAAATCCCAACTTACTTAAATTCATCCTGAGCGTTTATGAAATTCTTCGGGCTTATAATGCCCTCAAAAATGACAAAAACGAAAAATCTCTCGAATCATTTTTACGTATCGATATTTGTTGCGTAAACTGCATTCGCTTTGATGAAGTCACGACGAGGTTCAACTCTGTCACCCATCAATACATCAAACAACTGGTCGCAAACCATTGCATCTTCAATATCAACTTTCAAAAGGGTTCTAGTTGCAGGATCCATTGTTGTTTCCCAAAGCTGTTGAGGCATCATCTCGCCTAAACCTTTGAATCGTTGAATTTGCAAGCCTTTTTGACCTCTATCATCAATAATTTTTTGAAGTTTTTCAAACGAATGAATTTCATATTTTTCCGTATCAGTTTCTAACAAAAGTCCGTCAGACTCTTCGATTAAGAAATCTCTAATTAACGGATAAGATGTTTTCAACCTCTTATACTCTGAACTTTTAATTATATTCTGATTAAGAACAACATGTTCTTCATCGTTCAAATGCAAGATGAATGAATATTTTGCGTTTTCGGCATTATATTGAACTTCAACTCTGTATGATTCCGCTTCAGCAATATTGTAATTCTTTGCGTGATCGATCAAATAATGATTCAAATATTCACAAATTTCGTTCATCTTAGATTGAGAATCAAAATCTTCAAACTGAATATTTGAACGAACAAGTCCTCGCAAAAATACCGCAGGATAAAGATTAAGAATAGGATTGTTATATGAACGATAAAACTCAGACATATTCTTGATTAAATCAAGAAGCTCATCCCCTGTTTTAACGTTTTTCTTTTTTTTGTCAGAAAGACTCAAATTTTTAATACCACGTTCCTTGAGCATTTTGTCAAGAACATGCTCATTGAATAAGTATTCTGAAGTTTTACCTTGGGTAACCTTAAACAATGGCGGCTGAGCAATATATACATATCCGTTTTCAATCAAAGCTCTTGCGTATCTGAAGAAAAACGTCAACATCAAAGTTCTAATGTGAGCTCCGTCAACGTCGGCATCTGTCATGATAATAATTTTGTGATATCTTAATTTATCAATTTCAACTTCTTCCTGATTTCGGCTGATTTTAATACCGAAAGCTTGAACCATTGATTGAATTTCATTATTAGCATAAATTCTGTCAAGACGAGCTTTTTCAACGTTAAGAATTTTACCTCTCAACGGCAAAATAGCTTGAAACATTCTGTTTCTGCCTTGTTTTGCAGAACCACCTGCAGAATCTCCTTCGACAAGGAAGATTTCGCACTGAGAAGGATCTCTGTTTGAACAATCCGCAAGTTTGCCCGGCAAAGTTGAATTTTCAAGAACAGTCTTTCTTCTTGTTAATTCTCTTGCACGTCTAGCAGCTTCTCTTGCACGTTGAGCTTGAAGTGTTTTCTCTAAAATGGTTTTTGCCATTTTAGGGTTAAATTCAAGCCATTCTTGAAGTTTATCTTTTACAGCATCCTGAACAGCGCCTAGAGCCTCTTGAGAACCAAGTTTTTCTTTGGTTTGACCTTCAAATTCAGGATTTGGAATTTTAACAGAAACTATTGCTGTTAAACCTTCTCTCACGTCTTCACCCGAGAGATTTTGTTCGGAATCCTTTAAAATATTATTTTTTCTTGCGTAATCATTCAATACACGTGTAATAGCGTTTCTGAAGCCCGTAAGATGTGTACCACCAAAGTGAGTATTAATATTATTAGCGAAAGATAAAATTGTTTCAGCGTAGGAATCAGTGTATTGCATTGCAACTTCAACTTGAATATCACCGACAACTTTATCTATATATATCGGTTTATCATAAAGGACGTTTTTATTTTTATTTAAAAATTCAACATAACTTGCAATTCCGCCTTCGTAGTGGAAAATTTCAGCTTCCTCCATGCCGGGATGTTTGAAAATAATTTTCAAACCTTTGTTAAGAAAAGCCATTTCTCTAAGTCTTGTACCAATTACATCCGCATCAATTTCAGTTGTTTCGGTAAAAATTTCAGGATCAGGCCAAAATGTTGTTTTCGTACCTGTTTTATCCGTTTCTTTAATTTTTTCAACAGGAGCCATTGGCTCACCACGCATATATTCTTGGCGCCATACATAACCTTGGCGTGAAACTTCTACGATATATTTTTCAGAAAGCGCATTTACAACAGAAGCACCTACCCCGTGTAACCCACCTGATACTTTGTAACCACCATCACCAAATTTTCCGCCTGCGTGAAGCACCGTGTGTACAATTTCAAGGGCAGATTTTCCTGTTCCTTCTTTTATATCAACAGGAATTCCACGCCCGTTATCTTCAACCGTAACACTATTATCAGAATTAATTGTTACATGAATGTCAGTACAAAATCCTGCTAACGATTCATCAATGGAGTTATCAACAATTTCATAAATACAATGGTGTAAACCTCTTTGAGAAGTTGAACCGATGTACATACCAGGTCTTACACGAACAGCTTCCAAACCTTCCAGCACACGAATATTACTTGCACCATAGTCTTCTGAGGTATGTGTTTCGATTTCTTCACGATTACCTTCAAAAGGATCTTTGAATTCTTCGTTTATTTGTTTTCTAAGTTCTTCTGCAGCTTTGTTAGCCTCCGCCTGAGCTAAAGCTTCCAAACCTTTATCGTTAGTAGTATTTTCTGCCATACTCTTCTCCCTAATCTGTTAAATTATACCAATACTGTATCACAAACAGACAAATTATGCCAAAAACTTTACCTTAGGTTAAGATAAAATTTACACAGCAATTTATTTTTTTATAATAAAATCAAATCATGAAGGAATTATTTGAATTTGACAGACAATATAAATCAGTAATAGGAACAGATGAAGCAGGCAGAGGACCTGCTGCAGGCGGAGTGTTTTGTGCATGCGTATATTTTCCCGAAGTTACAAGCAAATTAATAAATGATTTAGGGAAACTAAATGATTCGAAACAATTATCTAAAAAAGTGCGAGAGTCACTTTACGATGTAATATTAGGAAATTCAATAAATCATATTGAGCAGGTAAGCGTGGAAGAAATTGAAAATATAAACATATTGAATGCGTCTTTAAAAGGCATGAAAATATCTTGCGAATCTGTTATAAAAAAATCAAAATTAAAGGATTTTATAACCCTTGTTGATGGCAACAAATTAATAAAAGACTACAATTACCCCCAAAAATTTGTTATAAAAGGAGACGCAAATTCGGCATCAATTGCAGCCGCAAGCATTCTTGCAAAAGTTACAAGAGACAGATATATGGAAAAAATTGCCTCCGAATTCCCGCAATATGGCTGGGAACGCAACGCTGGATACCTTACTAAAGAACATCTTGAAGCGATAGATAAATATGGTTTAACAAAATATCACAGACCTTCATTTCTTGAAAAGCATTTCCAAAAGCAATTATCGCTGTTTTAAAAAGGTCGGCAGACTAAATTAACGACTGCCATAGAAATATAGCTCTATTGGTATTTTAACATCATGTTATTAAAATCTAAACACTAACATAATAATAATGCAATTAGACAATCGGAAGTTTTTAAAATTTAAAAAAGCTGTAGGGAAAATAATCAGAGAGTACCGTACGGCAAACACTCCTTTATCCCTTAATAAATTCGCTTATGAATTCGATATTGATCGTGGCAATTTAAGTAAACTTGAAAGAGGGGAATATAGCGTGCGATTTGTAACAATTTGGGTTATCGCCGAAGCCTTAGGTATAAAATTTTCCGAATTCGCTAAAAAATTAGAAGAAGAATTAGGGGAAGATTTTACTTTAATCGATGAATAAAACAAAAGCGCCGGATAAAAAAAATCCGGCGCTTCGTGTTTTAAATATTATTTTGATTCTTTTTTCTTTACGGGTTTATTTTCTTCAGGTAATTCTTCTTCTGAATCAGAATTTTCTTCCTTCTCTTCTTCAGGAGTTTCGCTTTCTTCTTCTGAATCTAAATCATCTTCTGTTTCGTCATCGTCATCTTCTTCGATTTCATCAAAATCATCATCTTCTTCATCTTCGTCAGAATCATCCTCTTCTTCAGATTCGGAATCAGATTTTATTGCTTCTTCTTCCGCTTTTAAAGCTGCTTCGATTTCTTCTTCGTCTTTTGCACGAACAACAGGAATAGATAACATCAATGCCATTTGCTCACCTTCCTGTTCAAAGTTAAGTTCAAGCGCTTCTTTATCCATTTCAACATATTTTGACAAAAGTTCAATAAGTTCTTTACGCATTCTTTGCAACAATTCAGGTGTAAGATTCGTTCTATCCTGCATAAGAACAACACGCAAACGATTTACCGCAACGTCTTTAGAATCTTCTTTTGCCGGAGTTTGTCCAAAAAGACCTAAAATTTTGTTATAAATTTCAGTAA
>FLNU01001290.1_pt1 | contig 12174 bp, 8 predicted proteins | sample 1140361 | NCBI WGS metagenome assembly FLNU01 (sample SAMEA3878206, study PRJEB12797) | bioreactor metagenome | biome: Moose rumen | place: Sweden | collected 2011-10 | reverse complement strand
AGATCCGAAATGTTAAACGGAATTTTCGGCGAAATTGTTCGCGAAGGTATGCTACAACTCAAAAAAAATAAACAACTCGCCGTTGCCGGTGCAATGTTGCGCGTTTTTGAAACCGGTTCAAGCGTTAATTCTTTTTGCCATATTATGAAACAAATTTTTAAAAATTGTTTTATTTATCAAAGTCGAGCGCATCCGCAAAAAATTTATGTTTATATCGGTAAAAATCGAGACGAATCTTTACAAAAACAATGGAAAATGTTGCGCGAAACTTTTTTGCCAATGGATATTGATGTTAAAATTTTTTGGGCGGAACATTTCGGTATCTTCGGCATTAATGAAACAATGTTGACTGATAAAATCGCCATTTTTTAAAAAATTTTTCACTTAAGCCTTCGGGCTTATTTTTTTTTCCAAAAATCATTTTTTTCTACCAGAAAATCGCTTTTCCTTGATTTTTTTCTACCTAGAAAGTATAATCACTTTTGTCTTATTTTTTTTCAGAAAAGTGGCGTTGTATATGAATATCGGCAGACCTAAACTCCTTATTAAACGTGATGTACAGCTTAATTTGAAGATTTCTCCTCAGGAAAAACAAAAAATTTCTTCAATCGCTAAAAAATTTAATATCTCTATGACTGAGGCTCTTTTGCGCGGTATCGACCTCTTAATTTCTTCTAAACCTAAAATCCTTAAATCTCAACTTAAACCTAAAAAATCTAAAAAAATCCTCCCTATCATCAATCCTGATGATAATATCTAAAATTAATCCATTTTTTATACTTTTTGCCTTCACGGGCATTTTTTTTTTACTCTGCAGGATTTTTCATTTATATGTAGAAATACATAAAAAATTTTATTATAACTTTATTTTTCATTAATTTTAATATAGTTAATGCGAGCAAATAGTGTCCAATTTATGACGCTGAAGTTGATGATTTAATTAGTAGTATTGAAAATAATACTAAAAATAAAAATATTTCATTTTTGGATGTTAAACATTTTACCGAAAAAGACGTTAAATACGTAACCGCAAATTTCGGAAATAGTAATAAAAATGTATTAAAATTTAAATTAAATGATAAAATTGATAAATTAATAGATAATATAAAGTATTTGTTCATCATGAAATAACAGATATTATAAATTAAATTTTTTAATTAATTTTGAAAAAAGTTATGTTTATATCACTATTCAGGATTATAAATAAAAAAATATTGACAATTTTTTATTTAATAGTATAATTTATTTGAAAATGAGGTGATAAAATGGAATTTGTAAGCGAGGATACTTGCAAAATTAGTGTCGGAGTATATCTGAATAGTAATGGAAATATAGTGCAAGGTGATGAAACGCCTGTATCGCAAAAAACTTTTACGTTTAGCGGAATTACAAGCACGATAACGGCAGAAGAGGCGATTAATACTGAAAATAGTCCGGCAGTGCATAATGGAATTAGCGCATTAATGTGGCTTTTTACCGGTCAAGATGATAATTTTGACGAAAATTTTAAAAAAACGTCAGTGGAGGTGATGGAAGATGTCTAGTTCGACATTGACGATAAATTTTGCTTATTCAGACTCAACTTTTAAAAATTATTCAGTCGGACCGTTCGCAAATAATTCGGTGGCAGTTCAGCAATTTAAAAATCGTTTGAGAAATTTTAACAATGTAGATGAAACATCGCATAAAAAAATTACAAATTTGGAGACAATTTTAAAATCTGAAAATGGTGCGTCATTTAGCGGAATTAAATCAGCGCATATCGTGACTTCAGAAGTTACTAGGATTTATGACGCGGCGAATTACGGAGGATAATTTATGAAAGTTTCTTTGAGAATCGTAATGCGTGACACAAATAATAACACGATAACTGAAAATATCGGTTATGTAAATCCGAATGCTACGGACGCGCAACTTTACGAATTGGCAACGAAATTTTGCAATTTGACGACGAATAATTTTATTCGTGTCGATAAAATTGTAACGACGGAACTTGAAAGTAGTGAAGAAAATGGCTGACGTTGTAAAAAGTTCGTATGTTTTGAAAATAAAATTGGGATTTGCAGACGGCGATACTCGCACGATAAACTTGGATAATCCTAAAGATAATTTGCAAGCGTCTCAAATTTACGAACTTTCGCAGTATATTAAAAATAATAATTTGTTGCTCGGCGATAAGTACGGCGCGGATTCTGCAGGAATTTTGACAGCGGATATTGTAGAAAGTACAAAAGTTACGCTCGATTTATAAAAAATTTAATTTTGAAGGTGAAAACCTTCTTTTTTTTATGCTATAATTTCAAAAATAGGAGGTGGAATTATGGCAAATACCTTTGTTAATCACAAAAAAATTTGGAAATAAACCTGTTATAAAATATTTTTGTAAATAAATATTAATTATTTTTGAATTTGTTGACTGGAAAATTTTTTAAAATTTCTTGGTTTAAGCGGCGGTCTGTCTGCAAAATCAAATCTAAATTCGCGAAAAGTTTTTTCGATAATTTTTTCTGTTAAAGATTCTTCAGGCAGTTGACGTACAAGCATAACGAAAAATTTTGCCAAATTTGATTCTCTATCGTTAAAGGAAAGTCGGCGCAATGTTTGTTGTATTAATGACATCCGCGCAGATTCTATAAAGCTTAACGTACATTCTTTGCTTATGTGCGGCATTGATTCCGAAATTTTTTTCTGAACGTCAACAAATTTTGTATTAGGCGATTCGTGAAAAATTTTGCGTATTTCATGAAACATTTTCCTACGCTCATTAACTTTACAAAAATCACACAAATTTTCTTTCGGCTGACAAAGATTTTCGCACAAATCACACTTATGCCATTTGGCAATTTTTTTTGTTTTATCAGCTTTTTTCTTAGCAACTAAGCAATCAAAAAGCATTTTACGACGCTCAGGATTTTGTATTACGGCAGATTTTTTTTCGCATTCTAAAATTTCTTCTTCAGTCAAATTAACTTCAACAAATTCAGCAACTTCAATATTTTTATCAGGTAAATTTTTATTTTCAAGAAAAGTTTTACCGAAAATGATTTTATTGATAAAATTTTTGCCGAAAATTGAATTAATTTTATCCAAAATCTGCGGAATACGATATTTAAATTTATCCTTCAAAGAAGAATTTTGAGAATACAATGTTAAAGTTGTGCCGTCAATTTTTACAGGGAAAATTTCATCGGCATCATCACCGACAATATCGCGCCACTTGAAAAAAATTTTATGACAATCGACCTTGTGATTAAAATTCTCACCGACCTCCGACAAAGTTTTCGGTATAACCTCTTCCAAAATTTCAAGCTTACTCATAAAATCACCACTTTTAAAAAAATTACAATGCAATTATCGAAAAATTTTTTCTGCAGATTAAAAAATTTTACTTGTAATGTAAAATGATTTATGGTATTATATCAGCGAAGAAAGTTTTTCTGGGATGTACGGGGACTTTAGCAATGTCTAACCTACATTTTATTAAGGGAAACTGTTTTGATTTAGAAGATGGATAATTGTATTTTTAGTACGAGTAACAGAGGCTAGATTTAGGTTACCCACCTGCTTGTCGCAGGTTCAAGACATTAGGAGGAAGCGGCATTTTGGATGCTTTCTTTAAAGGGAATTGTTGACTTCGGTTGGCAATTCCCTTTTCCACGTTCAAAATAATTTTTGAAATGAAATATCTATGAAAAAATATTTAAAATCTGCAGGAAATATTTTCAATATGCCGAATAAAGCCAAAAATAATTTTTTAAAAAACTTTCGATTGAAAATAAAGCGGAGGATTTATGAAGAGAATTTTTTTAGATGATGCCATTTCGGAAAATATTAAAATAACCGGAAAAAATGCGCATCACCTTGCCTACTCTTTGCGGGCAAAAAAGGGAGATAAAATTGTTGCGGTGGACGCGCTAGGAATGACGGCGGTAATTGAACTTGTTGACTTCGACAAGGAGACGATTAGCGCAAAATGTGTCGGCAAAATTGAAAAAGTTAATCCCGTCGAAATGATACGGATTGACAACAAACAAATTTATAAAAAACACATTACGCTTGCTGAATGTCTGCCGAAACAAAATAAATTTGACTTTGTAGTTGAAAAGGCTACGGAATTGGGCGTAGATAAAATTATTCCGCTGATTTCGGACAGGACTATTGCGCGTCCGGGAATTTTACGCGCTAAAAATAAAATTGAACGTTGGGAGAGAATCGCTAAAGAGACGGCTGAACAATCTGCGCGGGATACTCTGCCGAAAATTGAAGAAATTCGCGAACTTTTAGATTGGCTGAAGGAAATTTCTCCTACGCTCTGTTGCTTTCAAAATGTTGATGATTCCGAAAAATTTTTTGATGGCGGGGAACTTTTGATTTTCTGCTACGAAAATGAACAGAAGGTTACATTACAAGAAATTTTACGCGAATATAAATTTTGTGAATGCGATAAAAATATTATTCTGCTTATCGGACCTGAAGGCGGTTTTACGGATCGTGAGGCGCGTGAAATAAAATCTTACGGTGGAGTAAGTGTGACTCTCGGCAACCGTATTTTGAAGACTGATACTGCCGCACTTTCCGCACTTGCCGCCGTCCAATACGAATTTACTTGAAATATTAATGAATATATTTTTAATTTTAACGCTTGCTCTGCTGATAATCATTGCGCTGTTGAGATTTAAATTACAAATCGGCGCGTGTATGCTGGCAAGCGGAATTTTTATTTGGCTGACAAGAAACGCCGAATTTTCAACGCTGATTCAAGCCTTAATCGAAACATTTACATTGCCGCGAACTTACGATATAATTTTTGTATTGTACTTCGTAATGTGTTTAGAAATTGAATTGCGAAAAAGCGGCGTCCTGACAGATATGGTAAATGCCCTTCGACGAAAATTTTCAAGCGTCAAAGTTTTATTCGCGTTAATGCCGGCATTTTTAGGATTATTGCCATCAGTCGGCGGAGCAAGATTTTCCGCGCCAATAGTCGAAGAACTTAGCGAAGGATTAAAACTTTCGCCCGAACATAAAACTGCAATAAATTTTTGGTTCAGGCACATATTTGAATTTTCAAGCCCGATAATTCCTGGAATGATTTTAGCTTGCAATATCGCGGGAGTACCCTTCAGCGAATTTTTAAAACATTTAGCTTGGGTAACGATACTTGCATTTTCGGTAGGCTGGTTTGTATTAATCCGTCCGATAAAAAATCTGCGCGGGAATCAAGCGGTTGAAGAAAAATTACACGAGCGGCAAGCTTTAACATTGGCGTTATTACCAATCGCGTCAATATTTTTAATTGTGGTATTTGCGGGGCTTACGGCATCAATTTCAACATTTATAGTCGTGCTTGCAATGTATTTTGTGCTGAAATTTGTAAATCGCGCAGTTGAGTTTAAAGAAATATTTTTTGGCGCATTGGATTTAAAAATGACGTTAAACATTTGCGGAATTTTATATTTCGTACAAATTTTGGAAGTGACGGACGTATTAACTGCGATTGTTGAGGCTTTTCAAGCGTCGCCGTTACCGGTGCCGATAATAATAGCTTGCGTGTCATTTATCGTAGGAATTTTAACCGGAATGTCACAAGGTCACGTTGCAATAGTGATGCCGATCGTCGCGGCAATGGGAACAGGAAATTTAGATTTAGCCGGAATTGCAATGGTTTACGGAGTTGCAGGGCAAATGTTGACGCCGACTCACGTTTGCTTAATAATCACCGTTGAATATTTTAAAGCAGATTTATTAAAAAGTTTGCTGCCGATATTAATTTCTGAAGTTATAGTTACGATTATTTTTAGTGTATACAAATTTTTTGCATATTGAATTTGATAAAATTTTTTTAACAACCAAGTTAATCATTGTGAAAATTTTAATTTGATTTTAATCTGAATTTTTATAACAATTCTTGACTACCCCCCCCTATTGGGGTTATAATACAATAGATTGAGTAGAATTTTTCAGAATTTTTTTAGAAAAATAGTTCAAGGCTATTTCAGGTTAGGTCTATGAAAAAAGGAACAAACTAAACGGTAAAAAAAACCATTAAAGTCGTTGTTAATTTGAGCGGTTTTAATGGTTTTTGTGACATTATGTTTAAAATCTTAAGGGAGGAGAGGATTTTAAATGAACACTCTAAACAGTGGTTCTTATACAACAGTATACGGAAGTGAGGGCAACGACTCAATCCGTAACACCGGTTCTAGTAATCGCATTTATGCTCAAGACGGCGATGACACAATTAACAACGGGGGTACAACTCATTGGTCTTATCTCGACGGCGGCGCAGGTAACGACTCAATTCACAATTCTCAAGGAAATTACGTGACGATTCACGGCGGGACTGGCGATGATACTATTCGCATTAAAAGTCTTTACGCGAAAAACAATGTTATTCAATACGACGAGGGCGACGGCAACGATTACTTTATCGATGAGTGGCATTCTTCAAGCCCGAACTGGACACTACAAATAGGTGATGGTAGCGGTATTTATTCGACGGTAAAAAGCGGTTCCGATATTATCGTTAAGGTCGGTGACGGTTCAATCACTATCGGAAACGGAAGTGATTATTCTCAAATTAATATTGCCGGCACATACGCAAATCCGTTAAATATTGTCAGAACTCCCGACGCAGATAACATTTCCAATTCTCTTGACAACGCAACTATCAACGCTTTGGGCGGCAATGATACGATTTACAATGATGGTGGCGGTGTTATCATTAATGGCGGTAATGATAATGATTACATTCACAATTTTGGTGGAGAACTTCCTCCAGACGATGAAAGACTTGATAACGGAGACAATACTACCATAAACGGCGGGGCAGGTAACGATACCGTTTATATTCAAGACGTAAACAATAATTACGTAGATGGAGAATCCGGTAAAGACTCCATTTACGGAGGAATTGAAATTTACGCATCAACAATTTTGGGTGGTGACGGCGAAGATACTATTTCCGGAAGTTATTGGAGTTCAAGCATAGATGGCGGCAACGATGACGATTTATTAAATATTAGCGGCGATAATAACACAATAACAGGCGGCGCAGGCGCAGATAAAATTATCAGCTCCGGTTCAAAGGTTACGGTAAACGGCGGCACGGGTAACGATACAATAATAAACTATGGTTCAAGTGTGACAATTAACGGAGACGCAGGTAATGATACAATTTCTCTCTCCGGCGGTGATGCTTGGAGTGACGGCAATGTTATTCAGTACACTTCAGGCGGCGGCAATGATGTTATTTACGGTTTCGGAACAAACGACACTTTGAATATCACGTCAGGAAGTATTTCAAATGCGACAAACAGCGGCAATGACGTTGTCTTAACTGTCGGCAACGGTACAATTACGTTGAAGGACAAAGCCAACGAAACATTTTATTACAATGTCGGTAAGGGCGAATTACAATTTACTATCATAGCTAACGATAACATTATCGGAACAGCGGGCGCAGATAATATTTCACTCAGCGTTGACGGCGCGACTATCGATGCACTTGAAGGTAATGATACCATTGAAAATTGGGGTTCAAGCGTTAAAGTTTACGGCGGCGCGGGCAATGACAGTATCTACAATGTAAACGTTTATTCTACGATAGACGGCGGTGCTGGTGCTGATATTATTGAAAATGTCAGCGGTTATGTATCGATTAATGGCGGAGACGGCGACGATTCCATTAATAATAGCAATGAATATTCGCAACACACTACCATAAACGGCGGAGCTGGCGATGACACGATAGCAAATTCCAGTGCAAGTGTTCAAGTTTATGGTGGAGACGGCAACGATTATATTTATAATAAAGGGGCTGATTATTCTAAAACAGTTTCGTATTCTACACTCGACGGCGGCGAAGGCAACAATACAATTATTTCTGATGGATACTCCTCAAAAATCAATGTCGGTACTGGTGATAATGTCATCAGTATTAGTGGTAGCTCTTCTTCAATCATGACCGGCGACGGCGATAACTTCATTAACGTCGGAAGTTCATCTACGGTAAATGCCGGCAAAGGTAAAGATACTATTTATGGCGGCAGTTATTCCTATATAAATGCTGGAAATGGTGATAACTTTATCACTGTTAGCACCGTATCAACAGTCAACGCTGGAGATGGTGCTGACACGGTTTATGGTTATTATGATAATCATAATTACTCAATAAATGCCGGAGACGGAAACAATTTCATAACTGTTGGCGGCGGAACAATCAAAACCGGCACAGGCGACGATACGATTTATACTGATTTCGGCGATGCCTCAATAAATGCCGGTGACGGCGATAACCTTATAAAATTAGCCTTAACTAACACTAAATATTCTCGTAATTATACGGTTAATGCCGGTGACGGCAACGACACAATTATTAGCCCCCTTGATAATTCTTTAGTATTAAATGCAGGTAACGGAAATAACCTCGTAAGTGTAAGCGGTTATTACGGTAAAATTAAGACCGGCACAGGCAATGACACAGTTTATACCAATAAGTCTAATTCTTCGATAAATGCAGGTTCAGGGGATAACTTCATCGGTGTTAATAGCTGGAGTACAATTATTTCCGGTCATGGAAATGACACAATTTCTGTCAGTTGGGACAATTCAGTTAATGCGGGTGCAGGAAATAACTTGGTAGTTGCATATGGATCAAACAATACCGTCAATACAGGCAATGGAGATGACACTGTTTCACTGGCAGGTATCGGTTATAATAATGTGATTCGATTTGCAAGTGATTCCGGAAATGACGTTATTTACGGCTTGGGAGATTCCACGTTGAATATCACGTCGGGAAGTATAAGTAGTGCATTGATTAACGGCAATGACGTTATCCTGAATGTTGGCACGGGGACAATTACACTGAAAGATAAAGCCGATGGAATTATAACCTATAGATTGGGAAATGGTAATTCGCAGTCTATTTTCGCACAGTCTGACATATATTTTAGTGGTTTGAATGTTACTGGTACATCAGGCGCAGATTACATTTCTAATTATTCTGACAGCGCGACAATTAAAGCACTTGCAGGAAATGATTGGATAAGTAACTCCGGTACGAGTGTTTTTATTTTTGGTGATGCAGGTAATGACATTATTAACAATATAGGTGCTTATATCACGATAGATGGCGGAATCGGTGATGATACCGTTAATCTTTACGGCTATGGACAGACCATTCAATATTCCTCAGGTGACGGCAACGATATTATTTATAACTTTGGCTCAAATGATACGCTCAACATAACCGGAAGTACATATTCATCTGTAAAGAGTGGTAACGATATTGTCATCGCGGTTGATTCCAGCAAGATAACATTGGCAGGCGCGGCTACTTTGTCAACTATAAATATCAATAATTCACTTTCAGATGACACTGAAAGTAATGATTCGCTTAATGTTTCCGGAACTTCGGGCGCAGATAATATCACAGTCACAATTAACAATGCGACGGTTGATGCGCTTGCAGGTAATGACACGATAACCGTAGGAAGAAATAGTTCTTTATCTTCGGCATATGGAGCATACAGTAGTATTTCTGCAGGTGCAGGTAATGATAAAGTCAGCATAGTCGGCAATGTTTCAAATGTCACAGTGAACGGCGGCGCAGGTAACGATTCCATTTACAGCAATGGAACAGGAAATCTTTTCCAATATGCAAGTGGTGACGGTAATGACTTAATTCAAGGATTGAGTTCCTATGACACATTGCAAATTACGTCGGGCAGTGTCAGCAGTGCGACACTTAACGGTAATGACGTTATCTTAACTGTTGGCAATGGTACAATCACGTTGAAGGACAAAGTAGATGAAACGATTTATTACCAACTCGGCAATGGCTCTTTGCAGCCAACCGTTGTCAGTGTTCCCGTAACGCCTACAGACACTTCTACTAATACAACAATTACACCTGTTACAGATACTTCTACAAGTACAACGATTACGCCTGTGGATACGTCAACTAAATTGAGTGTTGTCGGAACTTCAGGCGCAGATAATTTCAAAAATACATTAAACGGCGCAACAATCAGCGGATTGGGCGGCAAAGATACAATTACTAACTCAGGTAACAATGTTACAATAAGCGGCGGAACCGGCAATGACTCTATTACCAATACAGGTGATGAAGTGTCAATTACAGGCGATGCAGGTAATGATTCCATTATTTCAAGCGGCAGTGATGCTTTTATCACGGGCGGCGCAGGAAGTGATAAAATTAGTATAGGAGGTGATGCCACTAACAGCACCGTTTATGGCGGTACTGAAAATGACACAATTACTAATACCAGTAAGGACGTGTTCATTTCAGGCGATGCAGGTGATGATATAATCAGCTTGGGAGGTGATGCCACTAATAACACCGTAATTGGCGGTGAAGGTAACGATATTATTTACAGTAACGGTAAAGGCAATCTCTTTACATATACTGCGGGTGATGGCAAAGATACCATTTACAACTTTAGCAAAGGCGATTCTATAAAAGTTACTTCCGGTGATGTTAGTATCCTCAAGGGTACTTCCGATGTAACGGTATATAGCGGTGCAAATAAAACCAATGCCATCATTCTTAAAAATCTTGCTGAATACCTTGCTGAAAATAAAGGTATTGAAATTCAGGATGACAATGGTATAATAACCATTGAAGAGGAGGAATTACAAGTGGATGTTATAACATTAACTTCAGGGGCAAATAAGTATGCCAACTATGACAATCAGGTCGAAATTTACGCTGTCGGCGGAAATGACACTGTCACCAACGAAGGCGTTCAAGTTTTGATTGACGGCGGCACAGGCGCAGACAAGATTACCAACACCGCTAACGAAGTCACCATTTTGGGCGATGCAGGTAAAGATACTCTAATTTCAAACGGCTCTCATGTTTTAATTGACGGCGGCGCAGATGCCGACAAAGTAAGTCTCGGTGAAGACGCCCAAAATACCACGATTATCGGCGGAGCTGGTGTGGATACCATTTACCTCAACGATAATGCGCAACTCGTTCAGTACGCTGAAGGCGACGGCAATGACGTTATCTTTAATCTCAGCAAAGACGATTCAATTCAAGTTACGGCGGGTTCAATCGATGCAACGGCAGTCAGCGGTTCTAACGTTATCTTGACAGTCGGCAAAAATAAGCTTACTCTTCGTAACATTAAGGACGAAGATTTCTATATCGAAGATAACACTTTCATTATGGGAAAACCGCCTGTTCCTATTACGATTGTTGGAACTTCAGGAGCAGACAAGATAAATAATACCTACAAGCGTGCTGTAATCAGCGTAGGCGGCGGTGCGGATAAAGTTACCAATTCCGGTAACAGTGTAACTCTCTCTGCAGGCGCAGGCAATGACAGCATTGTTGACAGCGGCAATGAGACCACAGTAAGAGGCGACGCAGGCAAGGATACTATCCTTTCAAGTGGCAACAATATCTTGGTTGACGGCGGTGCAGATGCCGACAAAATCAGCTTGGGTACTGATGTTATTAATGCAACGGTTATCGGCGGAACAGGTAATGATTCGATTTACCTCAATGAAAACGAACAACTCGTTCAGTACGCGGCGGGAGACGGCAAAGATACGATATTTAACTTTGGCTATGGCGATTCCGTACAAGTTACGTCCGGTGAAATTCGCTCTTCAGTAGTCAGCGGCTCAAATATGATCTTCTATGTCGGAGAAGGTACAGACAACGCCATTGTAATTAAAGATGGTGCAAGCGAATCTTTAAGAATCAGCAACAATGTCATAACTGCTATCCCTGACGTTCGCGTTACGCTCAAGGGTACATCAAAGGCGGATAAACTCGATAACTCTGATGCTGACGTTATTAGCGCAGGTGCAGGTAAGGATACCATCACAAATAACCTTTCTCAAGTTGTAATTTATGGCGGCGCAGATGCTGACATAATCAGCTTGGGCGCAAATATCGGAAATAACACTATATTCGGCGAAGCTGGTAATGATACCATTTACACAAACGGCGAAAGTAATTTGATTAAATATGCGTCAGGAGACGGCAAAGACGTTATTGTTGGATTTACTAAAGATGATTCGTTGCAGATTACTTCCGGCACTATCAAGACTGCAAAGAGCGGCAATAACTTTATAATTACCGTAGGTTCAGGGACTTCCAATGTTATCACGATTAAAGATATTGGCGAGCAA
>FLNU01002390.1_pt1 | contig 12208 bp, 13 predicted proteins | sample 1140361 | NCBI WGS metagenome assembly FLNU01 (sample SAMEA3878206, study PRJEB12797) | bioreactor metagenome | biome: Moose rumen | place: Sweden | collected 2011-10 | reverse complement strand
GAAGCCGCCAAGTCCAACGCCCAATGGCGCTACCGCTCGTATCAACGCATGCTCAGCACCGATTGGAGCAAGGAGTAAAAATGCTTCAGTGGCTGCAACGGCAAGCCTAATGCAGCCGAGATGCAAAACAAGCGGCGAATATGATTCGCCGGTAATGAACAAAGAAACTCGGCTGAGCCGATGTCGGCATCAAATGCCGACTAATATAAACGAGAAAAAGCTCGGCTATCAGCCGAGACAATAGACGAAAGAATGAACAATAATCAACAATAAAGGCACTTCACGATATCGGGAGTGCCTTTATTGTGATAGAGCTACTATTGTCGGCTTTTGCCGATGTCGGATAATATCCGACACAATGAACGAAGCGTTACTTTATCAGCCAAATGTGGCTAATGCGTTCGACATTACAATGAGCGATAGACTTGGGCGAAGATGTAGCCGCGAAGGGTGTGGTAGGTCGTGTTGCCGCTGCGAATCTGATTGCGCCAAGCGGTGCGGTAGGGTTCGAGCAGGTCAACATCCATCATGATGGTGTTGGTTTGTTGTGCGGCTTGGCGGAACTTGGTCGTGCAAGCCTGTTGCGCGGCGGTGGGACTGCCGGTGGGCGTGGTATAAACCGTGGTATAACGGCGGTCGGTGCCTTGACGGTAACAATAAGTGGTGCGGTGACGCTTGGTTATTTTGCCGGATAGGTAATCTATCGGGTCAAGATAATGAACTTTTGCCATGACTTTTTGTTTTTTAGTGCTACCCACTTGCCGCTTTCGCGACAAGCAGGTAACGAAAATGAAACATTCTTTTAATGAGCCAAGATTGGCTCATACATTCTTTTCAGCCTTGTGGCTGATGTCGGATAGTATCCGACCTAATGGACGAAACTCTCGGTCTTGCAACCGAAGTCGAAATACAATTTCGACAGTTATAAAAACGAGAGCTTACTGTCAGGCGGTTTCGGCGGAGTTAAACATTAGGACGGAATTAAACATTAGGGTTCTGCGGTTTCCTCCTCGTACTTGACGTGGAAGATGTAGGAAGTGAGGGTTTTGTACTTGCGTTGGGCTTTCCATTGGGCTTTGTACTGCGCCCGTTGCGTGACATCGGCGAGGGCGGTTTTGACCTTGGCGGCAACGGTGGCGAAGAGGTCTTGTGCCTGCTTCTGTGCCGCTGTGGGCGGTTGGTTGTCGGTCGGGTGTTTGAGACGGACACCGATAGTTGCTTCATCGAACTTGCGAATCTTGAAATAGATTTGGTCGGTACGTGCGTACTTGCCTTTGTTGGAATCGTAAGGCGTTGCCATATTCATCTTTGACATAACTTCCCGAAGATTGCTTTGCTTCCGCTTCGGGGTCGGAAATTAAAAGTTAAACTAAATTGGAATTGGTCTAACTTTGCTATGTACACTCGCAGAGGTTCGACCGAGTGAAATAATCAAGTTTGGAAACTTCCATACAAAAGAAGCACTCGAAACCGTGATTGATTTCGAGTGCAAAATTATAGCAAAAATCTCCAGAATAAGAAAATTCAACTACATATCAAATGAAAGTAAAATAAAAATCAAATAGACGAGAAATTTCTCCTTATAGAAGTTAAACAGAATCAAAAATAGGATGCAAAATTAGTATAGGTGTAATTCCGCATTGTCGGGAAATGTGAGCGCAAGGTTTCAAAGATTTTCTTTTTCTTGTCGCCATGAAAATCAAGGAAACCGGATTTCTGATATTTCTTCAGGAATGCGACTAATGAGGGTGCATCCTGTTCACACGCCTTGCGGAGCATAGATTCAAACTCCATCGGAGTATAGAGGTCATACTGCGCTAATGCTTGTTTGTCAATATACTCGCAGTACTCCTCAAGGGGTTCGTAATCAACATCTATTACCTCTTGTTTCAGATTGCTACGCTCCTTGATACGGTCGGCAATGGTGTTGTCGTTTGCCGATAAATAGACATACTGCTTATCTACATGTTGTTCTGCGATGTAGTCGCCGTTGATATTGAAAGTTCTCATGTCCCCCATAATTGTAATTGCGGTTGGTTAAAGTTTTGTATTGATTTTTTGCTTTGCCTATGACTACCCATGCGCACATACATCTTTTTTACATGATTATTCTCTATGTATGGTCCTGCGATATTATTGACAACAGTCTGTTTTTCAAGGTCTGCAACACGCTGCTTCAATTGTTTTATTTCCTCCTCTTGGGCTTCTATTATGGCTTTTAGTTTGCTATTTTCTTCGTGCTCATTGCATAGTGCATCGCGCAACTGCTTTTTATATTCAAGCAGTACGCTAAATTCTGACAGATGGGCAGCCGTCAAACTGTCCATCTGTTTAGAATGATTCAGCAATATGTCAATGTCTGAAGTCATTGTGGATATTGGTTACGCTTGTTAATCAGCCATTGTCGCTCGTTTTTCGGGAGTTGATACGCATTGTCATTTTATAACACTCACCACCGAGTACGGAGTCGCCTTCGTCGAAGCGCGAGAGGTCGAACATGACGGTGGATTTTGTATATCGGATGCCGAGGCGGTCGAATAGTTGTTTGGTGTTAAGATACAGGTAACTGCCGGATTTAAGAACAGCAAAAGCGCTTTCGTCAATGGTGCGTAATACTGCCATATAAAGCACTTGTGAATCATCGCTATCGGGGGCTATCAGTATGCTGCAATCTGTAGTGAGTTGTAACTGGCTGATAGTATCGGCGGTAAAACCGAGTTTGCCTGTCGCTTGTATTGTTGCTTTGAGTTTCTTTGTAAACTCTTTGGCGTTAAAAATTTGTCCTATCATAATTTATTTTTGCTTTGGTTTTATTTATTTGCCTTGAAATTTGCCGCAAAGGTACAAAATATTTTTCGCATATACAAATATTTTAGGGTAAAAATTCATTTTAGTCCCTATTTGTTGTGCATTTGATTGAAAAAAATAAAAGCAATGACGTTGTGGTGTCATTGCTTTTGGGTGGTGTATTGTACCACTCATTACGAGTTCAAATGAAATATCTGCTGTCTTTATATCTTCTTATTACGACAAATCATAATGGTTATATGGAATATTGAGAATTTAATTAGAGAATATGAATTGGTATATAAAAAGTAGCATTAATGGTGGGATAATGCTACTTTGAGGATATGACCTTGCTATTAGATGTATATACGTTATAGTCCCAATCGGTCATAGACCATTAGAGCTATTTAATCTTCAAAGGTAGAATATTCGGAATAAGGCAGGTGAATAGAAGCATGTCGAATACCTTTATTTGTATTAAAGATAAAATATAAGTCTAGTTTATCTATTGTTGCGAGAGCAATGATATTGTCACTAATGGAGTTCCAATTTTCTTTGATATAAGTATTTAAGTAGTCATCGGTTATAAGATATTCAAGACCACCCATTTCCGGAAGAATAACATAATAAAAGACTTGATTGTTGTTAATATCCAGCATTATATTGCGTAATGTTGCATCTCCCATATAATCAACGGGTAATTTATTGTTTTTCGTTTCAACAAGAGTTTCAAACACTTTGGGGTCGCAACGGAAATTTTCACCTGCCGTTTCTGCTTTATAGTATTCTTCGGCAGTAAATATGCAATTATATAAAGATGTCTGGTTTTTGTCTTGAAAACTATGACACAAATCGTAGCCATTATCAAAGATTAAATGATAAAAGTTGACTAATTCATCATCTGTTTCTTGAGCGAACTCTTGTAATAACTGTTGCCGATAGACTACAGAATATTCTTTAATGAAATCCATATCTATATCAGAAATCTCGTTATACGGGAATTTATAATTATAGGTAATGATGTGGTTTTCATTGGTTACACTATAAAACAACAGTCCGTTCATGTCTTTGGGCAGATCCTCATTCATGGCTTCAATTGTGGATTTTATGAGATAGTCTTTGGATACAAGTGATGTATTAAAAGGATTGCTTTGTAGCATATTTAATCCCACTACATAAGAAATCATAGAAACTACAAATACCATCAGTAAAACTATTTCTGTTGGTTTCCAAGTGCGGTTTTCTTGTGGTATAACCTCTTTAACTTGTTTGGAACATTGCAAATAAGTGAACCAAGTTATAGCCCAAATTATTGACCGAGCGAAGTCTTTAATAAAGGACTCGTCATCTATCATAACTGCAACCACGAGTGTGAGAATAGCATCAACAAAGTGCATTAAAATATACACATTGGCTAAAGCGACTGCGTTAGGTTTACGTTTATAGAATGCGATGATAGTTAGTATTGCCACTGTGAGGAGTGAGCCAAGATAACCTGCATATACAATAGTAGAGAAAAGCGTAAAGCCAAATTCAGAAACTTCTACAAGTGTGCGGATGCAACTTACGATGGCACCCAATCCGACACCAACCCATAAGAAGAAAGTGAGCCAGCCGGAGATTTGTCTCGGTTCTTGCGGATTGTGTTGTAATAATTCCTGTTCCATAAGTTAATATAAAGTGAATGATTGAGATTTTAGAATTTTATTATCATAGAGAATCTCTACTTTATAATTACCTTTGGGCAGTTTGTTTCCATCTTTTCCCAATACTTTAGAAGCAGAGAATGTTGACTCACAGGTATAGAATGTTATGTATTCAGAATGAGTAGAATATAATGTTTGGTTGCTATAATTATTAGGACCATATAGTTTGAAAGTTATATTCTTTGAACCATAGGATGCGGCCTTACCTGTAAACTTTATCCATATATAATATGAGTCAGAAGAATATAAGTATTTACCAAAGTCGTTTGCAATGCCACCGTTCTTTTTTGTACTTGCAATTTGAATGCTGCTAATTGTTATAGGAACCGTTTGTGTTTGTTGTGCATTTCTGAGTTGTGTTTGCAGGTTGGTGATGGTTTTATTATTCTCCTCAATTGTTCTTTGTTTGCGCTCACTTTCTTGTCTGTAGGTATTAGTTAACTGCTTTTGTGAATATAGGTCATTTTGTAATTCTTGGTTGTGTTTTGTGAGATTAGTACTATCTTTTTGTAAGTTAGCAATATGACTATTGGCATAATTGAGGGATTGATGGGTGTTGTACAACTGTGTTTCAAGCGTTGTAGAATCTCGTTGCAATTCCCGGATATATATTTCTTGTTTTGCGTTTGTTTTTTCTAATGCATCAATCTGTCGTTGTTGTTCACTTGAACGATTGGCAAGAACGATTACAAGTATAAAACCTATGAGCAGAATGATTGACAGAACTGACACTATTGTAGTTCGTTTTTTCAGGCGATTAACACGGGCATTTTCCTCTTTAAGAGCAATGTTTTCTTGATTTAATTTTCGTAATTTAGAAGCATATCCTGCCAATGCGACAGATGCATTATCGCTATAAACAAAAACGTTAGCATAATCTTTTGTGGCATTTACTATAACGGAATTGTCCGTTTCGTTACTAAATTGTTTTTCCTCGGTGTTACTGGTGGAAAAATTGACTGGAGGCAGTTTGGAAAATATTGTTCCGTTGTCAGATATTTGTTTAGCGAGTGATTTCGATAGTCGTTTAAACTCAGATGATATTTTGTAGAGTTTATCCACATTGGATATTATATCACCATTATCGTTAAACTCCAATATATCTCCATTGACAACCCAATTATTGATATTTTCATCGTATATTTTCTGTAATTGTTTAAGGTCGTTGATTATCACCCCATTCACCACACTACAGATTCCGATATATTTGCCATGTTCGGATAGTTGGCGAATATAAGTATAATACATCAAATCGTTATTTCGATGAATAATCAGTTGCGAAGGCGATTTGATTTTGTTCTCGTAGCCTTCTAAAAGAGTATGCGTGTAGTCATCCGGATATTGTGTATAACTACCAGTTAATTTGCCAAACAGATATACAGAGATATTCATTATTTGAGTACGAAACGAATGGTTTTGTTTACATTATCCGTTGAGAAGGATTCTACTTGATTAAGAACGCCATTGCCTAACAAGAGCGGTGCGTTTTCATTATCACTGACACTTGCTTTGACGTTACGACAAGCCAAATCACCTATTTTGATTTCGTGAAGATTGATAATCATATTTTGCACGATACTACCATCAGCGATTGTAGAATAGCCGTATCCTTCAATATCATCGGCACTTATGCAGCCTTGTTTGGCAAGTACATAGACTTCGGCGATGGAGAGCGTAAGTCCCGAACAGCCCGTATCGAAAATCATCGGGAACTCGGAGCAGTTGTTGATTTTCACTTGGATAGTGCGCACGCCACCATAGTCTTTGAAAGGAACAATGACCTCGGATGAGTACGAGTAATCGTCATCATATATATATTCTAATGGTGCCGGTTTCGCTTTCCTACCACAGGAACACGAGACCAGTATCACAAATAATAGTAGAGTTATTTTTTTATGTACCATGATTTTTTATCTAATATGGAGTCATTTCTTTGTAATCTGCATGAAATGATTACTTCGTTTGCATTTATAGAACTTCCGTCTTTTAACGGATGTATAGTAAGATTCGTTAAGTTCTTTGTTTCATCAGGTTTTGAAAATCCATCAACTCTCCAATAGAAATTTTCTTTTGGAGGGTTAATCAATCTCACAGAATAATCCTTCGCTATTGTTAAAGAATCGGTAGTTATTCCATCAATGATAATGTATGAGCCAGACAATGGGGCAGTTTTATTTTTTTTAGTTCGTTCGGTTTTAGGTTTTGCCTTTTCGGTAAAATCTATATTCCAAACTTGATTAACGCATAGAAAGATTACCAACAAGAGAATTAGGAATGTGAATATATCGCGTAACCACATTCTTATCTTACGATTTAATGAGGGTTGGGGATATTGAGGTTGCTGTATCGGTTCCACAGGCAGTCTAAATGAAGGGATGATTTTTTTGATAGCACTAACTAATTCCTCAAGTGGTTCTTTTATTTGCCCAACCGATTGTTCCACTTTTCGAGTAGCCTTATTTTTCCCTAAATCAGATTTTAGTTGTTCGATATCATTTTTAAGTTGAGCATTCGCTTGTTCTAATTGTTGTTTGTGTTGTTTAAGTTTGCTCAATTCTTGTTGTGTTTGTGTCTGTTGAGAAATTAGGTTTTCTACTTGTGATTTAAGTTTGGCATTTTCTTCAGTCAATTTTACATTTTTTGCTCTTTCAGGTTCTATCTGTTGATTAAGTGAAGCAATCTGTTTATCTCTCAAAGTATAGTTGGGCGAGACTAATACTTGTGATGCATTTTTCAACGATTGCCAAAAATACGAACTATTTGTTTCATTCAGATTAAAACGAGATACGGCAGATAATTGTCCAGATGTAATGAGGGTAGGAGCTATAGGAGCAAAAGTTAATCCGCCTATTTTATCTAATAAAGTATTGCAGATTTGTTGAAGAATAGTCTGTTTTTCGAGGAAATTTGCAATAATATATTGTGTTACATTTCCATGTTGTCTGACTATTTGATTACATACTTGAGTGTTATAAGCGACATCGCATAGTGCAAATAGATTTTCGACATCCTTGCAATATTCATTGTCAAAGCGAATTGTTAAGCCGAAATATGAACCTGTTCTGCCGGTATGGTCGGCAAAATTGTTATATCGTAGATATGAATAATAAGTACAATATCCATTATCCGTACTACTCACCTCAATAGAGAACCTAACATTCTCTGCAACATTTTTAACATTATAAAAACGTTGCATAGAATCCTTGGTGGTTCCCCATTCAGAAAATGCGGCAGGCACTCCGTGGAAAAAGAATTCAACGTTCATACTATTAACCTCTTATATATTTGATTATTGTTGCCCATAGTGCAGCGGGGAATACAGAAGATCCAACCGAATACTTTGTTTTTGTTTCTGTACCCACTTTATATGTATTAAATGTTCCGGTTGAGAATGGGAGCAAATCGCAGTTATATGGACGCCAAAGAGAAGTAATAGGATTAGTATTTTTGAAAGGTTCAAAGATACCTGTAAAGTGATCTGCTATTTCTTTTAGCATCATCTTTTTATTAACATGTGTTTGGTCAATCATTAAGTTTGTTGCATCAATTTTATTATAAAGGAACACAACCTTATCCTTACTATTGATTTTTGTTTTCAAAGTTTTCACTTTTGCAACATATTGAGCCAGATTATATTGCTGACAATTGGCCTTTGGAATCCAGTTTGGTTCTAAAGTGATTGCCCAAATTTTACGTGAACGACTTGCAATAAGTTGGTTGATATATGCAGGAAACATTCCATCCGGATTTTGTATGGAATGGTAATGCTCTCCCGGTGCTTCTAAAATTTGACAGATGCGATTGCCTCGGCTATCTAACACTTCTAAAAGCATAAAACTTAGCATATCCGTACTACTAGCTGCATCCTCGTTATTTACAAAAGTAGAATACTGGTTGCACATATTTTGATAGTTATCATCATACGCAGGTCGGAAATCGCGGATAGGGTTAATAGAATATCCATTTTCTTGAAGAAAACGTGCAAGACGAATTTGTGTCATTGTCTTTCCACACTTACCTGGTCCGAAAAGCACCACGATAGGAGTTGTAGTATCTGAAATAGTAATTTGAATTTGGTTATGGTCTTTTATCTCCGTTGTAGTTAGTCCTGCTATTGGTTCGTTTGCTGTTGGTGTTTCTGTTATATCAGTATTTACATGTTCAGATGTTTCCTGTTGTTGAACATCTATTTCATTATTATTAATAGTGCTATCTACTATTGGCGTATTAGTGGTTTTAAGTTCCATGTTATTATAAATTTAGAAGTTTGACATCCAGTTATTTTTATTGTGTTCTCTAACTGCAATATCGAAGAATGCGAATGCAGCTAAATCGACGATGATAGAGAGTAATATCCAATACCAAAGTGTATAATCAGTCTCTTTGAAGCGGCCTGTGAAATAATCTCCCCAAACTTTTGTAACTTTAGTTAACCGATCAGAGCGATAAATTTTTGCATCAGGTTGATATTGGTTTCCAAATGAGGATTCAAGCATTGCATAACTTCTATCAATGATTTGCCGTGCTTTTTTTAATACATCCTCTCTATCATATTGTGGGTCATCCAATTCTTTAAGCACAACATTAATTTCTCTACGAATAGGTTTAACTTCATCAATCTTTACTTGGAAGTTTGTAATAAATGTCCTAATTTTCGTAGCATGTTGTTGCGCTTTGACTTCCAATTGTTCCTTTACTACATTATCATAATATTGACAAACCTGATTCCGTTCTTGTTTTGATGTATTGCGAGTTCCACGCCGTGTTATTGTGCCGGTTTTTAAGTTAAATAAATCTTCGATGGCTGCCAATTTGGCTTCTGCCTCCGGTCCAAATCCAAATCTTTGCGGATTATCTATTTCCTGTTTCAGTTGGTCAAGTGCCATTTTAACTTTTGCCTCATAATTATTCCATTCATCCATGTATTTTTGGATATATGTTGTGGTATCGGTAAGTGTTTCAAGTTCATTATCAATATGCTTCAATTCTGTCACGGCAGTTTTCTTCGCCATTTGTTTATAGAAGAAAGTATGTGCATTGGTTGGCATACTAAAGCATAGCCAAGTAACAAGGAATCCTATTAAGCCTATACTAAATTTCAACTTGCGATGCTCAACATAATCCTCACCACCAAGGCTATTGAACATTAACATCGTAAAGTAGGAACTGAGCACAAACAATCCTATTACTGCAATCCAAAAGACGAACTTTGGTATTTGTGCATTTTCAAGGGTTAAGAATAAAGACTCAGTTGTTGACCAACAACTGACAGCTGCAAATGCGAGAAAAGCAAATGCGCTAAAAAACATAAGAAATTTGTTAGAATTATTCATAGCACTTAAATTTTAATTGCCTGCAATGGCGATAATTATACTTAACACGACAACTACAAGGAAATATATTCCTCCTGCTACTGCCCACTTATGTTGGCTATCATCAAATTCATCAGGTGTTTTTTCATTTTTCTGCTTCTCCCAAGCCCATTTGCTTCCCTTTGCACCTAAGACGAACGCCATCACAATGTTAACATAAGGAATGAGCGTGAGGAAGGCATAACCTACACCTGTACCGATACCCCAAATCCAACCAAAGATAAATGCTCCCCAGTTCCACTTATGAAGACACTGTGGTTCGGGAACGTTGACATTCTGTTCATTTTGAACATTCTGTTTAATTTCATTGTTTTCCATAACTTATTGATTTTATATTATACTTTTGTTATTATTGGAAATAGTATAGACATAAAAAAGTTGCGTAGACTCCGTTGTTGGTCATCTACGCATTGGGGCTCTTCGCACAAGCCATTAAGTCAATAAACAACAATGAAACCTACGCCAGTATGAAGATGCACACCATTAAATGATAGTACATTTGTTTCATACCCGTAGGCATCTATTGTTACTCTGTTTCTTTGACTTAAAAAAGTGATAGAAAGTGTGCGAAGCTTCCAATGCGTCAACAAAACAAAGCGTCAATAAACGCCTTTAATATGTCTGCTACAGTGATCTCTCCCTATAGCCATTACCCACCCAACCTTCGCAGTGGACGACATTGGCGTAGGCAAAAAGGAATTTGGCAAAAAAGATGTTGCATACATCTGTCACCCAAAAACCGCTGCAAAGATACAACATTTTTTCCTGTTTACAAAAGATTTTTTGATTTTTCTTGATTTTTTTGTGGTGAGGGTGAGGAGATTTTTTTTTGGGGGGGGGATGATGGAGGTGTCGAAATGGCATTTCGACAGTTATAATGACGGATATGGGGATGGGATGTCGGGATTCAATCCCGACGGTTATAAAGACAAGAGATAGGAAGCGGTGGTGCCGAAATGGCATTTCGACAGTTATAATGACGGATATGGGGATGGGATGGTGGGATTTAATCCCGATGGTTATAAAGACAAGAGATAGGACGCGGGGGGGGCGAAATGGCATTTCGACGGTTATAATGACGGATATGGGGGGGATGTCGGGATTCAATCCCGACGGTTATAAAGACAAGATAGGAAGCGGTGGTGTCGAAATGGTATTTCGACGGTTATAATGACGGATATGGGGGGGGCGGGATTCAATCCCGACAAATATAAAAACGAGAAATTAACTGCACATAAATGCGCAGGGCAAGGACACTATATGTCAGCCACAGGTTGAGCTGATACGCGACAGGAGTGGAGATTTCTATATCAGCCACAGGTTGAGCTGATGCGCGATAGGCGAGGAGATTTCTATATCAGCCACAGGTTGAGCTGATGCGCGACATGCGAGGGGCTATCTGCTGTTGGGGGATGATTTGAGGGATTGATAAATCACTCAGCGGATTTGAGTTCTTGGTAAATCATGGCGCGGATGAAGTTGTCGAGGCGGTAGTAATGCTTCGGCTTGCCGGTCTTGGGGTCGATGGGTGCGGCGGGGTCGGCTTTGCGCTTCAACTGCTTTTGGTAGCGGTCGTTATAGGATTCATAAAGGGCGAGTCCCTCCGCTGTGGGTTGATTCGTGGGGTCGGCGGCACGGAGGATGGCAGTAGTCCGATGGCACGCCTCGCGGAAACGGTTGATTTTCTTCAACTCCTCGCCTTGCGGCGGGTTCTTGTCCCAGTCGCGCGGGTGCTTGACACGATAGGCTTCGGGTGTGCCCTCGTGGACTACTCTGCCCTTTTCATCGCGATAGACTTTGCGGCGGTTGATGACTCCATGTTTGGCAATGGCACCCTTGATTTCCTTTACAGGGTCTTGATAGATTACTTCTGCCATGGTGGTATTCTTTTTATTATCAGCCACAGGTTGAGCTGATGCGTTCTTTTTTTGATTAGCCCAAATTGGCTGATGCGTTTTATTTAATCAGCCAAAATTGGCTGATACATTCTTTGTGGGTATTGTGTGCCTTCAGTGATGGTTGCTGACTAATATACTAATCACATACTAACCATATACTAATCACATACTAATATCATACTATCGATTGCTTAATTATGGGTGCAAAGGTAGTACATTTTGGTGGGATGTACAAGAGGTTTTGTGAGTTTTTAGGAAGTTTTTTGCATGATTCGGTGATTTTTGTGGGAAATTTTGCGGGATTTTGTTGGAGATGTGCGGGAAAAGTTGTATCTTTGCGGTGTTTTATGAAATGGAATGTTCTTTTTTAGAATGTAGCATTTCGTAGGACAAGTGAACATTAACATTTTGAAAATAGATGTATTCATCAATTATTAAGTGAACA
>FLNU01001394.1_pt1 | contig 12258 bp, 12 predicted proteins | sample 1140361 | NCBI WGS metagenome assembly FLNU01 (sample SAMEA3878206, study PRJEB12797) | bioreactor metagenome | biome: Moose rumen | place: Sweden | collected 2011-10 | reverse complement strand
ATTTTTGAACAATTATATTTTGATGTAATCTCTTCAGGCAAATCTATAACTTCATCCGGCACAATCTGAAAAGGTTTTATATCTTGTTTTTGACTTGGCGCAACGATTTCAGAAGGATTTAGACGTGCAAGTTCTGCCAAAATTAAATTTAACGGGGCTTGAGTTGTCTTAAATTCTCCTGTTGAGATATCAGTATATGCAAAGCCATAAATACCACTTTTTTCATCTTTATATACAGCACAAATGTAATTATTTGAATTTTGTTGTAAAAGATTACTTTCTGTCAAAGTTCCGGCTGTGACAATTCTAGTAACACCACGTTTTACAAGTCCTTTAGCAAATTTTGGATCTTCAAGCTGGTCACATATAACAACTTTATAATTCTTTTTTACCAATTTTTCTAAATAGCTGTCAGCGGATTTTACAGGTATACCGGCAAGAGGAACTTTTCCTAACTTTGCTCCGGCATCACGTGCTGTTAATGTAAGTTCCAGAGCTTTTGACATTATAACCGCATCTTCAAAAAAAGTTTCGAAAAAATCACCCATCCTATACCATAAAAGTATGCCGGGGTTTTCTTTTTTAATTTTTAAAAACTGCTGCATAGCAGGAGTAGCATCTTCAATGTTAACTTCATAACTTTTTATATTATTGATTTCATTCGTGCTCATACTATAATATTTATATAAAAGCGGGAGGATTTCAACATGGGTTGTTTAAAAAATGTAACAAGGGCGATATTTTTAACAATTATAATAATGGGTTTTGCGGCTTTCGGAGGAAGAGAATGGTTAGGAACTCAAATAAACAACATGCTGCATCCTACACCTGAAATGGTTCTTGAAAAAGCACAAAAAGTTGGAGATTTTTCTAGGATTAATAAAGAATTTGAAATCGAAAAAACTGCCGGAATTTTTGGTTATAACGCTGTAGTTGCAGAACATAAAGCCTCCGGGCAAAAAATGATTGTTGTAGATTCGGGCAAAAAGCCTTTTCTTACGACAGAAGATATCAATGCAAAGGACTCTGAAGAAAGGATTAAAGCTGCAATTAGCAAATTCAAATACCAAAATGCGGTGGATGACTTTCACATAACTGAAAAAGGAACAATGCACTCATACGGTCAAGATGTTCCGTATGTAAAATTTGAAGCAAAAATCAAGAAAATTCCGTCTGGTGAAATTTCAGGAATTATTTCTGTAGTTAAAGACGATAATGAAAACGATAAAATACTGGTTTCTGCAAATCAAAATAAAAAATATTCTCAGCTTATCTCAAACGAATTTTTCAAAGGTATTAAATCAAAATAATTAGTTGTATTAAGACCTTTAATAACAAGAGTCTGTCATCCTGAACTTGTTTCCTTGACCAACACCAGCATGACAACAATAAACTCAGTGCTTTTTATTCAGTAATACACAATACTTTTGCAGTATATGTAGAAGGCACTGCAAACTTTTGATGAGTCCTCGAATTATAGTAGTATTGGCTGGTAGAATCACTAGGATAAATTATCCAATAAAACCCAGTATCTTCAATAATTCTACGAATTGACATAGAAAAATCATCATCTAAAATAGGTAAGCGCATACCTAAAGAATTACAAATATCAGATGCATCCTGCCAATTATAAGAACCTATATGTACAAAACATTTTCCACCATCAATCGCAATACACTTTCCGAAACTAGCATTTCTAAAGGATCTAATATCGTAAACATCATCTCCGGTCTTTTCACTATTCGGACCTGCTGCACCGTTTACATCCATGACAAAATCTATTACACTAAGCGCCTTGTCTATACTATCAGTCATATCTATAGGTGTAGGAGTATAAGCAAGAATTATCGGTGCGCCATCACCTAAAACCAAACCAACTACGTCAGAATTGCTTGAAAATACTTGTAATTTGTCCCCTGTTTTATAGTTTAATACTTCTACAGTTTTATTTGCCGAATTTATTACTTTTTTACTTGGCCAGCATTCTGTAAGATGAGAAGCATCACAACGTTTAATTATCTTTAAATGTTTTTCAAGTTCATCTACAAAATCATCAGTTGATTCATAAATTGTTCCCAAATCGCTCATTGCTTTCATAGTCAAAACAGCTTGAGATACTTTTGAAGATATATTTTTCTCTCTTGCATCGTATATTTTGTTTGAAAAATCTGAAATTAGTGTAGGTAATGTTATTGCTGCTACTACACCTATTATTGCAATTACAATTATTGCTTCAGCTAATGTAAATGCCGGTACTAAACGTCGCACTAAACGTAGATTCTTCGGTCGCTGCGCTCCCTCTGAATGACAATAAATTTGATTCTTCGAATGTTTCGTACTCTCTGAATGACAAATAAACTTAAATAAATTAAACCGGATGAAACCCCTATATAGAGCTTCTATCTGCCCCCCCGAGCTAAGTGCCAGTCTGCGAGAGGGTTTTCAATGTTTTAACTTCCATGCTAAACCCTTTCCCGTTCTCTTGAACGAATTAATTCTTAACCTTATTATTATAAACTATGTTTTGATTTTGTGCAAGATAAAAGTTAAAATAATTTTTGCTGATCGGGACAATCTTTGAACTTATAACCTAAATGCTTGTATGCATGTACAGAAGCTTTTCTACCCTGCGGTGTTCTCTGAAGCAGTCCGCATTGCAGTAAAAATGGTTCACAAACATCTTCAAGAGTTCTTGCATCTTCACCTATTGCCGCAGCAATGGTTTGAATACCTACAGGACCACCGTTATATTTCTCTATTATAAGCTTTAATACATTCCTATCTGTTGAGTCAAGTCCGTATTCGTCTATTTTCAATGTATCAAGTGCTTGATCTGCAACTTCTTTCGTAACTTTACCGTCAAATTTAACAAGCGCATAATCACTAACTCTTTTTATAAGCCTATTTGCAATTCTTGGTGTTCCTCTTGAGCGCCTTGCAATAACTTTTGCGCCTTGTTCATCTATTTTGATGTCTAAAATCGCTGCCGTTCTTTTTATAACCTCAGACAATTCATCTTCATTATAAAATTCTAATCTATAAATTATACCAAATCGGTCTCTTAAAGGACCTGAAAGTTCACCGGCTTTTGTTGTTGCTCCAATCAATGTAAATTTTGGAAGGGGGACTCGCAAAGTCTTTACTGTTTGGCTTTTTCCGGTGGTCATATCTAGATAAAAATCTTCCATTGCTGGATAGAGAATTTCTTCCGCAACTTTATTCAGGCGGTGAATTTCATCTATAAATAATATTTCACCTTCTTCTAAGGACATTAATATTCCAATAATGTCACGAGGACGTTCAAGTGACGGCGCAGAAGTTATTTTAATAGGAACATTCATTTCGTTTGCAATAACTCCTGCAAGTGTTGTTTTGCCTAACCCCGGAGGGCCGTAGAATAACAAGTGATCAAGAGGTTTTTCTCGTTTTCTTGCCGCTTGTATTGTGATTTTTAAAGTATCTTTTAAGGCAGATTGACCTATATATGTATCAAATGTTTTAGGTCTAATATTATTTTCAAAATTCCTGTCACTTTCTTCTACATCCGGTTTCACAATCGGATTTTTCTTTTGGACAGATTTAAAATCATTGTCATCTGCAATAATACTCACATTACACTTCCTTAATTTTATATTAGCACAATTTTAAGATAAATGAAGGCGATTATATATAAATTTACATTAAAATTAAAATTTAAACATAACTAATAATTACCCGCATAAATAAACATAACTTGCTTTATTTAAACGTAAGAAAATTTCTATAATAAATCGTACTAAAGGAGCAACTATGATAAATTCAGCAATAAAATTACTTTTAGTAGAAGATCATAAACTTATGCGTGTTGGTTTAAAATCCTTATTTGAAGAACAGGAAGGATTAGAGGTTACGTCCGAAGCTCAAAGTGGCAAAGATGCAATAGAAAAATTTAAAACAACTCATCCTGATGTGATTTTGATGGACATCGGATTACCGGATATCAACGGAATTGAAGCTACAAAACAAATTCTTGAATTAAATTCAAATGCAAAAGTTATAATGCTTACCTCACATTTAAGTGAACAAGAGGTTATTGATGCTCTTGAATCCGGTGCTTGTGCATATGTTATGAAGGACATAAATACTGATATTCTAAAAATGATAATTAAAACTATTAAAGATGGAGCAATGTGGATTGATCCTTTGGCAGTACCTATTTTAAGAGAAAAAAATAAGGGAGTTGTTCCTCAACGTCAAATGTCCCGTGCTATGTTCAGACAACAGCACGCAGATTTAACTCAAAGAGAATATGAAGTTCTAAAACTCGTTGTAGAAGGGAAATCAAACAACGAAATAGCTGAAGAATTAACTATTTCATCACACACAGCAAAAGCACACGTCTGTAATATTATTCAAAAGTTACTTGTTGACGATCGTACCCAAGCCGCTGTTAAAGCACTAAGAGAGGGCCTGGTATAGAATAAAAAGAGACGGATTTTTCCGTCTCAAAATTAAATCAAATATAATTTTATACAAATATAAAAATTTTTATTCAGAACATATAACCTTAAGTTTTTCTGTAACCGCAGCGCATCCCTCCTTGCTTATATTTGTATCATAAACTGCTCTAACACCATCACTACATGCTTCAGCTGCCCAGTAAGTTCCAGTATCCTTTATTAAAGTCGAATTATCAGACACCAAAGCGACACCGACACCAGCCCACAATTTTGGTATGTGCATCCCTAATGACTTGCAAATACCTGATGCTTCTTGCCAAGTGTAATTATCATTACGAATTACAGTATATTTTTTACCACTAACAGATCCTGTATAATCTTCAAAACTAGCAATTCTAAAAGATCTGATGTCATATACATCATCTCCGGTTTTTTCACTATTCGGACCTGCTGCACCATTTACATCCATGACAAAATCTATTACTCCAAGCGCTTTATCTATCGAATCTGTCATATCAATTGGCGTTGGGGTATAGGCAAGAATTATTGGTGCGCCATCACCCAATACCAAACCAACTACATCTGATGGACTTGAAAATACATGAAAATTCCGGCCGGTTGTATACTCTGATACTTCTACTGTCTTTTTCAGTGAATTTATAACCTTTTTACTTGGCCAGCATTCTGTAAGATGAGAAGCATCACAACGTTTAATTATCTTTAAATGTTTTTCAAGTTCATCTACAAAATCATCAGTTGATTCATAAATTGTTCCCAAATCATTCATTGCTTTCATGGTTAAAACAGCTTGAGAAACTTTTGAAGATATATTTTTCTCTCTTGCATCGTATATTTTGTTTGAAAAATCCGAAATTAGTGTAGGTAATGTTATTGCTGCTACTACACCTATTATTGCAATTACAATTATTGCTTCGGCTAGAGTAAATGCGACTTGCTTCCAAGCTCTTATATTCCCATTATGAATAATAGTAAAATTTCTTTCATTCTCTTTCATATAATTATTCCTCACCTTTTTTAATCGTTTAAATGTTTTCATTAATTTTAATTGAATAATTTATTATAATATTGAAATATTCAATATCAAAATACATTATTTAAATTTAAAAGTCAATAGCATATAATCATCAAATGGATATTACTAATTGGAATAACGATGAAATAATGCGCTTAGTAATGGCTAAGGGGCATATTACTCAAAAAATTCTTATCAAAAATTATGAGAATATAATCGGAAAATCCATTCCCCAAAGTACTTTTTCATGCAAAGTTCGCAGAAATGCTCTTAAGTTGGAGGAATTTCAGAATATTTGCAAAATTCTTGGATATAAAATAAATATTGAAAGAGTTAAAGAATAAACATTTATTGATTTTTGTTTTCTTCTAATATATATTAACCTTGTTAATATTTTAAATACGGGAGAGTTTTATGTTAGAGAAAATAGCAAGATTTCAAATTTTATTATTAGCTATAATTTTTACATTAGGCGGTATAATTGCGATAAAAATGGTTACAAGTTCAATATCAAATAATTCTATTTCTGTAACCGGTTCTTATTCACAGAAAGTAATTTCTGACAGTGCTCTTTTAGATATAGATATTCATTCAAGAAAAGCCGCAAAAAGCTTATCTTATGAAAGCATAAACAAACAAAGACCTTTGATTATTAATTACTTGAAAAAACAAGGTTTCAAAGATAACGAAATCGAAATAAAAACCCAAAACGGATATAATGTTTATGAAGTTAGTCCAAATGGAATGTCTACAAACAAGATTGAAGCATTTGACGCAACTCAACGTATTTCTGTTAAATCAAACGATGTTCAAAAGATAAAGAAAATCTCAACCGAAATAAGTGAATTGAATTCTAATGATATAGACATAAATGTTATGAATCCGGAATATTTTTATTCGAAACTGTCTGATTTAAAAGTTAAAATGCTTGAAGAAGCAACTAAAGATGCAAAACAAAGAGCTACCGCAATGCTAAAGCCAACACACAATAGAGTAGGAAAGATTAAGTCTGTTAAAATGGGAGTATTTCAAGTTACCCCTGTTGATTCCACAAATGTTTCAGATTATGGAATAAATGATACTTCCTCTGTAGAAAAAAAAGTGACTTCAGTTGCTAATATTACTTTCAGTATCAAATAAAAAGTTTATTAAATAAATAGCAGTAATTCCTGAAATCAACACCATTCCAATTGAACTTAAAGGTTGAAATCTACTAGCAACCAGAAGTATAGAAGAGAATACTCCTGTAATATAAGATAATAACATTTTATCAGGAGTATTTTTCATACCTGTATAATTATATATAGAGTATTCTACACCAATGCTAATTAATATAAATAACGAAATAATATGAAAAACATTGATTTTTTGACCGGTCAAAGATAAAAATCCTAAAGAAAAAATACAACCTATAATTATCGGAAATAAAAACTTTAAAGCTTGTTTTGGAGAATACAAATATGCAAAAATGGAATATATAACTAAAAGATATGGCAGCAGACCAAATTCGTATATCTTTCTTATTTTACCAATTTTGAGGGAGATGTCTTTTTGTAAATTTATATATTTCCCACTTTTTATTAACATTGGATTATCAAAGTTGTATAAAATTATAATGGAAGTATTTTTATCTATTATAAATTCGTGTAATATATCTAAATCTTCCTGTGGAATTAGATAATCTTCAGAACTTTTTTCACTAATTAAATTATTTGCGTTTTTATCAGAAAGGAAAGTTGCATAATTTTTAATAGAATATTTATACAATTTTTGTCTTAATTCGAAATTTTCCTTTTGCCTTTTTACAGATGGGAAGTATTTGCTTAAAGCCTGATATTCAACACTTTTTAAATTAGATATAATTTCTTCCTCTTTTTCTAATATATCTTGTAAATTTTTACCTTTTATAACAACAAAAGATGTTTTAATATCAGTACCTGAAATGTTTCTAAAAAATTCTTGTGTTTGCATTAACTTTTGAGTAGGAAAATAAAAATGCTGAATATTATCATCAAACTGGATAACATAAGAAATAATACAAATTATAGAAATAACACTGATTATTAATATTTTCGCAATTTTATTATTTATATTAACATTTATACGATGTGGAACAACCCTAAACGGTAAAATAGGATATACAATAACCGTTATTAAATAAATTATGGTTATTGTTGTCATCATAAATAATGATATTTGTCGAACCACTGAAAAACCTGAGAATAATAGCAATATAAAACAAATTACTTGAACTAGATATACCAATGTTGCATTTTTTAAAAGCTTATATCTGTCTTTCTCAATATAATATCGTATAGGAAACAGTATCGATAAAATTAAAAATGCACAAACAAAAATATAAGTCATTATATGAATTGAACCAAAAAATAAATCCGATACAAAATAACCAGCAAAAATACCGAAAAAACTTGTCATTAAGATTGGAATTAACAGCTTTATATTTTTAAAATAGAGATAAAATATTAGTACTATAAACAATAAAGAAAATAATGTAAATATTTTTATTTCTAAACTAAATTTCAAATTTTCATAATATGAACTAATAGGTATTCCGGACATATAAACTTTAGCATTTTCTAAACTTTCTCCAGAAGCAATAAGTTCTTTTATTTTTGAATTCAGTACATTATTTTTTATATTTTTGCTATCACTTATTTCGAGATTTATGATGTGATAAAATTTATTATTATACTTGACAACCTCTTCTTCTTTATTACCTCCCAAAGATTTTAAAAAATCAGAGAACAACATATAAGGATCATCATTAAGTGAAACCGTCATTACCCCCAATGGATCAAACAGCCGTTCATAAGATGTTAAAGTCACATCTAAAAAATCTTCACTTTTTAATATTTGGTAAGTATTATTAGAAAGCAGGTTTTTATTATATTTTTTATAACTTTCTAAGAAATCATATGGCTCGAACTTACGAATTTTAAACACTTCTGTATCATAATTTTTCAAAAACTCCGTTTTTGCACTATCAACATTTTCTTTGTCATCAGCTTCAATCAAAACATTTATTTCATTGGAATACTTAAGGTTCAGTTTTTCTGCAGTATCCGTAAATATTCCAGAAAACAAACTCTTGGCAATATTTGTTTCAACTTTTGCGGGGCGGAACAATACAAATATAGCTGCAAATACAAAAAATATTATTAAATAAAGGATAGTCTTTTGTTTCATATAACTTATTTATATATATTTAATTAAATTTATACATTTAGGGACTTCCATATTTCTATCAAATGAAGCCACCGAAATCATATAATTCTTTTTAAAAACAAAAGAATTTTTTTTTGCGCAATTTGGAAGTTTTATTTCAGATTCTTTTTGTGTCCAAAATTTGTAGAAATCCTCTCTAGTTGTAAAAATTTCATTATATCTTTTACCAATATGTGAAAAATCCCTATCTTTGATATATTCAATGTCTATTCCGCATGGTTTATCATCAAATACCGCTACAACATAATCTTTTGAATGCGAAAGACTGAATTCTATATCTTTATTTTTAAATTCAGGTTTTTTATTGTTTAAAACAATTTCATCCTCGATTGCATAAAATATTTTGGCCACTGTCTTAACTAAGAACCTTCCTGCAGCATATTCCAGAAGCCTTTTTTCAGACATAAAATCTTTATTGTCCGTATAGCTTGCAATCAGACTATTTTTTTCAAGCTCCGGTATGTATAAATAATAAATATTCACAAATTAATGATATCATAAATTTATATCATTTGTTTATATTGACTTGAAGTTATTATGTATTACCATAAACTTGATTATGGATATAAATAAGATATCTACCCCACAAAATTTTAAAGGCATATACGAAACAACCGCATATGTTCAAAATCATACTCTTATTAATCGTGGAATTACGACAATTGGCGGAAGTACAATTCCACAATGTATAATGTCAAACAATAAATATGAAGCTCGTGAGCGTGCATTGATGGGAGGAATATATTTTGTTGCTTCCTATTTAACGCCAATAATACTTATACCTTTATATAACAAGCATTTTTTGAAAAATAAAGGTATTATAAAAGATCTTAATAGCTTAGGAAAAAGAATTATTCAGGTTCCTAAAAAATATCTAACACCGAAAGCAGACCTAAATAAAGGGTTGAAAGAGACTGCAAAACATTTTGATTATGAAGAAACTCAAAAGTCTTTTAACGAGATTTATTCAAGATATGATGACCCTTCAAAACTAAAAAAAGATTTATTATCTGTTCATGAAAAAATCCTAATGACAGATTTTATAACAACAGGTGCAATGTGGTCTTTAATTCCTTGGATTGCAACGGAATTTACAGAACATAGAACAAAAAGAACAGATTTCTCTGCTGGTTTTAATCTAAAAAATGATATGCAAAAAAGTTCTAAAGAATTAAAGCAATCAAAAAAAGAAAAAATATTTTGGAATGTAATATTTTCTACAGTACCAGGAGTGCTTTTTGCTAAAACAGTGACAAAGGCGCTAAATAGAGGAGTTAAGAGCATAGCGAAAAATGCAAATATTTTAGAAAAATTTAAAAATAAAGTACTTAACAAAATTGCTTCAAACCCTCATAATTTTGACTATACCTCAGGAACAAATATGTCAAAAACTATCTATGCTGCTATTTGGGTTTTATCCAGTTTTCCTGCAAAAATTATTTCTTCAAGAGATTCAAATGAAAGACGAGATAGAGCATTGAGAGATATTGGATTATTCACAATGTTTTTTGGTGGAGATTTTTTAATTAACAATATCGCTGGACGCACTGCTGATAAATTATTTGGTACTCAAATTATGAATACTGAAAAATTCAAAGACAAAAATTTAAACTTCTTTGAAAAATTTAAATTAAATTTGAAGAATTTTAAAGATGACTCTGCTTTTGAAAATATGAATCCAAAGATTGTGCGTAGAACTAAAAAAATCGGAGCAGGCTTATACTGGTTTTCATTATTAACAAATACAGCCTTGATTGGCTTTGGCTTACCTAAAGTATTAAATAAAATCCTAAGGTTCAATATAAATAGAGAAAATGATAAAACCTCAAACAAAAACCGGCCTTTGTATTATGCAAAAGCCAGTATGAAAGATTTCGTAAATAATAAATCATTTTAAGATTTATTATCATTATACTTTGCATAAATAAGCCAAATGAGAACACCGGCAGCAAAAATCCACATATTTTTATAGTATATACCCAGAGCCAGTGCCGAAATTATAATCAATCCTTCTCTGAGCAAATCGGCATTATTTACCCCTTTTTTATTTGTTGTTCTGCTGTTTTCTATAAATTCTTTATAGTTCCCGGATTCAGCAGAAATAGAAGTATTATCTGCTTCGCCATCTTTAACTATTTTTTCTGGAGCTTTTCTTTTTGTTTTTTTAGTTGAACTTTTTTCATTTACATAAGAAATACCCGTACCGGGAATTGAATATGTAGTTCTCTTTTTTCCGTTAGCCGATTGAGTAAATCTTATTCCCGGAATTCCAAAGCTATAACCAATTCCTGATTTACTTAAATTGATTTTAATTCCATGACCTAAATTTATGCTTTTTCTAAATCTAAAACCCATAATGCCCCTTATTATCTAATAAAATTCGTAAATACAACTTCTTCTTTTTTAGGCATTGGAACTCCTGCTTTATTTGCAGCTTCCAAACATTTTAAGTGCCAAGCCAAGTTACGAGCAAGTATGCGCATATTTTGCATACCTTCCTTATCTTGTATTACTTCCTGTGCAGTTGCACCGTGAACCATATTCCAATATCTACCTGAAATCATAGGCATTTGAGTAATCGCAAAATATTTATTTAATTGATCTAACGCAGCGGTTGTGCCGGCACGTCTTGCACTGGCAATAGCAGCACCAGGCTTATGTACAAAAATATCTCCTCTGCCGGATTGAAAAGCAGTAAAAAATGCTCTATCTAAAAATGCAGTAATACCTCCGCAGGCTGAACCATAATGAACAGGTGAGCCAAAAACGAATCCGTCAAAATCTTTTGCATATTCAAGGAAATCATTTACTGCATCATCTATTACGCATCTGCCTATTTTGCTGCAAGCATAGCATGCCCGACAAGCACTTATTGGTTTTATTCCTATCTGATAGATTTCAGAATCAATACCTTCTTCTTTCAATGTTTTTTGAATTTCGCAAAGTGCTGTATAAGTACAACCCTCTTTATGCGGTGAACCGTTAAATAATAATACTTTCATGTGATTTTCACTCCTTATCCATAAATACTTTATAAAATAAATTTACTACAAATATTATACATTATTACCTAATTCATATGCTTGTTTTAAATATGGAGAACCTTCAACCTCTCCTTTTTCCCAAACTCCACCGGCAAATAAATAACCTTTTTCAACCGGATTTTCTAAACAAGCCATTAAACCTTTAAATTCACCTAATGCGTATTGAATTGCAGCTTTTGAAGAATCTGCAGCCGCCATTATATAATAAAACTCTTTATTTTCAAAATGTGTGTATCTTGCACAAATTCTGTCAATAAATGTTTTCATTTGACCGGAAATTGAATAAAAATAAATAGGTGTGGCAAAAACAATAACATCTGCTTTCCCCATTTTATCAAGGATTTCAGCCATATCATCTTTTTGAGAACATACCCTATAATCATTATTCACACAATAACCGCAACCCATGCAGTAATTAATTTTTTTATCTCTTAAAAAAACTTTCTCTACATCGTGCCTTGCATCTGCTGCACCTTTCAAAAATTCATCACAAAGC
>FLNU01001393.1_pt1 | contig 12281 bp, 10 predicted proteins | sample 1140361 | NCBI WGS metagenome assembly FLNU01 (sample SAMEA3878206, study PRJEB12797) | bioreactor metagenome | biome: Moose rumen | place: Sweden | collected 2011-10 | reverse complement strand
GGGTAAAAGAATAAGGTATACTTAATGTCATTTTTTCCTTTCCGCACAGTTAGCGGAAATCTTACAACACAACAAAAAACTGACAACTATATTGTACCATATTTTCCTGTTTTTGGCAAGTAAAACCCCTAAATATTTTTAATATTTAGGGGTTTTACTTTTATTTTTTTTTATTATTATCCATCTGCCAATCTCACACCCTCAAGATCGTTTAATTGTACTTCAATGATATCTTAAGTTTTGTTTCTTCGCAATAATCCAATTACCGGATCGATAGTATATTTAGCAATAGCGTTACCTGCTTTTGCAGTATAGTGTTGTAATTTTGCAAGGATACCTGCACCCTCAAGAGTTTCCAGTTCTTTAACTGCCCCAAATTTTGCTAACCCAACAAGTGCAGCAGCAACGGCAACTATTCCTATAGCTGCTTTTAGAACTTTTTTACCTTTTTTAGGTTTAACAAATTCATCAGTGCCGGGATTGTTCTCCGCAATTGGAGCATTAGCATATTTCCCAGGTCTTTCCAAAAATTCGTTTCCACGAAAATTTACATTTGATACAGAATCTACTTTCAAGGACATAAAACCTCCACTATTTTTTTACACCACACCATGATTAAAACGACTTACAGAATAATATTGACAAATAATTTATTAGTTGAAAAGATTTGTTACAAAAATTTACATAATTTTTGGAATATTTTTAATTTTAGTGTCATCTATTAATGGTAAAGGGGAGAATTTTATAATGGAAAATCAATCAACTATCATACTTATAGAAGACGAAGATAAAAATGAAGCACAGTTTATGTCAAGAAACTTTGTGGATTCAGAGATAAAAAATAGAGTGTATTTGAATGCGCTTGGCGCTGAGGTTGTAACAAAATATTTGAATTCTGAAGGTATTGATACCGACGGAATTCATAACTTACATTCAATATCTAAAATCATTGAATCTATTGATATTTCAGACATTCTTTTACCAAATATTCACCTTGATGTTAGAGTTGTATTTGATGAGAATCAAATTTTTGTTCCGATCAGTCACTTTGATATAGGATTAACTCCTGATGTATATGTTGTTTTAAAAATTTCGGAAGATTTTGCTTCTGCATCTTTATTAGGATATTTTACACCTAAACAGATAAACAAAAATAATAAAAATTCCAAATATTATTTTGTTGGTAAAGAAAAATTATCATCTGTGCAAACACTTCCATCGTTTGTAAGAAATTTCGCCGGAGATACTTCTGTTGGAATAACAGAAGAAGATTTATTAAGAGGTAGAACTCTTTCAATTTCTTTGTCAGATCATGATTTATCAAAACAAGAAACGCAAGATCTTATTAAACTCTTACTTGCAAGTGATGAATTGAGAGAAAGCGTATTAGAATTTGATAATTTCGAAACTCTTTCATTTAATGTTGCTCAGGCTATGAATGAAATTTCTGTTGAAGAAGATATAGAATTAACTTCAACTGAGGAAAACGTTTTTGAAGAAAATTCAACTGATTTATCCGAAGATGATTCGTCTGAGGATGGATCTTTAGATGAAAATAATGAAGTCGAAGATAATTTAGAAGTGGAAGAAAATGAAGAAAAATTAGACATAGATAATATAGACATTAACACTGAAGATATTATACTTCCAGACGAAGATATTAATATTGATGATATAGATGAAAATATTGTAGAAAATAATTCAAAACACGAAGAAAACAATGGTTTAGATTTAATAGAAAAAGGATTAGATGTTGCTACAGATATTAGCGGAGCAATCGCTGCCGGAACATTGGGTGCTGCTGGTGCCTCAATTGCAGCCGAAACTCTTGCTGCAGGCGCAGCGACCCAAGGAGCAATAGACTTAGCTGGCGTTGCAGGTGATACAACCGAAAATTTATTAAATTTTGTTGAAGATGAACAATTGCATACATTTTCACAAGTTCCTATATTTACTAAAGATGCAAAAGAAGAAATGAATAAAGTCCAAGATGAATTTCACGAGCCAAAAGACCTTTCTGATTTTCAACAGGTAGAAAGTTTAGAGACAATTGAAAGTATTGAACCCGAAACGGTTGAATTGTCATCTATAGAATCTAAGGATTTTGAACAATTAAATTTTGAAAATAATGATGAAGAGCATTTAATGGATTTCTTGAACATCCAAGAACAAGAAGAGAAAGATACACAAACTGAAAATGAAATAGAAAGTTTTGATCTTATAGAAGATAGTCCGGTTGATTTAAATAGTGATGATGAAGTTGAGGATGAAAATAAATTCCAAGATTCTGAAAATTTGTATGAAGAAGAAAAAAATGAAACTGATAATGTTGAAAATGAAGAAGATGAAATAGAAGAAGTTGAAGGCATAAATGAACAAGACAATAAATCCGAAGAAGAATGGATTTCTGATACAAATTATGATGATTTAGAAGATATTGAACCTGAAAAAGAAGAACAAAATGATTTTAATTACGAAGATTTCATAAACGAACCAGAAAATTTGGAAGAGTCTGTTGATAATATAGAGAAAAGACAAGTTATAGAAAATTCGGCAGTTATAAGTGATAAAAACTTCGCAGTTGGTGAAATCGAAATTGATATCAATAAATCTGAAGATATTGAATTAGAGGGTTCTGAACACTTAGAACACTTATATAATGAGGATGAAAATGTTCCCGGAAGCTCATTGTTAAATGGTCCTGGGATTTTAAACCGACCATCAAAAGGACTTGGTTTTATTGGTATTATTGTATCTTTGATTATAGTCGGAGTTATAGGTATTTCTATTTCTAAAATGATGAAAGGACCAAAAGAAGAAGCTCCTCAACCGGTAGTGGATACAAATAACGTTCCTGAAACAAAACCTGAGTCAGAGGCACTAAATGTAAATGAAGGTAATGTTGTTAATATGGAAAATACTACATCTCCTATTGTTACAGAACCAGTTGCTTCAAAGCCAAAACCGGCAGCTCAAGTTGAGACACCTAAACAAACCAAAACTCTCGCTCCAACACAGTTTATTGGAGTAAGTAAGTTAAGTTGGGAGGTTCCTGATTATGTATCCCAAAATCAGGCATTTAGGCAATATTTTCAATCTGCCGGAAAAAGTTTAAAATTATCTTTGACAAGCGATTTGTTACTTGCAAGTGATTATGTTTATTCTGACCAAGTGAGAGTAAGTGTGAACTTTACTCAAGATGGATCATTGAAAGATGCGAGAATACTGTTATCAAGCGGTTCACAGCAAGTTGATAAAATTGTGTTACAAACTGTTAACCAAACATTAAGAGTGCTCAAAGCCCCTCATAGTGTCGGAAACGACTCCGGGACAACTACGATACTTAAAATTTATTTCTAATTATGCTATAATGTTTCACGAGGGAGAGGATTCTTAGTTGTGGAACTAACTCAAGATAAAATAGATTTAATAAGTAATATAATTAAAAGCGATCGTAAGTATTCAAATAATGAAGATTTGTATGACGACTTTTTTAATGAAACATGCAAACGTTCAATGTCTATTATCAACTCAATAGATAATGAAACAACTTTGTCTGCTTATTTAAGACGTATTGCAACAACTTCTATAATTAATGTTTTAAAAGATTCCGGAAGATTGCAAAGAACAAGAGCCGGTTATATGTCAACAAAAGAAGTTGTAACGGATAATCAAGAAAATAATGTTGATTATTCAAAATTGGAAGTTAACTACTCAAGTATCAGAATCCCGCAAACTCCTGAAGAAGTTGTTATTCAGAAAGATATTCTTAAATTTGTATCAGATGCAATTAAAAAATTTGATTCAGAAGAACCTGATAAACAATATTTGCAAATTTATACTTTACGCTATGACAAAGGAATGACTCAAAATGAGATGGCAAGTGAATTAGATATTTCACAATCAGAAATCTCAAAAAGATTATATAAATTAATGAATAGAGTCAAAGAAATATTGAAATAAATTTATACTATGAAATGTCCTGCATGTAAAAAAAATATTTCTGACAATACATTAAAATGCCCGTATTGTAAAGCTAGGGTAAGTTTGCTGTGCAATAAATGCAACACTGTAAATTCTATTGGAACATTAAGATGTAAGAATTGCGGTGAAGAGTTATTAAAAGTTTGTAAACACTGTAACAGTGTAAATTTCCCTAATGCTGAGAAATGTAGAAAATGCGGTTCACCATTTAATGTAAAAAACGAAGAAAAAATTATAAAATTAGAATATATACCAAAGTTTTATACTAGGACTCAAGCATTGAATGCTATATGTGACGGTATAGAATCTCGTGAAAAGAAAATATTTTCAATTTCCGGAGATAAAGGAATTGGAAAAAGTTTTTTACTTCAAAATATCATTCAAAAACTCGGAACAGAAAAATTTCAATGGTGTATAGGCAAATGTACCCAATTAACACAGGTTACACCGGGCGGAGTTATTCAGGATATGCTTTTAAATCTGTTTAAGCTCCCAAATTTTTGCATAAGCACTGATGATTTAAAAAAAGATGCGTTTTCGTTTTTTTCAAAAAATTTCAGATTTTTAAGTACAAAAGAAATTTCTGTATTTTTCAATTTTTTATACAACTCAAATGACGGTAACTATGAAGATATTATTATAAACAAAAAACAAACTTATAGTATTCTTGGACGTATTTTTGATGCCCTTGCAAATACCGGTAAGTTTGTTTTTGTTGTTGATAATTTTGATTTTATTGATGGTTTTAGTGCAGAATTTTTTAATAAATTTGTAAGCAAAGAGTCAAATTGGAAAAATTTACGTTTTATTGTTTTATATAATGAACATAAGCCTGTAAACGGATTTTTTACTTTAGATGACAAAGATATAGAGTACTTTTTAGATATAAATCTTGCACCGCTTAGCAAAATAGAACTTGAAAATGTTATTAAAACAGAAAATGCGCAATATATTACAGCAAGGGAAAAAGAAGTTATTTTAGAAAAAAGTCAGGGAAATCCTGCTTTTGTAGAACAAGCAGCTAGTTATTCATTTGATTGCCAAATTTCTGATAAAGCGTTTATTCTTCCTAACAACTTTAGAGATCTTGTAAAAGAACGTCTTGTTACATTGAAAAAAAATAACCCGGAAGCATATAAACTTCTTGCGGGAGCTTCTATTATGGGTGATAGATTAAATGTAATGATTTTAAAAGAAGTATTTGGCTATAGTATTCAGGAATTTAATGACATAATGCAATATTTAGTTAAGTCTAATTTTGTAAGGCCATATAATGATATATATTATGAATTTAATAATCTATTATTATGGGAAACTATATTAAAAAATATTCCTAAAAATAGCGAATATACTGATTTAAATGTAAAAATAGGAAAAACCATAAGCATGTTTACTCTTAATACAAATCCGGCTATGGCAATGATTGCTCATAATCTTAGAGAAAATCGTATGGCATTTGATATTTGGACTAAAATTACACGCCTTGCAGCCTATGTGGGTGATATTAATTTATATGTGATTTCACAGAGACAATGCCTTGCATTAATAAATGAGTTTAATGAAAATGAAACGCTGAATATTCGCTATAATATAAGTGAAAAATTAGGAAAACTTTTAACAGAATATGATCCTGAAAGTGCTATAGAATTTTTGCCTGATGCGATTTCATATGCAAAAGAAAACAATAATGAGGTAAAAGAGATTGAATTATTAGGTTATCTTGCAAAATGCTGCAGCAAGGTTGGTAATTATTTTGGCAACGTAGAATGCATAGATAATGTTCTGCAAAAGCTTAAACCAGTGCAAGAAATTGAAATAGCAATGATTAAAAGTTCAAAATTACCGGCATTGTTAAATATAGGCAATTGCGGGGAAATAATTGATTTGGCGGATAATGATATTTTGCCGAAACTAAATTCATTTTTAAATCATCCGAGATTAGATAATAATATTTCTCTAAAATTTATTTTTGATACTAAATTAAAAGTTGAATTATACCTTGCACAAGCTTTAGCGATTCAAGGGAACAACAGGTCGTTTGATGTTCTTGCTAAATTATTTGAAACAATTGAAAAAAGAAAAATAAATGATTTGTTATTTATTTGTAATGCAAAATTAACACTTGCATATGCAAATACTGTAAAAGGTGATTTTACAACTTCTTATGAAATATTAGAAGAAATTGACCACCGTTACAGATCAAATGTTATGGATAGTGATTCCATTTCACGTTGGAATTTAATTTATTTAACAAATAAATTTATGTTAAAAGATTATGAGAATATAAGAGAAGAGCTTTTTGATGCGGTAACTTTTGCAAATAATACATCCGACGAATTTACAAAAAATATATTAAAGGTATTTTTGGGAAAAACATTTAAGGATGATAATAAAGCAAAACATGCACTAAAAATTTATGATGAGCAAATAAACTATTTTGCCAAAGAAAAAATTGCTTTTGGTGCTTTGTTAACCTGGTATTTAATAGCAGAAGCAACTATTATTACCGAAAACCCTAAAAACGCATTGGATATTGCAAATCAAGCTTTAGAAATTGCACAAAATCCTAGAATTAACAATTATTTCTTTATAGTTAAGTTAAAAATTATACTTGCGCTTGCTCATATTGAATTGTCCGATTTTGAAACCGCTAAAGTGGATATTGAATCGGCAATATCAATTGCGAAAAAATACAATATGAATGACTTACTTTCGAGACTGTATGTGCTTAACGGTTCTTGCTATCAGGATATTGGCACATTAAATTCTCAAAATAATATAGAGTATTTAAAAGGCGCATCAAAAATGTTCGATAAAGCATTTGAAATTGCAAGCCAAATCACTAAAAATTCTTATATTCAAAAGTATGCACAAGATAAGAAAAATATACTTATGGATTATTGCCGGCAAAAAGATATACAAGTTTAATTTATAAAAAATATTTAAAATCTAAAATCTCTTTCACCTGACGATATTTTATCTAAATATTCTTTTGTCTTTTCTACAATTTTATTTGGACTTTCCAAAGATAGGAGTTCTTTTTGAATAAGATTTTCACCAACTTTTTTTGTTTCTGAAGAGGCATAATCTTGCAAAAATTCTTTTAATGTTAAAAGTGCATTAGGGTGACAGAAATTATGTATTTGTTTTTCTTTACAAATTTCCATAAATCTGTCTCCTACACGTCCTTCACGATAACAAGCGGTGCAAAAACTCGGGACATATCCAAGCTCCATAAGCCATTTTATAACTTCGTCAAGACTTCTTCTATCTTCTACATCGAATTGAGACGTTTCTTCTTCCGTCTCATCTTGAGGGTTTGCATAACCGCCAACACTTGTTTTTGAACCCCCGCTAATTTGTGAAATTCCAAGTTCTAAAACTCTTTCTCTACATTTTTTCGATTCTCTTGTAGATACAATCATACCTGTATAAGGTACTGAAATCCTAATGCAGGCAACAATTTTTGCGAAAGTTTCGTCGTCTATACCATTTTCAAAAGTGTTAGGGTCGATATCATCAGCTTTTCTAATACGAGGGACGGAAATTGTATGAGGTCCGACACCGAAAACAGCTTCTAAATGTTCAGCATGCATTAAAAGAGCTGCAAACTCATATTTATATGTAGACAATCCAAAAAGAACACCCATGCCAACATCGTCAATACCACCTTCCATTGCTCTATCCATAGCTTCAGTGTGATAATCATAATTGTGTTTTGGTCCGGTCGGATGAAGCTTTTCATAGCGTTCTTTATCATACGTTTCTTGGAACAATATGTATGTGCCTATTCCGGCATCTTTCAATTTTTTATAATTTTCAACCGTAGTTGCTGCAATGTTGACATTTACACGGCGAATTGAACCATTTTTATGTTTTATCGAATAAATTGTTTTTATGGATTCTAACACATATTCTATAGGATTATTTACGGGATCTTCACCGGTTTCAAGCGCTAAACGTTTATGCCCCATATTTTGAAGTGCAATAACTTCTTGCTTAATCTCTTCTTGTGTCATTTTTTTACGTGGAATGTGTTTGTTTTTTGCGTGATAAGGACAATATACACACCCGTTTACACAATAGTTAGATAAATATAATGGTGCAAAAAGTACAATCCTGTTACCGTAGTAATCTTGTTTTATTTTTTTTGCAAGTGTAAATATTTCTTCATTCTTTTCCGGAATTTCGCAAGCCAATAAAACGGAAGCTTCTCTGTGATTCAAACCGTTTCCCAAACGAGCTTTATCTAATATTTTATCTATAAGTTCAATATTATTTTTATTTTCTTGCGCATAATTAATAGTTGCAAGAACTTCATTATTATCTATAAATTCAGTTGCATGCGCAGATTTTACATTATACATAACACTTCTCCCTTACAACATACTAAAACTTAAAAAAAAAATGTAAAGAATAAAAAGCTATCCTAAATACTTTTGAAGTGTTTCTTTGTCAAAAACCTCAATGCTGTTCTTAGAATGAATAAATACCATTGCAGTAATTATTGTTTTAAGGGTATCAAAGTCAGAAAATGACATCTTTTCCCTTAAATCGTCCATATTATTTGCAAGAAATTCCATAATAATAGTCTTATTGCTATAAACAAGGCTTGAAAAATAATCAAAAGACTCTTTAGATTTAATCCCTTCCAAATATATTATATCCGGAGATTGGAATTCAATAAATCTTGCGGCTTTGTCCATATTGAAACCAACGTTTTCGTTGAATTCGCACTGATTAACTCCATTAAGCTCATATTTTGATATACTTTCAAGAGTCATAATATTCTTTGACTGTGTTTTTGCCGCTTCTAATAAAAGAGAATAAATAACGTGTGTTTTCCCGCTTAAAGAAGAACCGCAAACAAGAATTATTCCTGGATTTTCAAGGGCTTTTCTTATATGTGTTAATTCAAAGTTGTTAGTTATTATTTTATTTAAATCTTTAGGAGGTTTATAAATCTTGAGAAATATTCTTTCTCCCATGATTGTAGGGAACGTAGAAACGCTCGCGATTACAATTATATTGTCTACCTTAAAACAAAGCTTGCCCAGCTGTGGAACTTCTGAAACAGAAGGGTCAATTTCTGATAAACTTTTTAATTTAGCAACAAAGGATGAAATTAATACTGTTGGTATAAATCCTTTATTAAACAATCCTCCGTTATTTTTAAAGTTAACACCTAAGCCTTTGTCTTCTCCTTGAAAAATAACTTCGTGTATATTTTCTAAAATAGCTTGTTTTAAAATTGCACGAATTATTTTTTGGATATGATTGTCACTCAAATCTTCTTTATGCAATTCATCTTGCCAATCGTAACCTGGATGGAGTTCTGTTGTAATATCTCCAACTGAAACATCTATTTTGTAATAATCATCAATTGCCTTTAGAATTCTTTCTTCAGTTGCCAGAACCGGTTCAATTTCGCATTCTGCTGTTTCCATAATTTTATCTATTGCAAAAAGATTTCTAGGATCAGACATTGCAACAGTCAGTGTATTTTCTATTTTGAATAGCGGAATAATTTTGTATCTTCGGGCATCTGTATAATTTATAAATTTAAGACAATTTTTATCAAGCTGGTAGTCTTCGAGGTTAACAAATGGGGTGTGAAGTTTGTTTTCCAAAAACTTAATAAGCTGTTCTTCTGTTATAAATCCGGAATTAATTAAAGCTTGACCAATATTAATATTTTGCGCATTGGCAATTTCTTCCGCTTGTTCGACAATTTCATATTGAACAAGTCCTTCTCTTACCAAATCGTATTTTAATGTTTCCAGTGTTTTATTCGTAATTGTAGTCATATTATTCAGCTTTTTCCAGATATTTTTTAACAGTTTTTATAACTTCGTCGAGATCAAAAGGTTTTGTAATATACTCATCAGCTCCTGTTTCTTCTCCAATAAGCTTATCTTCTTCTTGACTTCTTGCAGTAACCATAAGAATTGGTATATCTTTATATTTTTTATCAAATTTCAAAAGCCGGCTTATTTTATAGCCATTAATTCTTGGCATCATAACATCAAGAATAATCAAATCAGGCATTAAATCCCTTGCTAATTTCAATCCATCTTCTCCGTTATATGCACAGTAACATGTATAATTATTATTTTCTAATACGAATTTTAAACTTTCTACAATATCTTGCTCGTCATCAACAATAAGAATTTTTTTCATATTATCCCCTAATCTTCAATAATACAGTATAACATATTTTTTTTATAAGGTAAATTTGTTACAAAATAATTCAAAGAATTTTTCAAATAATAATATTTGTAAATAAGCATGGTTAAGTATTCATTTTTGTTACGAAAATTTGTATAATGATTTACATTCAAATATGTTTATTTTAAAAATGTGTTATATATAAAGGATGTAAAAATTGCTGAATAATTTTGAAAGTTTTGATAACTCAGAGACTGCAACTAAAAAAGATATAGTTATTCAAGAGAGAGTAGAGCTTGTTTCTTCGCATATGTACAAGCAATTTTTGGATTATCAAAATTCTACTGTGAATACCAACAATATATTTTCAAAAATGGTAGATTGTCTTGAACTTGTTTGTGATAATTTAAAGACATCTTTTTCATCTCGGGGTATTACAACTCAAAATATATATGTTGAGGCTGATTCATTAAAATCTACGGCAATTATAAATATTTTATGGCATAAAATAAGTCTTACAACACGCTGTAATTTTCAGCCACAAGCGTTATACAGAGATGACGGAAGACATATTTCATCAAATAGAATCATGGCTATAAGAGGCAATTATAATGATATAATTAAAGATGTAAAAGATCATGACGAAGAGATGGTAAAATTATTAGAAAATGAAATTGCTTCTTTATATATTCCTCCTGATCAAAATCAAAAAAGTATATTTAAAATAAAGCATACCGGACAAGAATTTATGTTGAATCAAATTGATGCACCTCGAGAATTTGTATTAAAAGTAGTAGAAACTGTCTGCGGAGGAGGTTTATACCATCAGGACGGTTCAGTTAAAACTTTTACAGTATAAAATTTGACTTACAAGTCAAAATAGTTAATATATTATTGTAGGTTATTAGGGTATTTATGAAATTACAAGATAAAATTAAAACGTTAGAGAATAATTATGTTTTTATAAGATGGGCAATGGGTGCTGAATATGGCAAACTCAAGTATGTTGGAGAAGATTACGTTGAGTTTGATATAGTTGACGTTGATACAATGTCTTACAGGGAAACTATGCTGATATCTTCAAATCTTATATTTGAAGTTGCTGTTGGCGGATATGATATTTCACGCATTGTTGCTGAGATTTCTTCCCAATTGACGCAATAAAAAATAATTAATAATCGTTTTCATTAAATACGTTTAAGTATGCATAAGCATTAAAATCAAGTGAACCGTATATTATTTTAATTTTTTCGTCATTTTCCGGAATTAATTTTACAAACAAAATTTCTTCTTCGTTAAAATCGTCATTGGTTAGAATTGCGGGAATTTTTGCCATCAAATTATGTGCTTGATACAAATTTAATGTATATGTCCCATTGTTTTCTTCTCCCCTAACTTGATAGTGACCTATAGGTATAATTCCATCATTAATTTTCAGCGGAACAGGAATGCATATAACAGGATGTGTATCCTTATCTGTTGTTTCATTTTGAATTTCTTCTGTTTCGTTCCCTTGACTAAAAGCTTCTCCTTTTGGTTTTTTCCATCTTTCAACACGATTTTTCCACTTATTAACTTTTGCATCAACTTGCTCAATAGCCTTGTCAAATTCTTCATCCGAAACAGGTTTGACTTCTCTATCTAAATCCGGATGCTCAATATTCCAAAAATCAGTAATTGATGAAGAAAAATCAACATCATCTGCCATTACTTGAACAGAAGATAAAAAAATAAAAGTTAACACCAATGTTAAAAATCTTTTCATACAACTATAATAATGAGTTTTTATAAAAAGTAAACCCGACATTTATATGAAATGGATAAAAGTTATTGTATTTCTTTTCATATTACTTTAGCAATGTTACTACGGCTAATATCATATTAAAAAATGTAAAGACAAATTAAAAAATCAAGCAATTTTATGAAACAAACCGTTTTTATATATATAACATATATAATTTATATAGTTCGCAAGTGGTAATATTAAGGGGATTAAAAAGGAGTTTCAACTTTTCAAAAGGTGCAGCTAGAGCCGTAAGTGCTAAAAATAATTAGATAAACAAGCTGCTAATGATCCTAAATTTGCTAAATGGAAGCAATCTTTCCTGGCTTCGATTGAGGCAAGATTT
>FLNU01001289.1_pt1 | contig 12313 bp, 15 predicted proteins | sample 1140361 | NCBI WGS metagenome assembly FLNU01 (sample SAMEA3878206, study PRJEB12797) | bioreactor metagenome | biome: Moose rumen | place: Sweden | collected 2011-10 | reverse complement strand
TTATCACGGCGGGCGAGCCTAAATCTGAATACGCGGCAACTTTCGGCATAAGTGAAAAATTTTTGGATAATCTCCGCGCAGGTAAATCCGGAGAAGTTTTTAAAATTGATGGCGTTGAAGTGGAAATTATTTTTGCGCCAAATGTCGGTACGGGCAATGAAATTTCCAATGTTTATAAAATTCGTTACGGCGACATAACTTTTTTGATAACTGGCGATTTAATTATTGAAAATGAAAGTCAAATGTTGCGTGAAGGCGTCGACGTGAAAAGCACTGTTTTAAAAGTCGGACATCATGGCAGTAAAACTTCGTCGAGTGAAGAATTTTTAAAAGCCGTTAATCCCAAAGTTGCCGTTATCTGCGTAGGTTACGGAAATAATTTTGGACATCCCCGCGCAGAAGTTTTAGAGCGACTGGAAAATTTAAATGTAAAAATTTTTAGGACGGATATTGACGGGCTGATTAAATTTAAGACTGACGGAAAAAAATTATCTGTCGAAAAATTTAATCAGTAGGAGGATGTTTGGCAAGAAATTCTTTAATCGCTCCGCCCGCTCGTTGGATAAATTCAGTTTCCGCAAATTCGTTTAAATCAGCTCCGCACCAATTTGCAACGCTGTAAATATCCGCTTTTAATTTAGTTTGCTTTGCTAAGTCGGCGGTAGTCGTGACTGTGTTCAATGAAAAAATTCCATTCTTCTTTGCCTTAAAGTATCCTGCCGCTATATCTCCCTCCAACGAATAATATTCTTGGCACATCTTAGCAATCTTGCCGTAATTCGCAACGGAATTTTTAAATTCATCTCTTGTTACAAAAATATAAAAAGCATAGCCGCGCAAATTTTCAACGTCTCCATTTGCCAACGGACCTTTTATGCCGCATACATAACTTTTGATGAAATCCAATGCGGCAAATGGTTGAGTTTTTTCAAGATACGCCTTGACTGTTGCCTTATCGCCATATTTAGCAACCATTTCCGTTTCTTTTTTGGCGGTTTCTTCGGCTTTACGTTGTTCCTCCAATCTTTTTTTCTCAACTTTTTCAGCGGCTAAACGTTCTTGTTCAACTTTTTCAGCGGCTAAACGTTCTTGTTCAACTTTCTCAGCGGCTAAACGTTCTTGCTCAGCTTTCTCAGCGGCTAAACGTTCCTGCTCAACTTTTTCAGCAGCTAAACGTTCCTGCTCAACTTTCTCAGCGGCTAAACGTTCCTGTTCAACTTTTTCAGCGGCTAAACGTTCCTGCTCAACTTTTTCAGCGGCTAAACGTTCTTGCTCAGCTTTTTCGGAAGATTTATTTTGTGAATCTTCGACAGTTGCGGCAACTTTAGTTTGTGTTTTTGGTGTGGAATAGCCGACGCCAACCATTAATGAAATTACCGTAACCGCTAATGATACCAGCGTATATTTTTTACTCGGATTAATTTCCCTGCCGCGAATTTTTAAATAAATCGTCTTAAGCAAAAAGAAAATAAAAGCCGCGAATCCAATCAGCATCGCAAAAGCTGCTATTTCCTGCATAAAAAATCACTCCTCCAATTTGATTTAAAAAATTATATCAAGTTGAAGGAGTTTTGTACTGTCCCGACGGGTAACTCGGTAAATTTATTTTCGGCAAAATCATCTTCACCTAAAATTTTTCCCGAATAATTTAATAAAATTGTACCGACACGAATTTTTTGGAAAGTATAACGCTCTGCGCGTAAACTTGCACGATTAGCAATTTTTTTATAAACTTTTTCAAAATTATTTTTAAAAATAATTTCAGTCGCTTCTTCGGTAGTTGACGCGTCAAGAATTTTTTTAACTTCAGAGGTCGGTAAACCTTCGGCGGCACAATAAGCGGCTAAAGTTTCCAATCTTGCATCAGCAACGCGATTGTGAGTGTGAAAAATTCCCGCCGCAACTTTTATCAACTTTCCGATATGTCCGCATAAAATTATCTGCGAAATATTTTTTTTAACCGCCGCGTCTAACATATGACCTATAAAATTACTCGTCTGGATAATTGCTTGAGGATTAAAGCCTAATTGTTTTGCAAAATTTTCGCCGATTTTGCCGGGCACAAAAATTAATCTGTCAAAACCTGCCGCTTTCGCAACATCAATCTGCGGCACAAGAGAATTTTTAAAAGCTTCTTCAGACATAGGGCGAAGTACTCCGGTTGTTCCAATTACAGAAATTCCGCCTTCAATGCCCAAAATCGGATTCAAAGTTTTTTTGGCAAGTTCAACGCCTGCAGGTATGGAAATTTCTATTTCAAGATTTTTTATGTTAAATTCGTCCAAAATATTTTTTATAAGTTGACGCGGACCGGGATTAATCGCAGGTTCACCTTTTGGAATTTGTAAGCCCGATTTTGTAACAGTGCCGACGCCTAAACCTGCGCGGAAAATAATTTCGTCGCCGTCAATAATTTTAGTCGTCGTGAAAATCGAAACGCCGTTTGTAATGTCGGGATCATCTCCGGAATTTTTTATGACTTCGACGCAAATTTTATCGTCATCAATTTTTTTAATGGACGCTATAGGAATTTTTAAAATTGTGCCGTCAAGTGCTGTAATTTCAACTTCATTGACAAAAATTTTTTGAGTAAAATAAATCAACGCTGCCTTTACGCCTGCCGCCGCACTTGCTCCTGTCGTATATCCGCTTTTTAATATTTGAATATTTTTCATAATTTTTTTATCCGTTAAAATTTTTATAGATTATAGCAAAGCCGCAAATATTTGACAAATTTTTTATTCGCGCTAAGATATTTATAAAAATTTATTTAGGAGTAAAAATTTTGAAACATTTAATCATAAATGCCGATGATTTTGGGCGACACGAATTGATAAACCGCGCTGTTAAATTTGCTTGTGAAAAAGGTTGCTTACGTTCTGCGTCAATTATGGCTGGCGGAATTGCTTTTGATGATGCGATTAAAACTGAAAAAAATCTTCCAAATTTAGGTGTCGGTGTCCACTTAACTTTGGCGAACGGTAATCCTATTTTGCCGAAAAATAAAATTCCCTCACTCGTTACTGAGGAAGGAATTTTTTATGATAATCACTCAATATTTTTGAAAAATTTTTTGCAAGGTAAAATTAATCTTGACGAAGTTAAAGCCGAACTTTCAGCGCAGATTGAAAAAGTTCTCCGCGCAGGTTTAAAGCCGACTCACATTGACAGTCATCAACATTTACATCATTTGCCGAAAATTATTGATATAGTTTTGGAATTGGCGGCGGCGGCGAACATTCACGCCATAAGAATTTCTGACACGAAAATTTTTGAAGGAAATTTCGGCGGAGTCGGGCAATTTATCGGGCGAGTAGGTTTAGCGTCGTTGGCAAAATTTTCAGCCACTAAGGCGAAAAAGAAAAATTTTTTATTTCCTAATCATTTTACTGGGATTGTCGCAGGTGAATCAATTACTGAAAATTTTATGATTAATTTGCTTGAAAATCTGCGCGAAGGTACAACGGAAGTAATGCTACATCCCGGCACTGATAATTCAGTTTTGGAAAATTTTTGTAAATGGGAACATAATTTTGAGGCGGAACTTCAAGCGGTGACTTCGCCGAAAGTTTTAGAATTGCTTGCCGAAAAAAATATTTCTGCCGTAAATTTTAGTGCGTTGAGGGCTGATTAATGAACGAAAGATTTTTAGAAATTGTAAGATTTTGTTTAGTCGGCGGCTTGTCATTAATCGTTGACTGCGCAGTTTTATTCGGTTTGACGGAATTTTTCAACGTCCACTATTTATATTCGGCGGGCATTTCTTTTACGGTGTCGGTAATTTTCAATTATTGGCTGTGCGTCGCGTATGTTTTTAAAAATGCGAAAAAACAAACTCCCAAGCAAGCCGCAATTTTTATCGGATCAAGTGTCGTCGGCTTAGGTTTAAATCAACTTTGTATGTGGTTTTTCGTGGAAGTCATAACTCTTCATTATATGTTGGCAAAACTCGGCGCAACTGTAATTGTAACTTTGTGGAATTATATCGCTAAACGTAAAGCGATTAACGGCTAAATTTTAATTTAATCCGTACAAAAATTATTTTTTTGCATTTTTTGTACATACAAAAAATACTTTCTAAAAAATCTCGGAAATATCCAAAAAAGTTAGGTCACATCTAACTTTTTTATTTTTTAGAGGAATTTTTTACCGGCTAATTTAACCCATTTTTAGCCCCAGTCATTTTTCACAAAAAAATTTTTATTTTTTTCTCAAAAAATTTTTCCAGCAAAATTTTTTCTATCAATTAAAAAATTTCATAAAAAAACTTGCCAACCTTTTTTAATCGGCAAGTTAATTTTTTTTCGCGAAATTTATTTTTTACTAATAAATTACATCTTTTTGAAGTTTATCCCATTTCCAACCAAAACAACTTTTTAAAATATTTTATGTGCTTTTGTAGTAAGTTATCTTTTCTAAGTTCGTACAATAATCAAATGCAAGCAAACCTATTGAAGTCAAACTTTTAGGAAATTTTATTTCTTTCAATCTACTGCACTTATAAAATGCATATTCACCGATTGATTTTAAACTTTCAGGAAATTTTATTTCTTTTAAACTCTTACAATCACAAAATGCCGCATAACCGATTGAAGTCAAACTTTCTGGTAAAATTACTTTTTCAAGTTTTTTACAATCTCTGAACTCGTTGTCTTTAATTTCAGTAATTCCTTCACGCAAATAAATTGTTCCAACTGCGTGTTCTTTTTTTCCGTCGTAATAAATAATATTTTTTTGCTGAAAAGGTTTAGAAACAGTTTGCTGAATTGGTTGAGAAATTTGAACAGGTTGAAAAAAATTTTGATTACAACCTGCAAAAGCATCTTTACCGATAGAAACATTATCAGGCAAAATAATTTTTTCTAAACTTTTGCAACCGAAAAAAGCGCGTTGACCGATAGATTTTAAATTATCAGGGAAAAAAACTTTTTCAAGCCGAAAACAACCTTCAAAAGCATTATCGCCGATAGAAATTAAACTGTCGGGGAGAATAATTTCAATAAGTTTAGTGCAGTTTTTAAATTCCGCAGGCTGAATTTCTTTGATACCTTCGCGCAAAACGATAATTCCGACCGCGTGATTTTTATTTCCGTCGTAATAAATATTTTCCAAAACTCTATCAGCATACGGATTATATTCATTGATAGAAATATTTTTAAGTTGCAAAATAGCGTTGTAATCGCCTTTTCTCGCATTATCAGCAATAATTTCGATATTCAATTAAATCATCTCCAAAAATTTTCGTCGATAATCAAATGATTAATCGGACCATTACCGTGACCCAAATTTAAACCGGATTTTAAAGCGTCCGTCAAATATTTTTTCGCGTTGGCTACAGAATCATTCAAAGTAAAATTTTTCGCCAAATTCGCCGCAATCGCTGAACTAAGTGTGCAACCGGTTCCGTGAGTATTTTTTGTATCAATGCGTTTGCCGTTGAACCAAGTTAAATTTCCGTCGAAAAGTAAATCGTCAGCGTCATTAAGTCCGTGACCGCCCTTCGCCAACACCGCGCATTTATATTTCTTAAAAATTTTTTCCGCGCATATTTCCATATCAATTTTGGAAGAAATTTTTTTATTTGAAAGAATTTCAAGTTCGGGAATATTCGGCGTAATAATTTTAGCGATTGGAAAAAGTTTTTCAGTTAAAATTTTAATAGCGTCATCATCAATCAATTTTGCGCCGGAAGTTGCGACCATAACCGGATCGACAACAATATTTTCAGCGCGATAATAAATTAATTTTTCCGCAATAACGTTAATCAATTCGGCGGAGGAGACCATACCGATTTTAATGGCGGCGGGCGGAATATCTTCAAAAATTGCGTCGAGTTGCTCGGATAAAAATTTCGGCGTAACATTCATAACTGCGCGAACTCCCAAAGTATTTTGCGCCGTCAACGCGGTAATTGCACTCATCGCATAAACTCCATTGGCAAGCATAGTTTTAATATCTGCTTGAATACCCGCGCCGCCAGAACTGTCAGAACCCGCGATTGTTAAAACTGCTTTTATTTCCAATTAAATCACTCCAAAAATTTTTATTTATTTTTAATTTGCGTTTGAAATTGCTGAATTATTATTTTTTGACGATTCATATTTACGTTAAAAACATTCATTCGACTAAAAATAAACGCCATTAACGCATTTCCTTCAAATTCTTTTTTTATCAGTGAATCAAGTTGAAAGGCGGGAATCTTTGAATAAATTTCTTGCAAAAAACCGCAACAAATTGAAAACCAATGATCCAACACAAAATATTTTGCATCTGGGCGTTGCCTAAAAATTTCTATTCCTTCCAAAAATTTATTAAATTGTTTAAAACCCTCTGCAACGGCATAAATTCGCATATGAATAATTTTCGGTACATCTTCTTTTTTGTGAAATAAAGAATCTTCGCGTATACGATAAATATTCACGACATTTGGGACGCGCAAATATTTTTTAGCGGTTAATACCAAGTAACATGTGAACAAAACATCTTGCGCCATAACGTCAATCATTTTAATGCGATTCTCAAAAAGAAAATCGCGACGAATTAATTTTGTCCATAAATTCCAAAGAAATCTACCGTTTTTTACGTCAATCACTCGTTGTAAAATATTTTCCGTCAATAACGTCGGTTCTTTCACTAATTCGCCGGATTGATAACCCTGTAGAGTTGCAATTTTTTCGCCGTCATTAAATTGTAAATATTTTTCGCAATGAACAACGTCGGCATTAAATTTTTTTGCCAGAGGATAAAGTTCCTCAAGGGCGGTTGGGGTTATTAAATCGTCATTGTCCAAAAGAAAAATATATTCGCCGCGTGAAAGTGTTAAGCCCTCATTAGTCGGTTCAGCAGGATTGCCGGAATTGTTTTTCCGCCGAATAAGTTTCAGACTATCTGCCCCCCCCCTTGTGAGTTGCAATATAATTTTCAACTATCGCGCAAGAATTATCAGTAGAACAGTCATCAACTATAATAATTTCAAAATCTTGAAAAGTTTGAGCTAAAATGCTGTCGAGGCACTCACTGATATATTTTTCAGCGTTATACATCGGAATAATAATTGAAACTGCAGGAATTTTTTTATTCAAAATAAATCACCTCAAAAAAATTTTTATTCAAAATAAATTTCTAAAAAAAAAATTCCGCCGGACATTTCGTCAAGCGGATAAAAAATTTTTTTACTCAGTTGGTTCACCTGTATATTGATAATACGCGACGATGGCGAAAAGTACAATCGCAATGCCCATTGAAACTTGACTAGCCTTTTCCATCCAATAATTTTGCTTTTCATTAAGATTGGCGTGACGGCGTATGTAAGTCGTCAAAAGCGATGCCGCTAAAGCCACGTAAAGCCCGCGATTTAAATTTGTGAAGTACTGCCAGCCGAGCATCATAAATACTATTGTTATTGCCAAAACGATTATCAAGACGTAATCTTTACCGATTTTTTCCGGTTTTTCCTTCGGCTTGGATTTATCTTTCGGCTGAATTTTTTTTAAAATTTTTTTATATTGACGCGCCATAATTCTCCTTAGTTATAAATTTTACATTGACAAGCCTTCATAGCCGCGAGCGCATTCGCGTGACTTTCAGGCGTGACACCCGCGCAACATTTCGCGTCGACGCTTACAACGAGTTCAGGATAAAAAGCCTTAACTAAAAGTGCGTTGGAAATTACGCAAACATCCGTACATACGCCGACAAATTCAACTTCTTCGTAAGGCTTAATCAGCGAAGGTAAACGCGTTGATCCGAAAGTTTTTTTCTCAATGACCGCCTTAGCGTAAGGAATAAACGGTTTTAAATCGTGAATAATTTGCCAGCCTTCAGTATTTTTAATGCAGTGTATGACGGGCAAATTACGTCCTTCCTGCGTCGAAAGATAATCGGCTTTATGAGTGTCCTGCGTAAAAATTAAATCCGCAGACTTTTCCTTAACAACCTTATCTAGCTTAGCGACGAGGCGCGGTAGCATTTCTACAGCTTGTTCCGTCCCCAATTCTCCGTAGACAAAATCGTTTTGCATATCAATAACGATTATTGCCTTGTCCATAAAGATTCCCCCAAAAATTTTATTTTAACATTGCAAGCATAGTACCTGCCGCAACCGCCGTACCGATAACGCCCGCGACATTAGGTCCCATTGCGTGCATTAAAAGATAGTTGCCCGGTTTAGCTTTCATACCGACGAGCTGAGATACACGCGCCGCCATAGGAACTGCAGAGACGCCCGCCGAACCGATAAGCGGATTAATTTTCCAGCCCGTTGCACGACACATAATTTTTCCGAGTAAAACGCCGCCAGCCGTGCCGCCCATAAATGCGATTAAGCCTAAGCAGATTATCAACAATGTTTCGGGTACAAGAAAATCTTTCGCGTTCATCGTCATACCTGTACCCGTTGCCAAAAAGATTGTTACGATATTGCACAGAGAATTTTGCGCAGTGTCGCTGAGTCTGTCGGTTACGCCCGATTCGCGCAGTAAGTTACCCAACATTAACATTCCCAATAACGCGGCGATAGGCGGCAAAAGTAAGCTGATAAAAATCGTTGCCACAATCGGAAATACTACGCGTTCAAATTTCGTGACAGGACGCAATTCAGTCATTACGACTTCGCGTTCCTCTTTGCTGGTTAAAAATTTCATAATCGGCGGTTGAATCATCGGCACAAGTGACATATATGTATAAGCCGCTACTGCTATTGCACCTAAAAGATGCGGAGCAAGTTTGATTGAAAGATAAATTGACGTAGGACCGTCTGCACCGCCGATAATTCCTATTGCAGCCGCTTCCTTAACGTCAAAGCCTACTATCATTGCGCCTGCCAATGCCACGAATACGCCGATTTGTGCCGCTGCTCCCAAAAGTAATGTCCAAGGACGCGCGAGCAATGGTCCGAAGTCCGTCATTGCGCCGATACCCAAGAAAATTAACGGCGGGAAAATTTCAAATTGGATACCTAAATTTATCGCCTTCATAACATTCATTTCTTCGCCGAAAAATCCTGTGTTCGGGAAGTTGGCAAGGATACAACCAAAGGCGATTGGTCCGAGTAAAAGCGGTTCAAATTCCTTGACGAACGCCATATACAAAAGTAAAAGTCCGACCAAAATCATTATGCCGTTGCCGGGCGTAAATGACGAAAAACCGCTGTCATTCCACACCGATTGCAACGATACTACAAATGCGTCAACAAATTCCAAAATCTCCACTCCTTCTATAGCTTGTAGCTGTCAGCTTTTAGCTTTTAGAAATTTTCCCTAAGTTTGAACGAGCCCCATTTTTCCACGCAGTATTATTTCTTTCAATCATACGTACTGCGCGAACTTCGCCGGTTACTCCGCAACGCGCTATCGCCGCAACTATCGCCGCTATGACTTCTTCAGGAATATCATCTTCGCTTGGTACGTCAAGATGAGTTACCGTCTTAGAGTCTTTAACGTGTTGAATTATGCGTTGCATTTCGTCACCTTCGACAGGCGCGGAAGTTTCCGGAACTTCAGGCTCTTTCGTAGGATCAATTTTGTGTATCAGCTGAATCAAAAAACTCAGTGCTACCAAAACAATAAAGACGACCGTCATATTAATCATCATTATTATGAACGGATTCGTCGTGACAGGATGTCCCATAAATTTATATCACCTCTGAAAAATATTGCATATATTTTAATTATTGCGCTTAAAAAAAGAAAATTCTTTGTTGGAATAATTTTTATTCGATTGAGTTATTAACTGTTGCAAAGAAATTTTATCTTGTGTTAAAATTGTCAATAAATTTTTAGGTAGGATAGTTATGGACAGGAGAAATTTTTTAAAGGTAATCTGTGCGGGAGCGGCAACATTTTTTCTGAGTGGTTGCGGGTTCGCCGCCGTAGAAGATAAAGAAAAAGTTCACGCACAAAATAAGGGGAGCGATACCATGAAAATTGTGGTGATTAACAGCAGTCCGCATTCTGAAAAAGAATCTACGTCAAGATATTTGGCACAAAAATTTATTGAAGGTGCGAAATCTAAGGGACACGAAATTTTTACTTTCGACGCGGCGCGTGAGGAAACTAATCCTTGTCAAGGTTGCGATCATTGCGGTATGGACGGACCTTGTATTTTCAACGATGCAATTTCTGAAAAACTTATGCAGGAAATGTTGAAAGCAGATTTATTAGTTTTAGTGACGCCGCTTTATTATTTTGGAATGTCCGCGCAGTTGAAAGTTATCGTCGACAGATTTTATTCACGCACGGGCAGACTTAACGGCAAAAAATCTATTCTGCTTACTACGGCTTGGAATACGGCTGATTGGACATTTACCGCGTTGAAAACTCATTATGAAACGCTTGTTCGCTATATGAATTGGACGGATGTCGGGCAAGTTTTGGCGACGGGTTGCGGCTATCGAAGTGCCGTTGAAAATTCTCAATTCGGCGATATTGCCTACAGCATAGGCGCGAGTTTGTAGACCGTTACTATAACAATCAATCGCAACAAAATTTTATCGCTTCAAAGTTTGGAGCGAATTTTTTATTGCGCGGGCTAAAAAATTTGCTATAATAATCAAGAAATTTTATTCAGAAGGAGTGAAGGTTTTGGATAAAAATTCTAATATATGTTTCTGTGAAAAAAATATTATAGGATTGGAAAATTTTTCTGCCGCTGAAATTCGTTGCGTTTTGGACACCGCTAAGGATATGAAGAAAGTTATTTGCGGCGGTATGAAGAAGTTGAATAATCTGCGCGGAAAGGCGATTGTAAATTTATTTTGCGAACCTTCGACAAGAACGCGGACTTCATTTGAATTGGCGGGAAAATATTTGGGTGCTGACGTTGTAAGTATCAACGCGTCGACTTCAAGCATTGTCAAAGGCGAAAGTTTACGCGACACTTTGCGGACTGTTGAGGCAATGGGCGTTGATGCGGTTGTAATTCGTCACAAGGCGGAAGGCTCGGCTGAATATGCGTCAAAAGTTATCAAGGCGGTTATCATAAACGCGGGGGACGGGGCGCACGCTCATCCTTCACAAGCACTGTTGGATATGTTCACGATTGAACAGTTTAAAAAGCGTCTTGAAGGCTTGAAGGTCGCGATTGTCGGAGATATTTTGCACAGTCGCGTTGCAAGGTCAGATATTTTTGGTATGACGAAAATGGGTATGGAAATTCATTTGGCGGGACCCAAAACTTTATTGCCGCGATATTTTGAATTTGACGGCGTGACTGTTCATGATAATGTTGAGGACGCGATAAAAAATGCTGACGTGATAAATGTTTTAAGAATACAGCTTGAACGTCAACAGGCAGGATTATTTCCGTCGCCGCGTGAGTATGCAAGAGTTTTCGGCATAAATGATGAACGCTTGAAGTTGGCGAAAGACGACGTTTTAGTTTTGCATCCGGGTCCGCAGAATAAGGGCTTGGAAATTTCAAACGCCGTAACTTACGGGCAACATTCGGCGATACACGATCAAGTTACAAACGGCGTCGCGGTACGTATGGCACTTTTGAATTTAACACTTTGTGGAGGCGATTTAAAATGAAATTTATCTTGGCGAACGATGGAAAAACCGCTATCAATCTCAATCAGGTAAGAGTAATTTTTATCGGAAAAAATGATGATAGTTGCCGCGTTTATGCGAATAGTCTTAATGACCATTATAATTATAATAGTTATTATGGTGTTTGTTTGAAAGACTTCAGCGAAATTGAGGAAACCGAAGATTTTAAGTTAATGCAAAGTCAGATGAAAAAGTTAGCCGGAAATTTTAACGACGGCAATGCGTTCAAACTCAATCTTGATAAAAATGTTATGGCGAAAAATTATTTTGACAAGTTGCTGGAGGATTTAAACGCCGACAACCCGTACCAATTCATTCTTGCCGAAAGTGGAACGGAAGCCGTTAATATCGACAACATATCATCCTTGTGTATAGAATCATATAACAATGTTACCGCAAAACTTTTTGAGGGAAAGTATACCAGTGGTAGTGAAGTTACGCTGAAAAGATTTGATTACGATACGGACGGCGAAAAGGCTGCAAAGGCTTATCTTGAACAATTATTAGCCGCAATAAATAAACCTCAGGAGGAACAATTACGAAATGCAGAAGATACAAGGAGATAATCATTCTATGTTGATTCGTGGCGGGCGCGTGATTGACCACGCAAATAAAATTAATGACGTTGCGGACGTTTTGATTGTTGACGGGAAAATTTCTGCAGTCGATACAAACATTAAAACTTCTGCGGAAAAAATTTTCGACGCGACGGATAAAGTTGTAACGCCCGGACTTATTGATATGCACGTACATTTTCGTGAACCGGG
>FLNU01002389.1_pt1 | contig 12316 bp, 6 predicted proteins | sample 1140361 | NCBI WGS metagenome assembly FLNU01 (sample SAMEA3878206, study PRJEB12797) | bioreactor metagenome | biome: Moose rumen | place: Sweden | collected 2011-10 | reverse complement strand
ACTCGCAAGACAGGTTAGAGCGGGCAGATAATACTTATCCTCCTTCAAAGCACTAAGCAAGGCACTCTCTGCCTCGGGATAACGCTTTTGGTTCGCCCAATTCTCGCCCTTGATATATAGTCCATACAAACCGTCTTCAGCGAAATCGTCAGGGCGCTCAAGCGAGCGGTCGGTAAGGTTATCTTTTGTCCGCTCCGAATACTCAAAGCGGCCGTCATCTGTTCGCACAACAAGTTCTCTGATATCACCCGAAATTGTTGTTTCCCACTTCTGCAACACATCTGCCTGTAGAGGTAAGGTAGCAATCAGCCGGTCGCTATCATATACACGCAACTGCGTATTAACCTTTTGCAACGGGCAGAAGAGAAAGCGGGTCAGACCGTCCTCACGAATAACATTAAGTGAACCTAAGGTACTCGTCTGCTTCAGTCCGCCTATATCCTTAATAGGAAACCAATATTCGGTCCAAGTGTCGGTCTGCGCGGGTTGCATGGCGGTATGCTGAAAAGGTGTGTTAGCACAATGCTCATTCGGTTGGCAAAACATCCTGCCGGACTGCTGTTCGATATACTGCCCGTCGGTATCGGTGAGCAAATCTTCCCAAATAGCACCGCTGCGGGCGGTACTCCAAATGAAGTATTTCATTCCTAACTTCTCTGCGTGGTCGGCAAGATGCGCTGAACCAAAATCCCGGTCGTGCCAATAGATACCGTAAAAATTGCTATAGTTACCAAGCACATGCACCGACATACTATTGCCGAAATCGATATTCTTATACCACGCTATATCCTTTCCTTCTTTCGTTATAGGATAAGTGTCCCAATCACCGCTATGACTGATGCTTGCATTTCCCGGATAGATAAACTCTGCATCGCCTCTCACAGAATAAGCCGCGTTCATCCATTGGTAGTACGGTTGTCTGCCCGCAGAAGCATTATACCAAGTTACATTTGTGGTGAAATACGCCTTGTCTTTCGGCAGATTGATCTCCACCATCCACCATGCGCCTGTTATCCACTCGTACGATGCCACATAGCAACTGACAGAACCATCCGGTAAGGTCTTAGTTGTATAATCAACAGGGGAGGCGGTTGTAGGCACATGCCCGAGAATACCGAAGTTAAACTCTATTCCGCCTGATGTCCAAGCCCCACGCATAGCGATATCGCGGAATTTCATCACTTTGTTGGTATAGATAAACTCGTTTCCGGATGACTTCTCTACCGCTCCCCATATCTTTCCTCCCATCTCCGGCAGGACGGAAACAGATATATAATCGTTCTCAAGCGTTACTACTTTCCACTCCTGCTGCACCGCCTTCTCCGTGTAACCATCCCAGCGAAAATAGGGATACGAGGGGCGCTGCTGCTGCGGAGCGAGCAAGGCAATGGGAGTCGGGTCGGAATACGGGTAGGTCTTAACTTGCCTGACACTCTCGCTCTGAAACGCTTCTCCGAATGCGAAAACCGCACTCATTTGCAATACTAACAAAAGACTCTGACGATGCATATTCTTTTATCTCATTTTATGTAACACTATTTCACTTGTCATTCCCATAAGGTAATGAGTGTTGATAATTATCTTCGTTTTGTAACCAATAGTTTCGATGGAAACGACATTTTTTGCAGGTTTAGCCATCTCATATACTCCATTAAGAGTCATCGTTACAGAGTCGCGCAGCCATGTCGGTTCCGCCACATTCAGATACAGCGTATCCCCCACCGCCCGCACCATAACCGCAGCCATCCCATCGCACCCGACACCTGCAACATTTGCCTCTTTCCAAAAATTGACAGCTATAATATCCGAAGGTTTGTGCTTGACTGCCTGCGCCTCATTATCATTTTTAAGAATAACAATATCCGGCTTGCAGGCATATCGTTTCACTTCCTTTTCCGACATCTTGGGAAGAAGAATATAAGCATAACTTTCGTCCTGCGGTGCTTTTCCGTGAGATATCCACAATTCGTTAAATCCCCTGTCACTAACATTTGCAAAAACATCGTTTTTATCGGGAAAAACATATCCGCCTGTTCTGTCTAAATATGCATATTGGACTTTTCTAAACAATTGTTCTGACGGCGTACCAATATCTTTCCCGTTGATAGACATGTTGCGTGTATATTGCCTGTTTTCAACCGTTGTTATCACCTCTCTGTCATCACTAAGGCAAATATCCGCACCGAGGCATACTATCTCCTTGTCGAAGCAGAACCAGGACTTCTTCGCCACGAGTTGTGACCTTGCCCCGAGCAGTTGCATCATGGCGGAACTGTATGTGCCCTGCATCATCACCCCTCCCGCCCGCGCTATGTCGGGTGCTGCGGGCGAGTGGTCGAAGAGAATCATGCCGCTTGCACAAGGCTCGCGCTGCAACAGATCGACCGTTGTACCCGGCACGCGATACGGATTAAGGCGAGGAATATATTGCTTATACTGGGCGGGGTCATCCGGGGTATAGAGGTAAGTCATACCATCGCCTGTGTACCAACCTGTGGTATTCTCACTTTTTGTCGGACGAACAAAAGCCTCGTATTTGCCTATGCGGTTGGACGACATAGCAAGTGAGAAGCGGAACAATCCCGTCTCGTGTATCAGTCGGTCCCCCGCAGCAAGAACAATAGAGAAGCGGTCTGAGTAATCCTCATTGCCTTTTTGCTGCAAAGCCCTTTCGACACGAGGTTTATTAACGGGCAAAGGCGCAAGATTAGCGTAAGGCGAGGAGTAATGCTTATCACAAGCAATCATATCGCGCGTTGTACGCTCTATTCGATTGCGCAACAGTGAATCTTCAATAAGCGGACAACAATCGAGAATATTAAGCGCACAGACGCGGGCACTATGGTACGGATCACGAGCATTACCTCTGCCCATAAACATAAGCATTATTTCCCCGCGATAAATAGCGGGCAGATAGGTCTTAGTAATCCATACGGGAAGGATATCAATTATCGGTTGAGGAATAGTGAAATCAGTATCGGCAAACAACACTTGCATCATAGCAAGCAGAGATATCATCTGCATACCGTATGTACCTATATAGGGGATGGCAATATGTTGAATAAAAGTGCCGTCTTCATAAAGTCCCTCTTTCTTCCAAACGATAGTGTTATGCTGATAGCGTCTCTGTTCTCTCAGGATGCTGTCATGCGAGAGGTTGGCTTGTGCCCTCACCTCGGCTGAGGTGTTATCCACAAAGGCGGGTACGGAATACTCTATCGCATCGCGAATATCTTGCTCGTTATCTGTCAAAACACCTATCATCATGAGATTGCGGCACACATCCGCCTGATTGGCAAAAGTGAGGTTTCCATGCTTCACAAACTGCCTCACATGTCGGCTTCCCCCAAGGTCGAACCGGTGTATCTCCTCCGGTGTCAACTGCTCATACAGGATACTGACGATATTCGCATAATCCCAAGTATTGCCTATCCGCCACTCCCACCAATTGCCGCATATAGGCGTGTTCTCGTTATAAGCGATATTATATAGCAAAGCCAAGCCGTAGCGGATATCGTGAAGAAGGCTGTAGTTATGATAAAGTGGTGAATGGGGGTATGCCCATGCCCGAGCCATAGTATGCAGACGCATATAAGAATAATGCACATGAAAGGGCGTATATTGAGGCACGCCCGTCAAGAGATTCATATCGTCCCACAAGAAAGTGGTGTCAAAGCGCATTGACGACTCGTACCTCGCGGCATCAGCCGCTATACCGTCGATATAAGCACGCATATCAGGGTCAGACGCATCGTAGTCTAATCGTCCTAAGGTGACATTTTCCCGCAAACGCTCGCGCAAAAGCCCGAAATCGGTTTCCGCCCACATATTAGGAAATGCGAAGAGGAAAAATAATATTAAATATGGCCTATTTGATTTTCTGACCGATAGCATTGTAGGTATTGTTTTTACCATCAATTAGTACCTGTCCTTTGCGGATAAACTTTCTTCCGTCCTGTTTTGATTTTCCGTTATCGTCATTTGCCACCTCTTCTGTCGGCGTTTGGGGTTCGGGGTCAGGCATCCGCTGCTGAGTAAGCAACATCAAATCCGCGCCTTGCCCCATACGGTCGGCACAGTTGATAGTTACAACAGTCTGCGAAGTGTTGGATGTCAGGGTTGCCACTCCTTGCGGTTCGGCAGAGAGGAGAGAATAAACGCCGTCTAACACTAACTGCTGGGATGTCCGCTGCCATGTAGGGTCGCTGACTGCAAGATAGAGAGTGTCCCCCGAATGGCGATACATAAGAGAGGCTTCACCATCGCTTCCGACCCCGGCACACTCTCCCGCAGAGTAGAAATTCACGCCTACGATATCGAGGGTGGTATGCCAAACGCCCTGCACCGAGTCGGTGTTGGTAAGGATACGAACAGGCGACTGCCCCGCGTAACTAACCACTTCCTGCTCAGTCATCTGCGGCAAGAGGATATAGACATAATCGGCATTTTGAGGAGCCTTACCATGAGAGAAATAAAAACTTATATACTTATTCTGCTCAATATAAGTGCAGAGAGTACAAGGTTTCGGGAAATAATACCCGCCCACTTCATTTATATATGCGTATGTGGGGTTTGTGTAACTCGCCTCCACGCATTTTCTCGTTGTCCCCGCCTCTCCGTCAACAGTAAAACCTTTATCAATAGCACGGCTTTCCACTATTGTCTCCACCCCCCTATTCTCACTCATACTGATACCTGCTCCAAGGCAGACCACCTCATCATCGAACATAAACCACGCCTTTTTCGCCACAAGGTCACTCTTCGCCCCCACATGACTCATACCTGCTGCGCCATATCGCCCGCAAAGCGACACACCTCCTACCCAATGCTGAGCATTGGCAGGATTATCGAATAGAGCGATATTAGCACCGTCTGCCTCACGAGCAATCTTATCCACCGTCGTACCGGGCATGCGGTAGTAGTTGCACGAGTTGAAGAAACGCAACCAATGGTCTCGGTTATTGGGGGTATAGATATATGTCATGCCATCGCCGGTGTACCAGCCGGACATATTATTTGAGGAGAAGCCCTCGAACTTACCTATCCGGCACGAAGACATAGCAATACCAAGACGAAACTTCGTCGTCTCGTGGATGACTCGGTCGCCTGCTGCGAAAACCTTATTGAACCCCATATCGGCTTCAACATTCGATGCTACACTCGCGGCGGCTGCCTGCATTCGTTCCACCTGCGGACGACGAATAATAGGATCAAGTCCTTGATACGGTGACGAATAATAGGCGTTATCAGCAAACCAACTATTGCAAGTTTTAATAACCCGCTGTCTCTGCTGTAAGTCGTTTATTAAAGTGCTACAGAGATAAATATCGAGTCCTAACTCCCTTGCCGCCTCATGCGATGAATGTGCGGAATTGACATTCCTTCCCATAAACATGCGCATCATCTCTCCTTTGTAAATAGCGGGTATATAAGCCTTCTCTATCCATACGGGCATAATATCGTAGAACCAGGGTGTGGCAGCATAATCTTCGGTACCTGCGAAGCAGAGTTGCATCTGCGCTGCGAAATGTGCCATACTCGCACCATAACTACCTATATAAGGGATGGCAGTATGCTGAATGAAAGTGCCGTCTTCGTAAAGTCCCTCTTTCTTTAATATACCGCTATAGTTGTGATAATCGCCTTGTTCCTGAAGCATCTGCTCCATCTTCTGCTGCGCAGCCTTTCGCTGCGCAATGGTCGTCTCGTCAACGAAAGCACGCTTAACATAGGCAAGCGCATCCTGTATGTCCTGCACATTACCGGTCAGAATACCCATATACAGAAGATTGCGACATATATCTGCCTGATTGGCAAAAGTGAGGTTGCCGTGCTTAGCAAAATAACGGACGAAATTAGTGAATGCCTTATCGTAGTGGTCAATCTGCACCGGTGTCAACTGCTCATATAAGATACTGACGATAGCAGCATACTCCTGCGGCATACCTATGCGCCACTCCCAGAAATTGCCGAGCAGAGCAGTATTCTCATTAAGGCAATAGCCATAGAGGAAATCAAGGCTATGCTTGATATTATAAAGCAATGTGGTATCGTGATAGAGCGACGATGTAGGATATGCCCATGCGAGTGCCATGGTATGCAGCCTGCCGAGAGAGTAGTAGATATGCTTGCAGGTGTAAGAAGCATCCCCCGTGAGTTTGTTGTAATCGCTCCAGAGATAGGTTGTCGGGCTTAGAACAAGACTATTCTGATAGGTGGTGGCATTCTGCACGATAGCACTGATATGCGACTGTATGTCAGGGTCTGTAACATCATAATCAAGCGGACCGAGGAACACCTCGCGCCGTAGATTTTCACGCATGACGGTGAAGTCATCGGCATACGCCACCGACGAGGTAGCGATGCCGATACCCCCTGCTAACACAGCAGCAAAACAAAGCAATACCAAAAACCGTTTTTTCACCGTACAATCACTTTATCATTATTGACTATATAACATCCTTGCGACACGGGTATAACCGTATGAATGCCCTCACGAACCTCAACCTCATGCAACAGGGCACCTGTAAGACTATAAATCTCAACCGTGAGGTCGCATTTTGAGTTAATCAGTATTCCGCCTTGCACGCCTCTCGCCTCATAACGATTATCCTGCACGCGTTCCAGAGCAGATGTCTCGTAAGGGATAACCTCAATCTTACCGATAAACCAAAAATCTGTACTATTGCGTGAGATATTGACATCTGAGATTTCCTCCGCATTGATATCTACCACATACTCGTCCCAAGTATTGCCGAAATTAAGATACGGCAGAGACTGCATCACCACACTATCAGTACCTAAGGTACTTGTAGTCATATTCCTATAGCTAACAAACATTGAGCGGGTATTCTGATAGCTGACGCCTGTGATACGCACCTGGTGTACCCCTGCTTTGAACGAGGGGAAGTATATCCTCGGACGCTTACATTGCACCACCGAACCTGCACCTTCCTTAACGCCGTCAAGATAGGTGTAACCGCAGTTGAATAGGACATTAGCAGATGTTGAGCCGTCTTCGCCCACATAACCGGTATTGCCAAGACTGCGCCCTTCATAAATCATCCACTGATAGAAGCCTATATTCTCTCTTTGCACCAAAGCATCGCTATGTCCGTTAGAACGGGTTGTCTGGAAATCAGGCCATAACGGGTCGGAGAGATCTTCGTACTTCCATTTGGTGAAGTCGATAACGATAGGCTTTGTCTGATTCTCACCGTACCACACATAATATTGGCATCCCGGGTAATATTCCTCGATAACATAATCGCTTGCTTCCGGCATCTCCCAATAAATTTCCACCTTACAGGTGTCGCTCATCGCCCCTGCCGTGGCAATAATATCAACAAAACCCTCCTTAATCGCATGCACTAAGCCGTTCACTACGGTGGCTATTGTCTGGTCAGACGATGACCACGTAACGGTGGGGTTAGAAGCATCAAGCGGCAAGACTGTTACATTCAGGCGTGCATACTTACCTTCTGCCACGCGAAGCGAGTGTTCATCAAGCGTTACGCTACTAACGGGTGTCTCACCGGCAATAGTGAGATGACATACTGCACTATAATTTCCACACGATGCGGTGATATCTGCTTCTCCTGCTGCGACTGCCGTTACCACACCCGCATCATCGACGGTAGCCTTCGTTTCATCGCTGCTCGACCAAGCAACAACCTTATTCGTAGCGTTAAACGGACGAACTGTGCAAACGAGATTAAGTGTCTGGCTGACTTCCATCTGCGCTTCTGCCTTGTCAAGAGTAACGGACTCGACCTCTATCGGATCCCCATTATCCGCCATACTGATAACCTCTACATTATTAAGGAAGAGATATTCGTTGGAATTGCGATAGAAACGGATTTTCTTCACCGCAGCACTGTTCACCACAAGCGTATCACGGGTGTATGCATTCTTGCGCATCGTCTGATAAGACGTCTGCATATCCGGTGCCACCTGCTTAATATCCACCCAAGCACCGCTTGCGTTCTCGGCTTGGAAAATAAGCGTTCTGCTTTGGTTATAGCACCAGCCCTCTGTAATTACATATTTTATTCCACCCTCTACCTCAGGGAAATAGACGGCAGGCAGTTTCTCCGGTTGGGAGTCTTTGATGTCATAGTTTCTGCCGTTCTCCGATGAGCCGTTGTTCCAAGCGAGCGGTCCATAGACGGGATCATCGACACCTGTACCGCACTTGCGGGAAGCGAGATAGCAAAACTTATACATACCTACGCCTTGAAAATCCATAACGCGGTCGGCATGGGTCGTCCCTGTCGTATAGGCCACATCGGCAGGAGTCAGCATCGAGAAATCGACCGCCACGCGCTGAACGGCATCGCCGGTGTAATGGTAATAACCATCTTCGCCTAACAGATAAGGCGACTGAGCATTAAGGCTGAGTGCTGCCGCAAGAATGGCAGCAATGATTATAATCTTCTTCATAATTATCAGAATTGAATGGTTTGACCTATACTGTTATATTCCTTACCGTTGTGCAATATACGAAGCTGTCCGTCCCTTAGCACCTTGGTGCTTGGTATTTGGTCACTTGGTACTTCTTCTACCCCTGTCGGGTCAACGGAGGCCGGCATAGCCTCAACGGCGATGCGGGTCAGGAACTGATAGTCGTTGCTGTTACGCCACAGGCGAAGACGACGTATGTCGTGAGAGGAGAAATCGAACACAGCAGTGGTGTAGGTATTGCCCGTGAGGGTGACATAGTAGCTGTCATACTCCGTATTAAGCTCGTTGACAGGTGTCCATACCCCTTCATTATCCTCTGCATCAAGCATAAGGCTACGACTGTTGTTGTTGGTCCAACCCTCCACAGTAAGAGTCTTCACTCCGTTCTGTATCTCAGGAAGATAGATGGCGGCTAATTTCTCCGGCGCACTGTTTTTGATGGCTCCGTTGGTGCCGTTCTCGCTATTGCCGCTGTTCCAAAGAAGCGGACCGTAGGTCTCGCCCTCGCAGGAACGTGAAGCGTGGTAACTCCATTTATAGATACCTATACCTGCGAAGTTCCACAATAGGTCGGCATGTAGGTTGCCTGTAGTATAATAGACATCCTCCTCGCCGAGGTTGCTGAATTCTACATCCACGCCGTTCACAGGCTCGCCGGAATAATGCCAGTAGCCGTCTTCGCCTAATGCAAAACCGTCATGCGCGATGGTAGTCACATGGCAAGTGTCTGTCACGCCCTCGCCTCCGCTGACAACGATATCGGCTTCGCCGACGCCTATTGCCGTCACTACGCCGTCCGCTACGGTTGCGACGGCCTCGTTCGAACTGCTCCATGTGAGTGCAAGGTCGGCGGGAAGAGGAGTGGCAACGAGTTCGCATGTAGCATCGGTGTTCATAAGCAGAGAGTGCTTGTCAAGGCTGACAGAGGTGTTGTTCACGAGTTCCAGCTCTATGCTCAGAATGCCAAGATAATCGGTACTCCCATACTGAATAAATATACTTGTCTCGCCTACGGTGTTAAGCTCACATTCCACGGTATCCACCTCCCATGATGCAAGTGCATTGAGTGCCTGCGCGGAGGTGTATGTCCATGAAGTGTGGTTGTCGTCCTTGTAGTTGATAGCAAGGGATCGCGCTTTTGCACAGGCAATGATAGCCTTCACTTTCTTCACGCCGCGGCTCGTCTTGGGAAGATAGATGCGCGGTTTGTGTGTGCTGGTGTTGTTCTTCACAGGAGTGGCATCAGCCGTTGTGCCGTTGTTGAAACAGACAGGCTTAGTGGCAGACACTCCGTTGTATTTCACGGAACGATTGGTGAGGGTCCATTTGACGAACGCCATGCCGCCTGCTTCGTGTGCAGGGTCCTCGTCAAGCCATGCCGTCGGCAATGAGTCCGTCGTCCAAGTGGTGAAGTCAACACTGAAAGCATCGATCGGCGTGCCTGTGTAGGTATAGCCGTCATTGTCTGCGGTGTAAAGCCCCGCATTCGCTACTGCCGCAATAAGCAGAACATAAAAAAGTAAAGTCTTTCTCATAGTATATTTAATTTCTTTGTTAATTGTTATTTATAGAATATACATTTCTCCTATGCCGAAGTCTCCTCCGGAGACAGCATTACCGCTGACACGTTCTTCACTGCCGCTGGCGCATATTAGTGAGCATGCGAGGGTCTCCACAATGGTTGTACAAGGTGCGATATATCTCTTCATGGCTGTTTACTTTTGAAGGGTTTGACCTAAACTATTGTACATTACGCCGTCGCGTATCAGATATATCTGTCCGTTGCGCAACACTTTCGTACATAGTGAAAGCGGCACTTCGTCACTTAGCGAAAGCGGCTCATCATCGAAGTCTGTTGCTGTGTTTTCCGAATAGTGTATTCTTACCGGTGGTGCCGCTGCTGCAGCACTGCCTGTCAGCTGGAAGTATCCGCGCATACCCTGCATCGTCAGGTTATGGTCTATATAATAAAGCGTGTCGTCACTGCCGAGAACGAGTTTGTTTTGCGAGGCAGTCATGTTGGTCGGGTTGAATATGCCCCAGAACTTGACGAGCGGCGAGTCTGCGGGTTTGTCAATATGACGGGTAGTATTTTTTACTGTCACGCCCTCCAGCATAAACGGCTCTGTCACATCCGCATCTGTCTGAATAAGATACGGTGCACCTGCCTGCAAGGTTGACGTAGTGGTGAACTGCATATCAAGCACACCGTCGTCCATACTTGCGTCGTTGAACCATTTGGCATCTAACTGCTCAACGCCAAGGGCGGCTTTCAGGTTGCTGACGCTTACCGTACACGGCAGGCAGATGGTGTTGTACATCCCACCTTTGATGGTTCTGCTCACCCGCAAGTCAACCGTCTCACCGTTATAGGTGGACAGAACACTGCTGTTATCCTCGCTCTCCGAGATTTCAACCAAAGGATTGTTCATCTCTAACTCAATGCTATATATTTCGAAGTACGGAGTACTTTCATAGAATAAACAAATACTTGTCTCACCTATAGTATTCAAATCTAACGACACGTCTGTAATCTCCCAAGATGTTGATGACGGAGTGAGTATCTGTGTGGAGTTATATGACCACGTTCCATGATTTGTATCCTTATACTTAACTTTCAGATTGACTGCACTCGAAGAGGCAATTCTCGCACGTATGGTTTTAACGCCACGACTTGTTTTCGGCAAATATATGCAAGGTTTGTTACTCGTAGAATTGTTCCTCACCGGTGTCGCGTCAGCAGTGGTGCCGTTGTTAAACACTGACCTCGTAGAATTACGCACCCTATTGCTTGTCCACTTGATAAATGCCATACCACCGGCTTCGGATGCACCGTCGGCATCAAGCCATGAAATAGGCAGTGAGTCAGCTGTCCACGTGGTAAAATCGACGCTGAAACTATCAACAGGTGTGCCGATATACGTATATCCGTCTGCCGCTGCTTCAAACTGCTTTTCGTAGGTGACTACTTTTACTTTAGTGATGAACTGGAACTTCTGATGTTGAGTATTACCCCTATAAAACATTATACGCTTTATATTCCTGCTATTGATAAAAAGCGTATCATCGGTAAGAGAATTTGCTTTCAAAGATTGTGAAGAAGAAGCTATATCTGTCCAAGAGCCGTCACTGTTTTGTTTCTTGAATACAATGTTACTCGGGTTAGTATACGACCATCCTTCAACCACAATATAACGTATGCCGTACTTCATTTCGGGGAAATACATAGCACACCTGTCATATTCATGATAATATGCTGCAATAGTATCGTTTCGTTTAGCAGCTCCATTAACTATAGAGCTGCAACTATTCCATGCCCTTGGTGCTGTATAAGCGACTTCGTCAACTGTGCGGGAACTTGGATCATAGCAATACTTGTACAACCCGATATGTTGGAATTCAAGCAGAGTTTCCGAATGAGTTGTCCCTGAACTATATGCTACCATATCGGACGTAAGCTCGGAGAAATCGACTTCGAGGTCGGTCTCAAGCGGCGTGCCTATGTAATTGAAAAAATGAGTTGTTTCGTCCCGCTCAAAGTCCTGCGCATAAAGTGCTGACAAATTTGCAGAAGATATTACCGCAAACAGACAGAACAGTACAGATACAATAATAGAGGATATGTTTTTCATAATGGTCTTGGTATTTGGCTTCGGTTAGTGCAAAATTATCATTTAAATGGCGTTTAAACGCTGTATAAATTGCAAAGTTTTTGCTCATTTTGGCAAATACGGAGTTTTTGTTTTTTCAGAGTACAGAAATAACGGAAGTTACGGAAATATGTATGACTTGAAAATAACGGAAGTTACGGAAAAGCGGAAGGAACAGGAAATCCTTCGAACGCTCGGAGACG
>FLNU01001573.1_pt1 | contig 12426 bp, 14 predicted proteins | sample 1140361 | NCBI WGS metagenome assembly FLNU01 (sample SAMEA3878206, study PRJEB12797) | bioreactor metagenome | biome: Moose rumen | place: Sweden | collected 2011-10 | reverse complement strand
CCTCGTATCTGCTTGACCGACGCGGGGGAGTGCCAAAGACGGTGTGCAGATACCTCATGCTGCTCTCGCCGCTGATGAGCGTTTTCTGCGGTTTCGGGCTGACCTATATCACCTCCGGCGGCAAGATGCTTGGACTCTCATCTTTGGGCGGACTTATAGGAATGTACGCCGCTGCGTTAACGCTCTGCCTGATAAACGGAAATTCGGACGATACAAAAACAATGCTCGGGAGCTGTACTCTTGTGCTTCCGCTGATGTATTCGGTAGCGAAAATAGGCTGTACCCTTGCAGGGTGCTGCCGTGGATTTGCCTATGAGGGAGTGCTCAGTATCCACTATAGCGGCAGGCTCTCGGGAACGGCGGACGCTTTTCCTGTCCAGCCTCTTGAATCGCTTGTGTTTTTCATTATATTTATAGTGGGACTTGTGCTTCATTTGCGCGGCAGGAAAGCGGTCATGCCTGTGTTTTTCACGAGCGCGGCGGCGAAGCTTCTCCTCGACTTTTTAAGGCAGTCGCACACGGGGACCGTGCTGTCGCTGACGCAGGTGCTTTGCATGGTATTGCTTGGAGCGGGTATTGCGGTACTTTTCATTGCAGGCAAGCGTGAGAAAACTGAGCACTAATCACTAACCGATGACAGTTTTTGACAGCCCTAATAGGAAAAATAACCAAATATCAGTGGAACGGCGGCTTTTTCAGGAAAACTCTTGACAAGCCGCCTGTTTTTGGGTATAATATTAAAGTGCGCTTTTGTGCGCGCGTGAATTTTTTGAAAAGGAGGAAGAATATGCCTACATTTAACCAGCTCGTTCGTAAGGGAAGAAAGGATCTCGAGACAAAGTCTACAGCTCCTGCACTCCAGAAGGGCTACAATGCTAAGAAGAAGGTACAGATCAACCAGAGCTCACCTCAGAAGAGAGGCGTTTGCACTGCCGTAAGAACTGCTACACCTAAGAAGCCTAACTCAGCTATGAGAAAGATCGCAAGAGTTAAGCTCACAAACGGCTATGAAGTAACATCTTACATTCCCGGTATCGGTCATAACCTTCAGGAGCACAGCGTTGTTCTCATCAGAGGCGGACGTGTTAAGGATCTCCCCGGTGTGCGTTACCACATCATCAGAGGTACCCTCGACGCTCAGGGCGTTGCAAACCGTGGTCAGGCTCGTTCCAAGTACGGTGCAAAGAGACCCAAGCAGAAGTAATCTCTGTACTTGCAGCAGGCGGCGCGCTGCATGAAAATAATGCCGCATAATATTAAAATAGGATAACTACTACCGCAGGATAATGCGGAGATTTATATACATTAAATCCTCTGCATTGGCTCCTGACGCGCCGGAAGGCGAAGCAATACCGGTTTACGGTTAGTAACCTGTCCGGTACGAGTACCTATGAATTCATGAATCTATGTGAAGGAGGGAAGCGAAAATGCCAAGAAGAGGTAATATCGCAAAGCGTGACGTATTACAGGACCCTGTATACAATTCAAAGCTTGTTACACGTCTCATCAACAATATCATGTTAGACGGCAAGAAGGGCGTTGCGCAGAAAATAGTTTACGGTGCATTTGACATCGTAGCTGAAAAGACAGGTAAGGACGCTCTTGAGGCTTTTGAGCAGGCTATGGAGAATATCATGCCTGAGCTCGAGGTAAAGGCTCGCCGTCTCGGTGGTGCCACATACCAGGTGCCTATGGAGGTAAGACCCGAAAGACGTCAGACTCTCGGTCTCAGATGGATAACTAAGTATTCCAGAGAGAGAAACGAGAAGACGATGAAGGAAAGACTTGCAGGAGAGATCATCGACGCTCTCAACGGCACAGGCGGTGCTTGCAAGAAGCGCGACGATACACACAAGATGGCAGAGGCAAACAAGGCTTTTGCTCATTACCGCTGGTAAGCGTCTTTGTAAAGGAGGATTATTATGTCAAGAGATTGTTCGCTTGAAAATACAAGAAATATCGGCATAATGGCCCACATCGACGCAGGTAAGACCACAACCACAGAGCGTATCCTTTTCTACACCGGTGTTAACCACAAGATCGGTGAGACCCACGAAGGATCAGCTACTATGGACTGGATGGAGCAGGAGCAGGAAAGAGGTATCACTATCACCTCGGCTGCTACTACTTGCTACTGGGCAGGCCACCGACTCAATATCATCGACACCCCCGGACACGTTGACTTTACCGTTGAGGTAGAGCGCTCGCTCCGTGTACTTGACGGCTCTGTTACCGTTCTGTGCGCTAAGGGAGGCGTTGAGCCCCAGTCTGAGACCGTTTGGCGTCAGGCTGATAACTATAAGGTCCCCAGAATGGCTTATGTAAATAAGATGGACATTATGGGCGCCGATTTCTATCATGTTGTTGACATGATGAAGGACAGACTAAAGTGTAATGCCGTTCCGATCCAGCTCCCTATCGGTGCTGAGGACGAGTTCAGAGGCATCATCGACCTCGTTGAGATGAAGGCTTACATCTATACAAATGACCTCGGTACAGATATCAAGGTAGAGGATATCCCCGAGGATATGAAGGATAAGGCTCAGCAGTATCACGACGATATGGTAGAGCACGTTGCAGAACAGGATGAGGAGCTCATGATGAAGTACCTCGACGGCGAGGAACTCACTCAGGAGGAGATAAAGACCTGCATAAGAAAGGCTACTATCGCCAACGAAATGGTTCCCGTTACCTGTGGCACTTCCTACAAGAACAAGGGCGTTCAGAAGCTTCTTGACGCTATCATCGACTATATGCCCTCACCGCTGGACGTTCCTGCTATCAAGGGCGTAAATCCCGATACAGATGCAGAAGAGGACAGACCTTCATCTGACGATGAGCCGTTCTCAGCTCTCGCATTCAAGATCGCAACAGACCCCTTCGTTGGTAAGCTTGCGTTCTTCCGCGTATATTCGGGCGTTATCAATCAGGGCGACACTGTCCTCAATGCTACAAAGGACAGCCGTGAGCGCTTCGGACGTATCGTTCAGATGCACGCAAACCACAGAAAGGACCTCACAACAGTTTATTCCGGCGATATCGCCGCTGCTGTTGGTCTGAAGAATACTACCACAGGCGATACGCTCTGTGATGAAAAGCACCCCATTATCCTCGAATCCATGGAATTCCCCGAGCCTGTTATCCAGCTCGCTATCGAGCCCAAGACTAAGGCTGGTCAGGAGAAGATGGGTATCGCTCTTGCAAAGCTTGCAGAGGAAGATCCGACATTCAAGACATGGACAGATGAGGAAACCGGTCAGACTATCATCGCAGGCATGGGTGAGCTCCACCTCGATATCATTGTTGACCGACTCCTCCGCGAGTTCAAGGTAGAGGCTAATGTAGGCGCACCTCAGGTTGCTTACAAGGAAACTATCAAGGGCAATGCGGATATCGACTACAAGTACAAGAAGCAGTCCGGTGGTTCAGGTCAGTACGGTCACGTTAAGATCCGTGTGGCTCCTAACGAATCCGGTAAGGGATATGAGTTTACAAACGCTGTTGTCGGCGGTTCTATCCCGAAGGAGTATATCCCTGCTGTTGATGCAGGTATCCAGGGAGCTATGAAGGCTGGTATCCTCGCAGGCTACGAGGTAGTTGACGTTAAGGTAGAGCTCTACGACGGATCCTACCACGAGGTAGACTCCTCGGAAATGGCGTTCAAGATCGCCGGTTCTATCGCTTTCAAGGAAGCTCTCAAGCAGGCTAATGCCGTGCTCATGGAGCCTGTTATGAAGGTTGCTGTTATCGTTCCCGATGACTACCTTGGTACAGTTATCGGCGACCTCAGCTCAAGAAGAGGACAGATACAGGGACAGGAGAGCAGATCCGGTTCTATACAGGTAGATGCACTCGTTCCGCTTTCTGAAATGTTCGGCTATACTTCCGATCTTCGTTCCAATACACAGGGACGCGGTCAGTATACTATGGAACCCCACAGCTATGAGGAAGTGCCCAAGAGCATTGCCGAAAAGATCATGGCTAACAGAGCCAAGAACTAAGGCGGCTGTACTTTCCATATAGGAATAGTATAGTATTTATTGACAAAATCATGTGGTTTGCAAGAAAGTTTTTTCTTCAAAACACTTGAATTTACCAAAATAATCTGTTATAATGAATATACAGATTTCTGAATTCTTTATTTAAGGAGGAATTTTCCAATGGCTAAGGCTAAATTTGAAAGAACTAAACCCCATGTAAACATCGGTACTATCGGCCACGTTGACCACGGTAAGACTACTCTTACTGCTGCTATCACAAAGACTCTCGCTATGAAGGGTCAGGCTCAGTACGAGGCTTACGATATGATCGATAAGGCTCCCGAGGAGAGAGAGCGTGGTATCACGATCAACACAGCTCACGTTGAGTATGAGACAGACAAGCGTCACTACGCTCACGTTGACTGCCCCGGTCACGCTGACTACGTTAAGAACATGATCACAGGTGCTGCTCAGATGGACGGCGCAATTCTCGTTGTTGCTGCTTCTGACGGTCCTATGGCTCAGACAAGAGAGCACATCCTTCTTGCTCGTCAGGTTGGCGTTCCTGCAATCGTTGTATTCATGAACAAGGCTGATCAGGTTGACGATGAGGAGCTCCTCGAGCTCGTTGAGATGGATATCCGTGATCTTCTTTCTTCTTACGAGTTCCCCGGAGACGATACTCCTATCATCAAGGGTTCTGCACTTGCTGCACTTAACGCTCCCGATGATCTCAGCGATCCTGCTTACGCTCCTATCCTTGAGCTCATGGACGCTGTTGATGAGTATATCCCCAGCCCTGAGAGAGACGACGCTAAGCCTTTCCTTATGCCTATCGAGGATACTATGACAATTTCCGGTCGTGGTACTGTTGTTACAGGTAGAGTTGAAAGAGGAAAGCTCAATGTAAACGAGCCTGTTGAGATCGTTGGTCTTTCCGACGAGAAGCTCAACACAGTTGTTACAGGTCTTGAGATGTTCAGAAAGACTCTTGACTTCTGTGAGGCTGGTGATAACGTAGGTGCACTCCTCCGTGGTATCACAAGAGATCAGGTTGAAAGAGGACAGGTTCTTTGTAAGCCGGGCTCAATTCACCCCCATACAAAGTTTGCTGGTCAGGTTTACGTTCTTAAGAAGGAAGAGGGCGGACGTCATACTCCTTTCTTCAACAACTACAGACCTCAGTTCTACTTCAGAACAACTGACGTTACAGGCGTAGTTACACTTCCTGCTGATAAGGAAATGTGCATGCCCGGCGATAACGTAGCAATGGACGTTGAGCTCATTACTCCTATCGCTATCGAAGAGGGACTCCGTTTCGCTATCCGTGAGGGTGGTAGAACAGTAGGTTCCGGCGTTGTTACAAAGATCAACGAATAATTGTATCTATAACGACTTTAGGCGGTCGGGCTTTATTAGCTTGACCGCCGTTTTATTAGTAAGAATAATTAGGAATATCTGTGCCTCGCCCAGGCAAGACAGGATAACAATAATTATGCACTATTGATCAAACAAGGGGTGATTACATGGATTACATTTTGCAAACGAACCAGATATCTAAGAAGTATGGCAGCTTTAATGCACTCAGCGGACTTAATATGAATGTTCCGAAGGGATCTATTTATGGATTTGTAGGCAGAAACGGCGCCGGAAAGACTACTTTGATACGTATCATTACAGGACTTAACAACCCTACCTCGGGTGAATTTTCTATGTTCGGTGTGAATAATAAAGATAATGCTATCCTTGATGTACGCAGAAAAATGGGAGCAGTAGTGGAAACGCCTTCCCTCCACCCGGAGATGTCTGCAAGGGATAATCTGATCCAGCATTATAAGACGCTCGGAATACCTCCAACGAATATGGAAAGTATCCTCCAGCTTGTCGGACTCAGCAATACAGGTGCAAAAAAGGCAAAGAACTTCTCTCTTGGTATGCGTCAAAGGCTCGGTATAGCTTTTTCACTTATCGGCGATCCGGAATTTCTTGTTCTGGACGAGCCTATAAACGGTCTTGACCCGCAGGGTATAATGGAAGTCCGTGAAATGCTGATAAGGCTTAATCGTGAAAGAGGTATTACCATACTTATCTCAAGCCATATCCTTGACGAGCTTTCGCGTCTTGCCACCCATTACGGATTTATCGACAGGGGACATATCTTACAGGAGATAAGTGCGGAAGAGCTCAGCAATAAGTGCAGGGGAGCCCTTCATGTTACTGTAAACGATACTGCTCTTCTTGCTAAGACGCTTGATGATATGAGGCTTGAATACAGGATCTATTCTCCCAGTGAGGCGGATATTTTCTCACAGGTGAACGTTACTCCGCTGGTGCTTGCACTCAATGATAACAGCTGTGAGGTGTATTCGATGACAGAACGCCATGAGAGTCTGGAGACTTACTTTATGGGGCTTGTAGGAGGTGCTTATAATGGGTAAACTTTTATCGGAAGGCTTCAGAAGAGTGTTCATCGGCAAAAGGTTTTATGTCTGCCTTATTATACTCATTTGCCTTGCATTTCTGGACGTTGTTATATACAGGGTCGCGAATAAATTCGTCGATTATGAACTCTTGCATGCCGATACACTTATATTTTCAGGGCTTGGACTCGACGTTCTTTTCACTGCGATAACCGGAGGAATGCTCATTTCTAAGGATTACAGCAACAATACTATTCGCAATAAAATAATAATCGGACATTCAAGAACGAATATCTATCTCTGCAATTGGATCGTTACTGCTGCAATAGCGCTCGTCTATCATGTTGCATATCTGTTTGTGATATGTGCACTCGGAATACCTGTTCTTGGCGGAGGAGAGTTCCCTTCGGGTGAGATGATGGTAAATTTGCTTATAACCGTACCGCTGCTGCTTGCATTCAGCTCGCTCATTGAGTTTGTTTGTATGTCGATAAAGAACGTAGGCGGAGCTATAATTGCTATCGCAATGCATTACGTTGTATCGTTCATGTCACTTCCTCTGCTTTTGATCCAGCAGAAGAATGAGAAGCTTTATGAATTCCTTCAGGAATTTGTTCCGAGTATGCAGATGGAGGTAATACAGCAGAGCTACAATGAGATACCGGAGCACGCAGCGCTCATGGTTATCTACAGCATTATTATAGCTGTTGCTGCCACTGTCGGAGGAATACTGATATTCAATAGGACAGATCTCAAATAATCTTAGGTGCGGCAGCTGCAAAAAGTTGCTTAGCATAACATCAGTATTATAATGACCGCCACCAGTGGGCGGTCATTCGTTTCATATTAAGCATTGTCAAGCAGCCAGTCAACGGCATTAACAACTTCGATACCTTAATAGTCACCGAGGTAAAAGCAGTCAAGAGAGAGTATTGTTTTCGGATAGTTTCCGATAGTGTCTTCTGCGGTTCCTTAGTATACATATCCAGATGTACTTGTCAATATAAATGCCGATTTCGGAATTTTTCGTTTTGAATCTTGCAGAGCTATCCGAAATGAAAATTTGAATTTTACCACTTTTTTCACGCAAACTGTTTTTCTTGAAATTCTATATTTGCTTTGGCGCGAAAACCCTTACAGGTACTCTCTGTTGACGGCAATGGTCAATGACATATTTCGTGCCATGAGACTGTCTATCCCAGAAAGCTATCACAACGTCTGCATAGGCGATTATCTCAAGATTACGCTTTAAAGGTGCAGTCCTGCCGTAGCTTGCATAATCGGGAAGGAACTCCTTCAGCGGAATTCCGTGACTCTGTGCATATGCTCTTGCATCAGAATCAATGCCCCTTGCACCTCCGCTGACAATTTCCGTAATACCTTCCGGCAGGTATTTCCCGAGATCTTTAACGTGAAGAGTTCTTGAACCAACAATTGCAATCCTCATAATTATACCTCCGCAAATACTTATAGTATACTTAAAACAAGTATACTTCTAACATTATATCATAAAAATCGCGTAAAATAAACATATAGTGATTTAGGCGGTGTTTTATGAGAAATAAGAATAATAAGCATTTAGGAATAGAGATTGATCCGGAGCTCCATTATAAATTGCACTATATCTCAAAATACGAAGGACGTTCTGCCAACGGACAGATTCTTTATCTCATCAGAAAGTGCATTAAGGAATTTGAGGATAGGGAAGGCGAGATAAAGGTGGAGTTGAAAAATAAAGACACCCAGTAAATATTTGGGTATCATAAGCATATTTGTTTTTTCGCATTAATAAAAACGGAAGACCGCAGATATACCTGAGGTCATTATTATAACAAAAAAGTCCTCACAGCCGAAACTGTGAGGACTCATTGTTTTTATTCAGATAAACACATTAACGTGAATATCGTGCCAGTTCAGTATCCTACGCCTCCGGGACTTCGCGTAAAGGTATTCTTTAGCATCGTCCAGATTCAGCGTAAAATAGCCAATCTGAGTATATTTTGAAATTACTTTCTTTCGTTGATTGCAGCCTGACAGGAAATTAATACACCTATCTGGTATAAAAGCGCGTAATATAGACGCGTGTCCTCTCTGGACTGGCAGTGGCTCATAATACTGCTATCAGTACAGAAAAAAGGTTAGTTTAGCAGCATTGGAGCAGTGAAAAGTCAATTTGTATATCGTCTTCAATTGATATTTCTTCATTCCGACAGCAAATAATATATTTGTTGAATTTTGATTGTTTTTATGATATAATATGAGTAGGAGATATTGGCTTGTAAGATCAATCCTATGAATGACAACAATAAAAGAATAATTAATTCTCAAACATTGTTTTTATCAGTTAAAACGAGGAGAGAGTATATTGGAGATACAGGAAGCGATAGAACAATTCTATAATAATAATAATCTTACCGATCGTGATATAAATATTGATCAGAAATATCTGACGAATTTGGAAAGAAATATTAATGAATGGATATCTAATATACCTGATAATGATACAAAGCAAGCCTTTTTATACCTTCTTACACAGTATGAATACATTTCTGAGTGCAAGTACAGGCTGGATTTAAAAAACTTAGTTGATAGATTGATGCAGTTTTTAAAACGACCTGAAATAATTGAAGAATTTGGTGAAATAACATATGATGAAATAATGATTTTTACTGTTGAATCAGATATAGTTTCAGGCGGCGATTTTTTAAGATCAACGCTGAGGTTGATTAATAAATTCCCTGACGATAACATAATAAATGTTTTTTCTAAAGTTAATAAAAAAGAAAAGAAAAAGAGGCTGGAAAGATGCAAGGTCTTTGTATTCCTTGATGATATTCTTGGTACAGGAAAGACTATCAATAAGTTTTTTAAAGATAGAATTAATGAGATAAAACTCTATGTGAATAATAATGCCATTTATCTGATTTGTGGTTTGTATATTACCGAAAAAACAATAAATAATTTTGAAATACCAAGCGATGGCAACGCACCTTTAAATAATACATATCCTTTAATATATAGTCTTGTTAATAAGAATATTGATCCAATAATTGAGGAGACATCAGAAAGATATGAAACTGTTCTTAAATATGAGGAAGTATTAAATGAAGCAGTTCATTCAAATTTAACTGAAGAATATACATATTCTATGGGCTTTGAAGGCTGTGCACTCGGGATATCTTTTTATTATGGTACTCCCAATAATACGTTAAGTTCTTTTTGGTTGGAAATAGCTGATAATCATCCGCCTTTTCTGCGAAATGAAAAGAAACTTCGGCCGTATATAGATCAATTAAAACAGAAGAAAAATAAAAGAAATGAAAATGCATATAAGGCGGCGAAATATGAAAACTCTAAATATAAGTGAACGCGTTTTGCTTGATATTATTAATAGAAGTGATAATTTCAGTGTATATAATGCATCATTGATTTTGGGCTGCAATTCAAATGAAATAATGGATATGATTGTTTCTCTTGAGAAAAAAAGGTATATTAAACGATTTGAGAATGATATTAAAATAACTGAAAAAGGATTAGAAATGTGCCTGCCTGAAAGCGATTTTTCTCTTGAAGTAAACGATGAAGACAATTCCGAAGACATATATGCATATTCGTGGATTGATAGTAAGTATATCCCTATGGAAGAGGATTTTCTTGATAAAAGCTAATAATACTCCGAGTATTCAATAGCAAGAGAGCGATTCGCCTCATAAAAGAACGGCATTAGCATAATTTCAAATACTCTTGCAAATCTGCGGGGTGCTTGAATTATTGTGAGTGTACGTATTTGCAAGAGTATTTGAAATTAATTACTGTTGCACTACCATGTTGTATCGTATTGAATACTCGGAGTTTATTTATAAAGGTGAATTTATGAATAGTACGGATAAAGAAAAATACATAGAGAATTTGTGTTCATGGATTAACGAAGTATCAATTTCAGAAGAACATAAGAATAAAATTTTACATTATTCAAACAATCTTTTAGCTAACAATAGGCCTGTTATATTTGACAAAAAACATATTTACAAGATTTTTGGTTTTAGGAAATCATATACAGATTTCCTGGAAAGATATTATCATTGCTTTTATATAGACAATATAAACAAAAAAAGACTTATAAAGGCGCCTTCGAGAAAATTGAAATCGGTTCAAAAATGGATACTGGATAATATATTGGTGACAATCGAAATTTCCAAAGAAGCTTATGGTTTCGTAAAAGGACGTTCAATATATGATAATGCAAAGCAGCATTGTAATAATCAATTTGCACTGTGTATTGATATAAAAGATTTTTTTGGATCAATATACATTGATAAAGTCTTGGAATTATTCATTGAGGCGGGGTATAGTTTTGAAGCATCACAGGAATTAAGTAAAATTTGTTGCTGTAAGGATATTTATAATAATTATGTCTTGCCTCAAGGGGCTCCAACAAGTCCATATATCGCTAATATTGTTTGTAAAGAATTAGATGAAGAACTAAGCGATTTAGCTAAACGCAGCAAAGCTGTATACACGCGATATGCTGACGATATTACTTTTTCTGCACAAGAAGATATCAGTGAATTGTATACCGAAGTATACAATATTTTAAAAAAATATAAATTTAGGATTAATGATAAAACGCGATATTATACGAATAATAATCCAAAATTCATAACAGGTCTTGTTGTGCAAAATGGTAAAGTTAGAGTGCCTAAAAAGTTCAAACGAGATCTCAGAAAAGAAATATACTACTGTAAAAGATTTGGAGTCGATTCACATCTTGAGAATTCTAACGCGAATAAAAGAATCCATTATCGAGAGTACCTGTATGGAAAAGCTTATTATATTAATATGGTAGAGCCTGATGTTGGGCGAGTTTTTTTAACGGAAATTGATTCAATAATATGGCCTGATTGGGCTCTTAGATAATGGCTTGTAAAATCGATCTTGCGCAGCTTTATCATAAAAAGGAGTGGGCTAATATGACCAGAGAAGTAACCGAATTCATAATCTATATTATAAATGAAATTGCCAACGCAAATGGATGTTCAACTTCCGATGTTTATCGTATATTAGAGAGTACTGGTTGCATTAGCAACTACCTTGTACCTTTTTATGATGTGATCCATACTATGAGTTCGGAAAGTATAGTTAGCGACGTTATGGAGTTTGTTCAGGCGAAAGGAGCGAGAATATGATAGTATATCATGGTTCAGATGCAATAGTAAAAGCTCCTGACCTGCTACATTCTGCAAAAAGACTTGATTTTGGTGTCGGTTTTTATGTAACAACAGTAAAAGAGCAGGCGGAGCGCTGGGCTAAACGAAAAGCCGCAATTCATGAGAAACAGATAGGCTTTGTCAACGTTTATGAAATGACGATATCTTCAGATCAGCGTATCATGGATTTCTCAGATGATCTTGAGACTTGGATCGACTTCGTATGCGGCTGTCGAAATGGGTTCGACGAATATCTGAAATACGATATAATTAAGGGGAAAGTTGCAAATGACAAGGTGTTTCGTGTTGTAGATATGTATAAGCGCGGCATCTGGGACAGAGAAAGAGCAATACAGGAGATTCGTGTGTACAAGACATACGACCAGATAGCATTTATTTCACAGGAAGCAATTGATCAGTCGCTAATATTTCAGAAATCCTTCGAGGTGGTATTATGAGTGAAAAGGACCTTGAAAACTTCTATAGGGAGCATCTCGAGGAAGATATTATATTCTGCTTGAGTGATAGGCGAAATATCACCACAGATGCTGCCATGAAGCTGTTCTATAACAGTCGTTTAGCAGAGCGTATCCATAAAGGCGAATTTGGCATACAGTACCTTGACTATTCGATCCTAACTGATTTGCTCGAACAAGAATTAGACTAAGCTGATACTCCCTACAAGTTAAATAACCTTGTAGGGAGTTTTGGTATCTTGGCTTAATCATTCCTAACTCGGACTGATTGCAGCTATACCGTAACCGCCTAAAAAGAAACCACCCTATCCAACGAAGTCCAAATAGACTAAACTAGAAGTAA
>FLNU01001268.1_pt1 | contig 12428 bp, 6 predicted proteins | sample 1140361 | NCBI WGS metagenome assembly FLNU01 (sample SAMEA3878206, study PRJEB12797) | bioreactor metagenome | biome: Moose rumen | place: Sweden | collected 2011-10 | reverse complement strand
GCAATTGAAGATAAGTTCTCTCAAAAGTTTGGAGGATACAATCAAGGTCAAACAGGAAGAAATTGATAAAAAGTTTAGTCTGATACACGAATTGATTAAAAAGAGGTACGAGGCACGCGATAGTGTAATTCGCAATCTCAATGATAGTAATGACGCATTAAAAATACACTTAAAGCCATTTGGAGACTTAAAACAAAATGCTCATCTGTTACGTAATATTTTGAGGAAATCAACTGGTTTTGATTCAGATATTTTTGAGGACAGTACGCCCCTTGATGCCCAAAATACTATTATAAGCCGAATTTCTAGTCTAGAAAATACCACAACCATACAGGACTGTATAGACAATCTGAAAAATGAAAAACTTCATCTTATCGAGATGGATACAACTGATCACTATAGCAAAAAGTTTATTAAATTTCTAAAGGCGTTAATAGAAGAAGTTAAAATAAATTTGTTTGTTTGGATACCAGAGGACAGTTTGGAATTAAAGATTAAAGTTGGTAATGAGTTTAAATCTATTGACACAGGTTCTCATGGGCAACGTACTTCCGCAATGCTGTCACTAATTTTGAACACCAGTAATGTACCGATTATCATAGACCAGCCCGAAGATGATTTGGATACAAGAAATATTACTAATTTGGTCGTCAAAAGTTTAAATGAGATAAAAAATCATACACAAATCATAGTCGCTACTCATAATCCAAATATAGTTGTCAATGCAAATGCTGAATGGATAGTTAATCTTGATTTCAAAAATGGACAAATTCAAAATGTTCATTACGGAGCGTTACAAGACCATGCCATTCGAGATGCAATATGTGAAGTTATGGAGGGTGGAAAAGACGCACTGGAAAAACGTTATTATAGAATTTTTAAGGCATTAAATGGTTAATAAAGCCAACCGCAGGTTCAGCGCAAGCGACAAATTTCTCACGTCGAAAAAATGCGTCAACCTGCGGTTTTTTCGCACTTATCTCCAAGATAAGTGGTAAGTGAACATTTGCCAGCCAAATTAAAATTTGGGGCAAATGGAAAATTCCTTTTGGAGAAAATTTACAAATCACGCATAATCTTTTTATGAATAAGTTCGTCCTTATCCAACTCGCTCATCAGACTCCAACTTTTTTCCATTTCAAGGTAGTTGTCGGGACAATAAGCGACAAGTTGTACTGCGTTTTCGTTCCCATTCAGCGCATCTGCTATCAAGTCCACTACGAAATTCGGATCGCTCGATGAAATTTTTACTGATTCTTTTGCAGGTTTGTCGACACGAAAAACTAATTTTCGTAATTTTCTCGAGCCATTCCTTTTCAAGCCTTCCAATCGATTTTTGACAATCGTGAGTTTCCGAGATAAAACTTTGGAACGAACTTTTGCATTTTCGTACGCATTTGCCGTTTTTAAATTTTTCTTCAAAATCCCGGCGGCTATGACTGAAATTTTTTGACGTGCCTCCTTCGTTTGACAAATTTTTGCCAATTTTTCAGATTCGCTTTCCAAAAAATTTTTCGTATTTTGCAAATTTTGGCGAGCGGCTTCCAAAAGAAATTTTTCCTTCGTGAGATAATATTGCTCTTGAATTTTGTCCGCTGAATTTTCAAAATTTGCGTTTTTGAAATCAAACTCGTGTTGTTGATATTCTGCAAGTTTCCTCTCAAAATTGGAAACCGATTTTTCAAATTTTCGCTTTTCTTCACGCAATTTTTTTAATCCGCCGTGAACAAAAATATTTTCAGCCATAGAAATCGCTCGCATCGGATTTATCACTTTCCATCTCAAGCAATTCATTTCATCTACCGATTTTTCGTACTCGGTTTTCAAAAAACGACATTGCTGACTTAATTTTTCTCGCACTTCTGAAAATGAAAAAATCGTGTGCGCATTTTTCTTCCTCAAATTTTTATAATCTGACACATCTCGCATAAGTTCTTCGCTTACATTTTTTAATTCTCCCAAAATTTCAAGATTCTTTTGCAAAATGTCGTGCGTCACCAAATGCACGTTTTTTAACCGATATGGATTTTTCATTTTTTCTTCGACACTTTGAATTTTCGGATACATCTCCACCATTGTTTTTTTCAAATCAGAAATTCTTGTCCGCACGCCTCTTTCGATTTCCTGAAATGCTTGCAAATTTTTTGGCTGCTTTTCGCTCGGAACTGACAAATTTTTCATCAGCGTCTCCCAATTATATTTTTCTGCTAGCGTTCTCTCATAGTCGCGCAATAAATTCCGATCCGCTTTTGACAAATATTCCGACTCCGATTTCTCCTGCGCGTCTTTCCCTGTCACTACTTTTTTCCTCAACGACTTCACTTTTTCAAATTCCGTCAAAATTTTTTGAATCAATTTCCGCAACGGCTCTTCTGAAAATTCCTCCGACTTATAACTTTCGGAACTCAAAAGGGACAAAGCTAAAATTTCCGCTTGACGCGCACACGCTCTCACATCTTCTTCCATCACAACTTTTTCCTGAAAATCCTGTCGAAATAACTGTTCAAATTTTTTCCGATAAATTTCACGGGTATGTTTTAAATACGATACTTCTACTTCATTGCGATGACTCGACGTTATCCCGATGCATTCTTCCGGCATTCTGTCAAAAAGTTTGGCGAGAAATTTATCGCCTCGCTCTTCCGCCTCTGCCTTTTGCGCTTTCAAACTCCTATGGTCAACGCGCACGGAATAGCCATATTTTCCCAGCACTTCATTTTGTATCCTCGCAAATTCTTCCCGAATCTTGTAAAGAAATTTCTTACTGTGCCACCTCTTATCTTTCGGTGCCCCGTGTTCTCTGCGTCTCTCAAAATTTGCTACTTTTTCGCCCTTCAACGGTTTTGCCGCTCGTGTAAAATATTTGTATGCCGGTCGCTCCTTGATTTTTTCCACTTCATCAATAAGCCTTTTCGAAAACATTATGTGAACATGCGGATGACGCTCTCCTGAAATTGCCCCCGATTTCTCGTGAATCGCATATGCATAATAATGATTTGTCAAGTGACATGCTATAAAACTGTCCACTACCTCTCGGTTCTGTTCCAACATCAATTCATTTGGAAGCGAAAATTCAATTTCTTTGTACCGACGATTTCCTTTATCCTCATACCTGTCTGCCGCTCTGAAAAATTTCTGTGCCGATCCGTCTGCCCAGCTTGGCAGTTGATGCCCTTGAAAAACACAATCCGATTTTTGGCTATTTTCACCCTCTCGCAAAATATAATCTGCGTGTGCTTTTGCCGATACCTTTGCCCCATTCGGCTTGGTATCATTTTTTATTCTCAAATGGTATGTTGCCATTTTAAAAACCTCCTTTGATGAAATTATCCCACCAAAAGAGGCTCTCAAAATCTTATGTTTTTGCTTTTTAAATAAAATAGTCTGAAAATCTGACATATATTGTTGACATTTAAGACTATTTTAGATAATATTTGTGAGAGGTGATTTTTATGTACGCTCGACTCAAAAATTTAAGAAAAACTCGGCATTTATCTCAAACTTTTGTGGCAAAAAAATTGAACATTCCGCGCACCGCACTGGTTGCTATTGAATCCAATAAACGCAAAATTTCTGCCGAAGAATTAAAAAATTTTTCTGAACTGTATAATGTCAGTTTAGATGAAATTATGTATGGAACTCCTAAAACAGTGGCTGACAATAATACATCACGTCTTGTAGAAAAATTTTCCACTCTTTCTACATCTGCCCAAAATGAAATTTTAAATTTCGTCGATTTCAAGATGCATTATCAAACTTGACAACCATTTCAAATATGACTTTCCCCCAAGTCACATTTGAAAAAAAGCAAAAAAATAAGATTTTGGAAGTCAATTTTGATGTTATTGTTCTCACAAGGGGACAAAATTTAAAACGCCTTAACTTTCGTCAAGGCGCGAATTGCTCAATAAGATGCCGGATTCGTCCCCCAACTTGTCCGAGCGTCACATTGAACGGAGGTAAACTATGTTTAATATTGTTGTATCTGAAACGGATATTTCCGCTGTCAAATCTTTATCATACAAAGACAGAGAGATTCTGAAAGATGCCATTAACAAGACCGAGCCGAGTAATTTTCTCACTGCGGCGAAAAATGGCGGTTTTGTATGTCCGATTTGTGGCAACGGTTCAGGGAAGGACGCTACAGGAGTCACTCCCACGCTTGATAACGGCGTTTGGTTGTACGGTTGCAGACGCGGTGATTGTCTTTTCAATGGCGATTTGCTCAAAATTATTGCAAATGTGAATAACATCAACAAAAATAATTTTGAGGGTTTTTGCGAGTCGCTTGCCATTGGAGCACAAATCTGTCACATAAACTTCAACAATCTCAATTCATTTTATGATTTACATTCAACAACGTCAAGTGAAAATTCAAAAAAATTGCCTAAGGATTATTCTAAATTTCTTGCCAGCACACAGGCAAATTTAGAATCTTGGCTTAACTCAATCGGTGGAACTTGGCGCGGCTTGACGCTGGAAACTTTACAACATTTCCATTGCGGCTTTTTTTCGCAATGGGGAAAAGAAAAAACTCCACGCGTCATTATCCCTGCCTCAAATACTACTTTTCTCGCAAGGCTCGCCGTACCGATTGAATCTTTGCCTGTAAACATTCAAAAAATTGTAAAAGCCAAGCAACATTCAGGAACCAAAATGCTTTTCAACGCTACTGCTCTTGATTCGGAAAAGCCAATTCTCGTTGTTGAAGGATATATCGACGCGATGAGTATTTGGCAAGCGACCAACGGAACTATTCCTGTCGTGGCTCTTGGCGGAGCAGATGCAGGAAAAATCTTACTTGATGAAGTCGCCAAACACTCCGAAGAAAAAAATTCTGTCAAACCGCAATTTATTTTGTTACTGGACTCCGATGAAACGGGAAGACAATCCGCAACAAAATTGCGTGATGAACTGATTCAAGCAAATTGTCCGACAGTTTCAAAATTCTTGTCGGAAACAGAATCCAAGATTGACGCGAATGATATTTTGCAAAGAGATTCAGCCGAACTTCAAAAAATTATTTGCGAAATTTATCAGTCTGCCGAAATTTCTCTCAAGAAAGTTGCTGAAAAAATTGCCTTTGAACAAAAAATTTCTGCTTGGAGTGAAGTAAACGGCACAATTAACCCCAATACTCTTCAAGAAATTCACAACGCATACAATTTTTTAAATAACTTGACAGCTGAAGATTTTACAATCTCCACTGTGACCGACAACAAAAATATTCGCGCCATCGCTCTCTGCAAATTTTATGATTTTTTAATTGACTGCCATACAAATTTTTTCAATCAGTTTATTGCGGCGAAACAAAATGCGCGAGATAAAATAAAACTCGACGAAAAAAATGCAACTGTCACATCCGATATTGTTTCATTGGCAAAATTTTCTCTCAGCGATTTGCGCCGTACTGTCGATTTTCAGGTCAGCAAAATCCGCAAGGATCATGAAGATTACCAAAAACATCTTGCTCAAGAATCCGCACAGAAAAAATTTGAGGAACGTCAAGCCTTTTTGAGTACGCTCACGACTCGAACAAATTGTCCTGACGCTCCGATTGAACTTGCTCTGCCAATTTCTTTTGAATCCACTTTTTCTCACGACGGCATCACTGCCATCATCAAAGGCGTAAGGAAACAACTTACATTAACGCCTATTATTCCAACAAAAAAATTTGTCAATCCTGATACGAACTTAACAAATTATGAAATTGCGATTCGCGATGAAAAAGGCATTTGGCGACGTTCGATTTTTGACGCTCAAACAATCGCTGACGGCAAAAAGATTTTGGAGTTGACCGACTTCGGTGCAAATTTCTCAAGTCAGGAATCAAAATATTTGTCATCTTATCTTATGCACTTGATTGGAGATAGTGAAAATCGCGATAAAATTCCGACTTGCAAAATGTACCAGCAAACAGGTTGGACTGACGACTCTTTCACGAAATTTATTTATCCGCCCGGCGATGGCGAAAATTTTATTGTTCGCGGTGGAAATTTTGATTTCCAAAAAACCTTTGCCATTCGCGGAAGTTTTGGAAAGTGGGTACAGATGTTCAAGAAAGTTAAATCCGCGTCCATAGTCGCCCGACTTGTCATAGGGGCTGCCGCATCTGCTCCATTGATTCATCTGCTTAACATTCGTAATTTGCAACTTCATCTTGCCACGCCGAGCGGAAACGGAAAATCCGCCGCTGTCAAATTTGCTTTGTCAATCTTCGGCAATCCTGAAAAAATTAAATTCAAGTTTGACGGTACAGCCAATTCTTTTGATACAATGGGACTTCTTTTTAACGACTTGCCGTCTTTTGTAGATGAACTTCAGTCAGCAAACAAAAAAATTCGCGAGAATATCGACACACTGATTTACAATTTTGAATCGGGAGTTAATCGTTCAAGGAATCAAAAAGATAATTCCTTGCAGACAAGAAAATATTTTCGTGGCGTTAGAATTTCAACTGGGGAGCAGACTTTGACAAATGAATTTAGCGGTGAAGGAGCTATCAGCAGAATTTTGGAAATTACTCACGCCGAAATTTTTGATAACGCCTTTGCTATTGAGATTCATCAATTCGTAAAGCAACATTACGGACAAGTCGGCAGAAAATGGATTGATTACATAATCGCCAATGATGATAAAATTTTGCAGGATTATGCCTTGCTCGAAACAGAGTATCGCAAGAAAGAAAAAAATCTTATGCCGAATCATATTTCAAGCATTGCGGCTTTTCATACTGCGCTGATTCATCTGCAGACCATGTTGAATTTTAATTATGCGCTTGCGAAGGAAGAATGTATGGCTGACTTTGATATTCTGATGAAGGAATTGCCTCGAAAAAGTTTGGCAACCAATGTTCGTCGCGCTTTGCAGACAGTCAGAGAATTTATTTCCAGTCATCCGCGCTATTTTAAAGTTCAAGCCAAAGACGGAAAGAAATTTTCATTTCCTGACGGTGACGCTTACGAAATTTACGGCGTGAAATTTAATAACGGTACAGTTGGAATTTTTCCGCGAGCTCTGCGCGAGATTCTGAAAGATTTTCCTTCTTCAAATGCTATCATCAGAGGCTTTGGCGAACATAATTTCTTTGACTCCGCCGACAATCCCAAGCATCCGTTTCAAAAGGTTCAGCGCGTTGAAGAAAAATCTGTTTGGCTCTACGTTTTTACCAAAGATGCTCTTGAGTCAGATTGAAAACTTGACCGTAAAAAATTTTTATCGACGACTTCTCAATTTTGAGAGGTCATTTTTTTTTCTCTTGAAGAAAAAAATTTGTAGTAGAAAATGCCAGATGATTTTCTACTACATTTGAGCCATTTTCTACTACAGAGCTACTACAAAAATTTTTCTCAAAAAATGCCTATAAATCGCGTCAGAATAACATTTATAGGCTCTTGATAATGATAATTTTGTAGTAAGTAAAAAAACCATTTTCTACTACAATCTGAAAAGAAAGGTCGCGTCAGTAAGCCATTTAAGCAAAATGTAGTAGAAAAAAATGAAAACATATAGTGAAATATTTTTTTGACCTCATAAAATATATTTTTTTTATAAATTTCTCTCCAAAAAAAATATATATTTCTCTATCTAAAAAATCCATCATATATGTTCGGTGCAAAAATGCCCGATTTTCTACTACAAGAGCTTAGAACCCGCACCACGCCTTACTTTTGAAAAAAAAATGTAGTAGAAAATGGAAAAACTGCTTACTACCGATTTTTTAAGATCCGCACCACGCCTTACTTTTGCAAAAAAAAATGTAGTAGAAAATTTTCTACTACAAAATCCCGATTTTCTACTACAAAATTTTTTTCCATTCATAAGCTGGAAATTTTAATACTTCTCTTACTTTTATACGTCTGAGATATAAATCTGTCTGTTCAAGGAAAAAATGTCTTTGATTTTGCTATGTGAGTACGGATTAGTTGAATTTTTTTCAGCCATTTTAATAAAAACAGTTACTGGTACAGCTGAACCGTTTATTTTAGTAGCATTTACAATTTCTTTTAACGGTGTGGCGATAGTGTTTGAAAATCCACCTGCAATGTAAGAGAAAAATTTTATTGGCAGGTCACTTGAACTGTAATTTTTAATTTCTGGCAAATAGTGATAAATCATTCTGTCGCGATGAGTGGTAGGCAAATCGTATCGACTGTATGCTTTAGTGTCAATTATTGCTTGAAAACCACATTCATCACTGACTAGTAGGATGTCTGGAACGGCTCTGCCACTTAAGGCACTTCCCAACCAAGTAGAATTGAATTGGAAAATTTCACGAAAAATGTTTGCAGTAGCCTCTTCAAATTCCTTGCATTGCTCGCGACCGGAAAAAGCCATTTCAAAATAATTTGCCATAAATGAACCTATTGAACCGTGTGGGAAATTTTTCTGCAAGACTTCAGTAACTATAGAGGATTTTATTCCGCTTTGTTCAGAAATTCGTTCAATTAAGTTTGCAGTAATTCCACCGATAGGTTCTTTTAATGCAAGAGTTATAAAAATTTTTTTGACACGCATTTCGGCAATCATAAAATCTGTAACGACACTTGTTTTAAGCAAATTTCGAGTATCTTTGATATGATGAGTATCGAGTCCGTAACGTCGTTGAAAGTACTCATGCTCTTCGGGGCGAGGTATGAATGGAAGTTGAGTTGAAATAATTTCCAAGACATCATTTAAGTGGTCTGGCAATATAATTAGCTTTTTGTTTTCACGAATGACTAATTGAGTGTACTCAAGCCAATTTACAATAGTATTCGCTATGTCTTGCAAATGTGCGAAAGGTTTTTTGTAATTAACAGTGCCTTTTGATGAGGTATATTTTTGAGCAAAATCTTTTTCCAAACAGCCGTCGCCAAAATTACGAAATTCAATCAAACGCGAAACGATTTTTTCGTAGCATTTTTTGGATTCATTCTCTGCCTCAATGATGATGATTTTGGCAATCTCTTCTTGCGTCAAGTATTGAACGCGGTTATCCGTCAATAATTTCAATAGAAACCAAAAAGGATGAATTTTAAAACGTTCATTGACATTTATGCTACGTTCTAAAGAAAAAGCCGACGGAAATTGATATTTCAAAATTTGATTGGTTAAAACTTTTACAGGAGTCTCACCGTTCAATATAGCTTCGCCGGCTAATGTTAATTGCAATTTTTGGGTTGATTCTTGAACGAAAATTAAGCCCAAACTGACCAGCCATGCTTTATAGGTTCTTCCGCCTCCGCCAGTTTGATCTCTTCTGTCGCCTTCGCGTTTCAATCCACTTTGCTCAAGGGCATTTTCCAAAGATAAATGAGAATTACGTTGTCCAAACCAAGTATCACTCATTGAAGATTCAGCAAATACCGCCAACACGTCGGGAATGGAATTTAATTTTCTTTTAGGACGGGTAACCCACCAATAATTGAGCATTTTATTTTTTCACCAACTTTAAAATTTAATATTGCAAGGTACGGAATCATATTCGATACCGTTCATCGTTCGCAGTATTGCCTCAAAAATAATTTTTGCTCCTTTACAAGGAACAGCCATTCCAATTTGTCGGCGAACTTTTTCACGCGAACCAAAAAATTCATAATCATCAGGAAATGTCTGAAGTCTGGCACGCTCGCGATTTGTCAGAGCACGATTTTCTGCATAATGATACATGTGTGTCCCGCCACCTCCTGAGCCTGTAACTGTGTATGCGGGCTTATCGGGATCAAGTCGTTTATAGATTTGACTAATTTTTGCACCTTTGACATTCAACTTCATTTCCTCTGGCATATCAGAATTGAAAGCATTTTGTCCTGGTTTTATGTATTTCAATCTTTCGACAACTTTATCTGACATAGCGGGTATTTCATGATTAAAAGCCCATTCGTCTATAGGCGGAACATTCAGTGCTGTTTTGACTGAATTGTCTATGCTGTCATATTTATGCGTAGAAGGTGGGTTAAACACTTGTGGTAAATCATTTCGGATTCCTACGATGATTATTCTATGGCGAGTCTGTGGAACACCGTATTCCTCAAATTTATAAAGATGAGGATAAATTTTGTAGCCAGCGGATTGTAAATCATTCAAAATTTGCTTGAATGCTGTTCCTTCATTAGCACTTGACAGACCCCCAACGTTTTCAGCTAAAAACCATTGCGGTTGAAAAATCTTCAAAACTTTAATACCGTAAGTGTATAAAGCTCCATAGTTTCCGTTCAATCCTTTTTGTTCGCCGACAATGGAAAAATCGTTGCATGGAAAGCCGAATGAAAAAGCATCAATATCTGACAGATTTTTTCGACTAATTTCAAGTTCGCGTACGTCTTGGCAAATGACGCTATCTGCATAGTCATTCTTGCAAATATTGTGCTGATAGGTTTGACAAGTCAAATTATCAATGTCATTTGCCCAAGCATGAACAATTTTGGTATCTGAAACTCCAATGTCAGCGTTTACTGCACCCCAAGCTAAACCGCCCGGACCGCAAAATAACTCTCCCATTTTGTAAATCATCGCGTTCATTCCTTTCAACAAAAATTATACCATAAAATTTTTATTTTTTGTTGAAAAATTGATAATGTGCTATAATAATTTGCAATCAGATGAGGTTACATAAAAATTTAATGGGGGTTGAACATGTTAAATGAAATAGTTGGAGGTAAATGGTGGAAAATAGATTTTCACCTTCATACGCCTGCCTCATATGACTACGGATATGGTGATAAAACTCAAAAAAATATAACTCCAAAACAGTTTCTGTTGAGTTGTATGAGTAAAAAGCTGGATTGTGTCGTTATAACAGATCACAATGTTTTTGAATGGATACCAAAACTTCAACAGGCTTTGGAAGAGTTGCGTTATGCAGATGATAAAGGATTCCGTGATATAGTTATTTTTCCTGGCGTTGAAATAAATGTTCAAGGCGGAGTACATTTACTTGGTATATTTGATCCTTCATCAAATATTGAAGAACTTAAATTTATTTTTGCTCGCGCGGAGTATGATAAAATCAGCCAAACAACTAAACGACCATTACATGAGGTCATGAAAATTATAATTGAAAATAATGGAATAGCTATACCAGCCCATGTAGATAAAGAGAGAGGCTTGTTCTGCATATCTTCCGATATTAAGCGCACGGCTTTTAATGTTCAAGGGTTGTTGGCATTTGAAATGATAAATCCAGAATGTAACGACCAAGAATACGCTGAATCCAAATTAAAATTGTCGCATGTGTTAGGAAGCGATTCACATGACATTGAGACCATAGCTGATAAATTTACATGGGTAAAAATGGGTGAAGCTAATATTGAAGCTTTACGTTTGGCATTACACGATAATGAGGGTGCCATCCTGCGTAGTGATACAATAAATTCCAACTTGAACCCCAATGACTTGAAATCGAGTACTTATCTCAAAAGCTTAAGCATTGAAAATGGACGTTATATAGGCAAGGGTAACTGGTCTCCTTACACAGTACAATTTAGTCCTTTTTTGAATGCTTTGATTGGCGGTAGAGGTTCTGGAAAATCTACTCTTCTTAATTTTTTGCGTTTAATTTTTGATAGGGGTGAAGAATTACCAAAAATTTTGCAAGAGGAATTTCAAAATTTTCGTCACATTCATCAAACTCGTGATGATATCGGCATGCTAGAGTTTAATACGAGGATTTTTGTTGAAATAATTGTTGATGGAGTAGAATATCGATTAAAATGGGAGAATGAAGAAATACAAGAGTTTGACGATGTCACAGAAACATACTTGACAGCAGATGATAAGAAAAATATGCTTAAAAGGTTTCCGTTACATATTTTCTCACAAAAACAGCTTTATGAAATGACGAAAGACGTATCTACTTTGTTCAAGTATGTTGACAGTCTTTGGGATTTTGAATCTTGGCAAACAGAGTTATCAAAGGAACAGGAAAATTACAAAGAATTGTGTCAGCAACTGGTAATTTTACAACAAGGACAAATTGAATATAATCGGTTACAGCAAAATCTCAACGATGCATCAAAGAAATTGAAAATTTTTGAAAACGATACCACAAAAAAAATATTAGATGAAAATGACCTAATCGGTAGACAAACGCAATTTGTTCAAGACATATACAAAAAATATCAAGACCTTTTGGACTGCATTGTGAAGTTAAATTCTACAGAATTATTTGCAGATTTGGCTGAGGCATCGCCACTGGATTCAACAGCTACGAACCGATTTGTAATGTGGAGAAATCAATTTCATCATTTACAAGATACTATCAAAAAGCTCATCCCAAACTACCCTATGGTTTTTATGTCAATAAATGAATTGCTGGATTATCTTGGAATAAATGAACGACATACCCAAAATGCGGAAAAAATGAATCAAGTATTGAATGAGTTGAAAAATGCTGGCATTGATAATGTGAATAAATATGCTGAATTGATTGAGGAACAAAGGAAATT
>FLNU01002388.1_pt1 | contig 12436 bp, 8 predicted proteins | sample 1140361 | NCBI WGS metagenome assembly FLNU01 (sample SAMEA3878206, study PRJEB12797) | bioreactor metagenome | biome: Moose rumen | place: Sweden | collected 2011-10 | reverse complement strand
ATGGCAGGATATATTACAACTCGTCGGATAAGCGGTTTAATGTATATCAGGAGGATGATAAGGAGAAGTCGAAGCATAAGCCTCTGCAACTCTATCGCAACAACTGCACCACTGCCAATCTGCATTTCCTCTGCGGAGCGACGGAAACGGAGGATTTGAACATAGCCTTCAATGGTGCTTCCTATACCGTTACGGGTGCTTTCTCAACGGAGAGCAACGGGACACTGACCTCCACTATCACCCCTGCGCCGGCGGGCGGAGATATCGTTTTCGATATAGCGGCGAAGACTATAACCGTTACAGCATCAGGCGAGTGGGATATAATGCTGACGCAGGCGGAGGGCGACTACTGTCCTGCCGAGGCGTACTGCCATGTCAAGGCGACGAAGGTAGTGACGGAGATGTCTATTGCGGGGTGGACGGCTACCGCCGTTGACCCGCAGCAGGAAGAGGTGCCTGCCGACCTCTCGCATGAGGGCGAGAATGTGGTGGCAGACCCCGACCTCTACCCGTGGTTCGCCTTCGAGGATATAGGCGAGTACTTAGATATAACCGACTGGGACGGCAGCAATGTCATCGTCAATATGAACGGCTACCGCGGCAGCGGGACATGGGCTGTGCGGTCGGAGAACAGCGGGGCGTGGAAGAGTCTTCTGTCGGGTGCCAATGCAGACCGCACCGTCACTCTCTCTTGCGGCGGTAAGACGCAGGGCAGGCGAGTGCTGCTGACTGCCAAAGGGGGCGAGACAATAGATAGTCAGCATTACTATACCATACCTTACACATACAACAGCTCCGCTACGCTCACCTCGTGGGCGGGGGGTGCGGAGAGTGTGCTCTATGTTCGCGGCGGCACGCTCACTATTGATGTCGATATAACGGCTGCGGCAGTGTGGGTATCGCCTGCGGCGACACTCGTTATCAATGCCGGCAAGACTCTTACTTGCGACAGCCTTATGCTGCGCACCACCGACCGTCAGGCGGCGGAGTTGGTGAATAACGGCACGCTCGCCGCAACGAAGGTGCATTATACCCGCATCGTAAGGCAGAAGGAGTATCAGCAGTTTGCCCTGCCTTTCGCGACCGACCTCTCGGATGTATTCCTCTCGCTTGAGCCGGGCGGGCGGAAATTAGCGTACGGCAACTGGCTCGTTAAGTATTACGACACAGAGAGCCGTGCTACGAATGGTATTTTAGCCGATGGCGGCAACTGGAAGCGGATGGCGGCAGACGGCATCTTAGAGGCAGGCAGGGGCTATGAGTTCTATTCTAACTCCGCCTATTACCGCGAGTTCTTCTTCCCCGTGACATATAGTAAGGTATCGCCGTCGGCATCAACGCGCAGTTCGCTTGACTGCCATACGGGCAGTGTCGGCGTTACCAACGACGGCTGGAACTTCATCGCCTCACCTTTCACCTCGACATATACCCCCACACCATCGCCGGAGATAACGATAGCGGAACTGGCGGAGGATAACCTGACATATTATCAGCATGTCGTTACCTCTCTGCCTCCTGTGCGGCCGTTCTACTATCAGGCAGAGGGCACGGGATATATGGTCTTCGACGCCGGAATGAACATTATGTCCGCAGCAGCGCAGGCAGCGGGTAACCGCGCATTAAAGCGTAGTGAAGCGGCGGGCAGCGATACTTCGGCGGGCGAGGATTTGCAATGGCTGCGGGTTATACTGAGTACAGAAGAGGCGAGTGATGAGACGAATATCCTACTCTCGGCGCGTTATACGAGCGAGTACGAACTCGGGCGGGATGTTACCAAATTGCTCGTTGAGGCAGGTCGCCCGCAGATATATAGCGTAGTGCCTTGCGGTGAGTCAAGTGCTGGCTGTTCGTCGTATTGCAACCTCGCGACGGCGGCACTGAACGATATGGTGAGCGAGATACCACTCGGGCTGTACCTGCCGGAAGAGGGGCTCTATACCCTCTCTTCCGTGCCTAACGATTGGCAAGGCAGGCTGACGAATCTCTTCCTCAATGATGTGCAGGACGGCATAGTGGCAGACCTTGTTGCCACTGACTATCGCTATTATGCCGAGAGCAGAGGCAGCACCTTCCGCTTCTCGCTCCTGCCCGTCTTCATGGATGAGACACCGCCGGATAGCGGGGGTACCTACGGCACTGCCACGGGGCTTGACGGTTCCGCTCTCGCTGTGCACGCCGAAGGCGCAACAGCAACGGGGACGATAGTCCTCTCCGACTTGCAGAGAGGTGAGGTGGTTCGCCTCTACGACGTTGCCGGCAGGCTGCTTATGCAACGCACGGCAGAGGCGGAGGTGATGCAGGTGAAGATCGAAACAGCAGGCATATATACCGTGCAGGCGGGTAGTAAGGTCAAACGAATATTGATAACCGCGCAATAGTGTGCATCTAAATGGCAATCATGACTACTATGAAAAAGAAAAATTCATATTCGAGTGCTGCCATAGCAATGATGGCTATTGTGGTTATCTTCTATGGCATAGTTTTGGCGCATTATCTGCCTTCGTTTATTCTCAGTGAACAAGCCGATGGTACTGCAAAGGTAGGCATTATAGGCGGCGCGGGTTCTTTCTCGGCGAATACGCCGAGTGTTCCGCAGCAGAGGGTTATTGGCTCCGGGCAGTCGTATCGGGGGCTCAGTACGGGGGCACCGTCGATAAGTTTCCGCTCTACTTCGGTGAGGAGCGAGGCTATGGATGTGGCGGTGCCGATGTCTTCTGCATCGCACTTAGGCACTGCGAGCGGCGGAGCATCGTCGGTTGGTAACCTGTCTTCGCAGCAGGTGGTGCGCAGTTATGGGGGCGGCATAGGCAGGGATGCGAGCGTATCATCAGGGACTTCGCATGATTACTCCACCACGTTCCTCACTGCCTACACCGGCACTTATCACCTCGCAGATGCTACATTGCAGCAGGCTACTCTGCTCTCGGCAAATGCAACGAGGGCGCAGCAGAGTCGCTTAACCTCGCCTATGCGCAGGCGAACAGGAAGGGTCTATGATGACGACCTGGGCTACTACACCGATATCGACGCTCTGCCGAACGATGCCATCGTCGGACAAAAGCAGACCATAGGCGGAGTAACTTACGAGTATATAGGCGACGGCGAGTGGATAATTGTAGAGGGCGAAGACCTGCCCGATGTCGATTTCCCGTCACCCATAGGCGGACTGCCGGTATGCTTTATGCTGATACTCGTCGCCCTTTTCGCGCTGAAGAGCAGACGGGCGAGTATAAAACCCGTGACTGAACGGGAGTGAGGGAGAATGATTTAACACCGCTAATAATGCGCCATATCTATGCATGAGAAGTTCATATTAAGGAGCAGTTATAAGCCGACGGGTGATCAGCCTGAGGCGATAGAGCAGTTGGTGAGCGGGATACGCGGCGGTGCGCAGTCGCAGACGCTACTTGGCGTTACGGGGTCGGGCAAGACTTTTACCATTGCTAATGTCATTCAGGAGATTAACCGTCCGACACTGGTGCTTTCCCATAACAAGACGTTGGCGGCGCAGCTGTACGCAGAGATGAGGGCTTTCTTCCCGGAGAACGCCGTGGAGTATTTCGTGTCGTATTACGACTATTACCAGCCGGAGGCATATATCCCGCAGTCGGATACCTATATTGAGAAAGACCTGAGTATCAATCAGGAGATAGAGAAGTTGCGACTGAGTGCCATATCGTCGCTGCTGAGCGGCAGGCGCGATGTGATAGTGGTGTCATCGGTCAGTTGTCTTTACGGAATAGGCAATCCGCAAGACTTCTCGCAGAATGCCATCACGATAGATAAGGAGATACCTGTTGTGCGCGACGAACTGCTCAGGCGGTTAGTCGATTCGCAATATGTGAGAAACGATATTGACCTTCACCGCGGGGCGTTTCGTGTGAAGGGCGACACCTTGGATATATTCCTCGCCTATGCCGACTATTGTCTAAGGGTGGTTTTTTCCGGCAATGAGATAGAGGAGATTTATACTTTCGACCCTATTGACGGCAAGATGCTTGATGAGTTCGATTATTTCAATATCTACCCCGCCTCAATCTTCTGCACTACCAAATCTCGCATTGACAATGCTATCGGTCAGATTCGCAACGATCTTGTGGAGCAGGTTCTCGCTTTTCAGCGCGAGGAGCGTTTTGTGGAGGCGAAGCGCATAGAGGAGCGTGTGAACTACGACCTCGAGATGATTCAGGAGTTAGGCTACTGCTCGGGCGTGGAGAACTATAGTCGCTATTTCGACGGCAGAGAGCCCGGCTCGCGACCTTATTGTCTGCTCGATTATTTTCCCAAAGATATGCTTATGGTGGTTGATGAGAGTCATGTTACGGTGCCTCAGATCAGTGCCATGTCGGGCGGTGACGCTGCCCGCAAGAATAACCTTGTCTATTATGGTTTTCGTCTGCCTGCGGCGCGTGATAACCGGCCTATGACCTTCGGCGAGTGGGAGCAGGCGGCGATGAGGGATGAGAGGTCGTGCGTGTTCGTCAGTGCTACGCCTGCCGACTACGAACTGGCGAAGTCGGGAGGGGTGATAGTGGAGCAGGTTATCCGTCCTACGGGATTGCTCGACCCCGAGATAGAGGTGCGTCCGTCGAAGAACCAGATTGACGACCTGCTTGAGGAGATACAGCAGCGGGTGGAGGTCGATGAGCGCGTGCTGGTAACAACGCTCACTAAGCGTATGGCGGAGGAGTTAGACGATTATCTGCGCAAGTACGGTGTGCGGTGCGCTTATATCCACTCCGATGTGGATACTATTGAGCGTGTGCAGATTATGGAAGACCTGAGGCGAGGCGTTTACGATGTGTTAGTCGGCGTTAACCTCCTGCGTGAGGGTTTAGACCTTCCGCAGGTGAGCCTCGTGGCTATATTAGATGCCGACAGCAACGGCTTCTTGCGCGACAAGCGTTCGCTGACGCAGACGGCGGGCAGGGCGGCGCGACATGTGCATGGGAAGGTGATTATGTACGCCGATTCTATCTCATCCGCCATGCGTGCCACTATTGATGAGACAGCCCGCCGCAGGGCTATTCAGCAAGCGTATAACCGAAAACACGGCATCACGCCTCATTCGGTCGGCTCGCCGACGCAAGCTGCCAACCCGCTCGCAGCATTGTCGAAGGCAGGAGAACAGCAGGTGCAGTATGAGGTTAAAAAGATGTATGAAGCAGTGCAGATGCCTATTATAGAGGCTATGTCGGAGAAAGAACTGAGGAAAGCGATAGAGGCAACGCGCAAGCAGATGCTTCGCGCTGCCAAAGACCTCGACTTCATCGAGGCCGCCCGACTCAGAGACGAACTGCTGATGATGGAGAAAACGGCAGAGACGCAATTCCGGTAGAGACGCAATTCCGGTAGAGACGCTATTCTTTAGCGTCTCTCAATAGTAGAGAACGTCTGAGAACGTTCAACGGTAGAGACGCTATTCTTTAGCGTCTCTCAAAAAAAAATAAAAGTGGGGAACGTCTGAGAACGTTCAACGGTAGAGACATCCCGGGAGGGTGTCTCTCAGTACAGATGGTAAAAACGATGTTTATTATGCGGAATATTATTCCGCGACAATTTGCCACTGCAATCAATCACAATTAAATGGCAATTTAATCACAATTAAATGGCAATTAAATGGCAATTAAATCACAATTAAATAATAATTAAATAATGGAAAAACAGGTAAGTGCCTTTGTGCCCAATTTCCTGCTTGGTATGGCAGGCGGTATTCAATATTTGAAGTTGAAGTCAGTAAGTAAGAACCCTCGTAAGGCGAGCGAGAACACGCTTCGCGGTATTCTCGAATATGCCAAGGACACGGTATATGGCAAGGAGCATCATTTTGCGCAGATACTTGAGGCGAAGGATGATAAGGAGTTATATGCCTTATATCAGAAGAATGTGCCGGCTCAGGACTATGAGGAGTTGCGCCCGTATGTGGAGCGTCATAAGAACGGCGAGTCGGGCGTGCTCTTTCCCGGTAAGCCTATTATGTATGCCACCACGAGCGGTACTACCAAAGAACCTAAGTGGGTGCCTATCACCGATGTGTATCTTAATTCCGTGTACGGGAAGATGACGAAGGTGTGGCTCTTCAACTTTATCAAGAACCGCCCGAAGGTGTTCACGGGCAAGATTGTGTCGATAGTAGGTAAGGTGGTGGAAGGTTATGCGCCGGACGGCACTATGTTCGGCTCGGTCAGCGGCGTTACGCAGCGCGACTGTCCTAAGTTCGTCAAGAAACTATATGCCTCGCCTGCCGATGTGTTCGCTATTACCGACTATACAGCTCGTTATTATGCTATTATGCGTATGGGTATAGAGCGCAATATCACTCTTATCGTTACAGCTAACCCCTCTACTATCGTGGAGATGCAGAATAATGTGAACGAGTTCTACGATAAGTATGTAGAGGATATTGAGAAAGGTACTCTCAATGCCGAACTGAATATATCTAATGAGATACGCGATGCTATACGGCCGTACTTGAAACCCAATCCTGAAAGGGCTGCCGAACTGAGGGCGTTGAAGGAGAAATACGGGACGGTGTTGCCGAAACATTATTGGCCTAACCTGCAGATCCTCAACACTTGGAAATGCGGTAATACGAAGGTCTATTTGGATAAGTTCAAGGATTCGTTCCCTGAAGATATGCTTCATCAGGAGTTTGGCTATTTCTCATCGGAATGTCGCTTCGGACTTGTGCTCGACGATACCGATAACACCGTTCTCTTCCCCCATTTCCATTATTACGAATTTATAGCAGAGGAAGATGTTGAGAGTCCTAATCCTCGTTTCCTGCAACTGCACGAACTGCAAAAGGGCAAGCGTTATTGCCCGTTTGTAACAACCTACGCGGGTCTTTATCGCTATAATATGAACGACCTGGTAGAGGTGGGACCGTCGTTTGAGAACACGCCGACCGTTCACATGATTCAGAAGGTTAACGGCATAGTAACGATGACCGGTGAGAAACTGCACGAGCGTCAGTTTATTGAGGCTGTAAGGCAGGCGGAAAAAGAACTGAATATGCCGGTGAGATTCTTCGTCGGATTTGCTGACCTCGGTATCTCAGCTTATCATTTCTATTACGAGTTCGATAATCCGGCAACGACCAAAGAGCAGGCAGAACAGTTTACCGAGAAGGTAGATGAGGTGCTGCGTGAGGTTAATATCGAGTATAAGGCAAAGAGGGAGTCGTTCCGCGTGAAGGATCCCGTTACTCACCGTCTGCAGCATGAGTCGTTCGAAACTTTCAAGGCGCAGTGTATAGCCGAAGGAGCAAGAGACGGACAATTCAAAATGAACTTGCTTATGCAGGACGAGAAACGCCATGCTAAGTTCAAAAAATTGGTAATAGAGTAAGAGTGCGATGCACGTAGGCAGAGTGGATTATTTTGCGATATTTTTAATTTTTTTTGAATAAAACTTGCACATTTTAGGAAAAAGTATTAATTTTGCAGGCTGTTTCGCGTAAAATCATGGCAGATAAGCGTTTTTTCATAGATTTGGGTGCAATGCCCGAAGGTGAGAAGGTGTATCATTATCACGTTGATGATGCTTTTTTCGGCAGTTTAGAGCAGGATGAGATATTGCGCGGAGAGGCGGAGGTTAAAGTTGTGTTGCGTTGTCATGGCGACGAGGTGTTGCTCAAGCTCAGTTGTGCAGGGTCTGTTGCGGTAACCTGCGAGAGGTGTTTGGACGAGGTCGTGCTGCCCGTGGAGGCAGAGGATGAGGTGCTGCTTGTGCTTGCAGACCATGATGAGGATGGGGAGGACAGAGTGTTGATAGACAGGCGCAATGCCGTTTTCGACCTCGGCTGGCTGATATATGAAATAATTGAGACATCTCTCCCGCTTGTGCGGCGTCACCCCGAAGGCGAGTGTAATCCTCAGATGGAGGAGCTTCTCCGCACTCACCTATGCACAGCAGAGGAAGAGTAATGGTAAATTAATAAACAGTAAATTAATAAATCGTAAATAATTATGGCACATCCTAAAAGAAGACAATCGCATACCAGAACTGCGAAGCGTCGTACTCATGACGTGGCAAAGATGCCCACGCTTGCTATCTGCCCTAACTGTGGCGCAACATACGTTTATCACACTGTTTGTGGCGCATGCGGATATTATCGTGGTAAACTTGCTATCGAAAAGGCTGCAGAAGCGTAGTGTATGTGAGGCGGTATCTTTGTGCCGTCTCTTATTTTAATTTTTAATATCTATTATTAAAGTGACTTACAATGACAGAGGCGGTTACCGTGATGGTAATCGCGAAAGGGGAGAGGGAGGTCGCGAAGGTTTCCGTCCCCGCAGAGATTTCGGCTCGCAGACATCTCGCCTGCCGGAAGGTTATAAGGATGCTCGTATATCCGCTGACGACCGAGAGCATCGTCCGCGTTTTCGCCGGTCGGTAGGCGGCAACACTGCTCGCCCGCGTTTCACCGGCGTAGAGCAGAACGGTGGCGCTCAGCGCCCCGTCTATTCGCAGGGTATGAGGCAGACTGACAGGCAAGGTGAACATCGGCAATATTCGCAAAGCGAGCGTCCGCATTATTCGCAAAGTGAGCATCCGCATTATTTGCAAAGTGAGCATCCGCAGCGAAAGTTTAATAACCCCGATCTCTATTCGAAGAAGAAGAGATTTGAGTACGAGGAGAAATATGAAGATCCTACGAAGCCTATTCGTCTGAATAAGTATCTTGCCAATGCCGGTATATGCTCGCGTCGCGAGGCAGACGATTTCATCATGGCAGGAGTGATAACAGTCAATGGTGAGGTGGTGAGCGAACTTGGTGCAAAGGTGTTGCCGACGGATAAGGTTATGTTCCATAACCAGCCGGTAAGGCGTGAGAAGAAGGTGTATATCCTTCTTAACAAGCCGAAGAACACCGTAACCACGACTGACGACCCTCAGGAGCGGCATACTGTTATCGACATAGTGAAGGACGCTTGTTCCGAGCGTGTTTATCCTGTAGGCAGGCTCGACAGAAACACTACCGGCGTGCTGTTGCTTACTAACGATGGCGACCTCGCGTCGAAACTGACGCACCCGAAGTTTGAGAAGAAGAAGGTGTATGCCGCCACTCTCGATAAAGACCTGACGGAAGAGGCTTATCAGGAGATAATGTCGGGCATCGTGTTAGACGATGAGGTTATTATACCTGATGCGCTCGAGTTCCCGCATGACGACGACCGCCGCCATATAGGGTTGCAGATACACTCGGGGCAGAACCGCGTCGTTAGACGTATATTCGAAAAAGTGGGGTATAAGGTGGTGCAGTTAGACCGCGTTAGTTTTGCCGGACTGACCAAGAAAAACTTGCCGCGAGGCAAGTATCGATTCCTCACTCAGCAAGAGGTCAACTTCCTCTTAATGGGGAATTTTTAGAAGTACCCTTAAACTAAATCGGTATTTCCCGTATCCTAAATTATAAAATTCATTAAACCGTGGCAACTCAGGAAGAAACTTTTAAGAAGATTGTGGCTCATTGCAAAGAGTATGGTTTTGTGTTCCCTTCGTCGGAGATATATGACGGTCTCGGTGCCGTATATGACTATGGTCAGAACGGCGTGGAGATGAAGAATAATATCAAGCGTTATTGGTGGGAGGCAATGACTTTGTTGCATGAGAACGTGGTAGGTATCGATGCGGCTATCTTTATGCATCCGACGACATGGAAAGCGTCGGGGCACGTTGATGCATTCAATGATCCGCTTATAGACAACCGCGACTCGAAGAAACGCTATCGTGCCGACGTGCTTATCGAGGATCAGCTCGGCAAGATAGAGGAAAAGATAAACAAAGAGGTGGAGAAAGCCCGCAAGCGTTTTGGCGACAGTTTTGACGAAGCGATGTTCCGCCGGACCAATCCTCGCGTTGTTGAGCATCAAGAGAAATGGAACGCACTGCATGAGCGTTACTCTAAGGCGATGAACGCCATGGACCTTGACGAACTGAAGCAGATTATCCTTGATGAGGAGATTGTCTGTCCTATCAGCGGTACCCGCAACTGGACGGATGTGCGTCAGTTCAACCTCATGTTCTCCACCGAAATGGGTTCTACGGCAGACGGGGCGATGAAGATTTACCTTCGTCCGGAGACGGCGCAAGGTATCTTTGTTAACTACCTTAATGTCCAAAAGACCGGTCGTATGAAGATTCCGTTCGGCATAGCGCAGATAGGTAAGGCTTTCCGTAACGAGATTGTGGCACGGCAGTTCGTGTTCCGTATGCGTGAGTTCGAGCAGATGGAGATGCAGTTCTTCATCAAGCCCGGTACGGAGCTTGAGTGGTTCGAACACTGGAAGCAGTTCCGCCTGCGTTGGCACAAGGCTCTCGGTCTGGGAGATGAGAAATACCGTTTCCACGACCATGAGAAGTTGGCGCACTACGCTAATGCCGCTACAGACATTGAGTTCCTCATGCCGTTCGGCTTCAAGGAGGTGGAGGGTATCCACAGCCGTACCAACTTCGACCTCTCGCAGCATGCCAAGTATTCGGGCAAGAAGATTGAGTACTTCGACCCCGAGCTCAATCAGAGCTACACTCCTTACGTCATTGAGACTTCTATCGGCGTTGACCGTATGTTCCTCAGTGTGATGTGTTCCGCATATAAGGAAGAGCAGCTTGAGGGCGGTGACAGCCGCGTGGTACTCTCTCTGCCGCCTGTCCTCGCACCTGTCAAGGCTTGTGTGATGCCGCTTGTCCGCAAGGACGGACTGCCGGAGAAAGCGCGTGAGATAATGGACGACCTGAAGTTCGATTTCCACACCGCATACGACGAGAAAGACTCTATCGGCAAACGCTACCGCCGTCAGGACGCTATCGGCACCCCGTTCTGCATCACCGTTGACCACGACACTTTGAATGACAACTGTGTTACAGTGCGTTACCGCGATACTATGGCGCAAGACCGCGTGCCTATTGCCGACCTGCGACGAATGATTGGTGAGGCAGTGGATATGAAGTCGTTGCTGCAATCATTGGCAAAATGATTTACGACTAAAAACTCATTACTTTAACTAACAACAATAACCAACCAATTTTTTTAATTATGAAACGTTATTTTTATTTAGCAGCTACGTTGCTGCTCGGTTTGACTTTCGCATCTTGCGAAAGCAGTAACACTCCCGGTAAATCGGAGAAGACATCTCTTCCCGCTATCGTCCGTTCTATCAAAGATCTATCTAAAGAAGATGCCGGCAAGAAACTTGCGGACTTGAAGTTTGCCAGTCGTTCGGATGATGATGTAGAAGTGTGGATGTATCCTGCTGAAATTGCTGCGGCAACGGATGAAAAGGATTTAGTCGGCAAAGAGTATATGTATGTATATTTCGACGATACTGAAGAAATGAAAGGGATTGAAGGTGGTCATGCTCTCACTTCTGCAAAAGATGCATTAGACACCTACAAAACTTGGGAAAAGTATTTGGCAGGTGAGATTTCCAAACCCGCAGTATGGATGGCAATTGTCAGTATAGGAGATGAGGAAAAGTACTATATGGACGGTAGCTTAATTGACACATACCGTGATGCTATGCTTGCCACATTAGATGCTTATCTTAAAGCAGGCGTTATTAATCAAGACCAGTATGACGAGTATGCAGCAATGTATAAGAGTACTCATGCTGACTATACCAAGTTCCTTGCCGGACTCAAGGAGTCGGATGAATTTGTTGTTGAAGAGCAATATGTTGAGACGGATGGTGCAGAGAAGAAGACCGGTACTGTCACTTTCTCTTATTTTGAGAACGTCAGTGATTCTGAATATGGGCATTTCCTTGAGCATGCTGTGATGGTCGGTGATGTATCTGAGATCCTTGATTACTTTTCTACAGATCAGAGTGCTGTGCCGGCAAAGGCTCCGAAGTTTCATTTCCAACTCAAGAAGAAGTAATTTCTGACAAAAAGCAGAGTTCTTACTTTTGTTTAAAGTATAAATCCTATATGCATAGAGACGCTCTTTTCGAGCGTCTCTATTTTATAAAATTCCAACTGCAAGTAGCGTAGTTTATTATTCTATTTGTGTGTGTTAAAAAAAATATGTAAATTTGCAGCAAAAATCTACGATTATGATACCTACTAATTCTTTACCCCGTCTTCCGTTTGATATTCAGTCGTTCTACGAGATACGCACGAAAGGGCTGTTCTACGTGGATAAGACCGACCTCGTCTATGACCTCGTTCAATCGGGTAAGTATGTGTTTTTGTCCCGTCCTCGCCGTTTTGGTAAGTCGCTCTTGTGCGATACGCTGCGCTGCTACTTCGAGGGGCGAAAGGAGCTGTTTGAGGGCTTGAAGATAATAGATATGGAGACCGAGTGGCGGCAGCACCCTGTTATTCGGCTCGATATGAGCGGAATAGATGGCACGGCACAAGGCTTTCAAGAAAATTTGGATAATCTGTTTGCTATATACGAGCGGCAATATGGATTGTCTGTAGATAGAGG
>FLNU01001392.1_pt1 | contig 12529 bp, 8 predicted proteins | sample 1140361 | NCBI WGS metagenome assembly FLNU01 (sample SAMEA3878206, study PRJEB12797) | bioreactor metagenome | biome: Moose rumen | place: Sweden | collected 2011-10 | reverse complement strand
CCAACTTCCTCTTTCCGGGATTAAAGTTAAAATCAACGCTCCTGATCCCGCAGAGCGACTGACAGCAGTAACTCCGGTTCTCTGAACATCTTCCGGCAATTGAGATTGTACCTGTTGAATTCGATTTTGAACATTCATAAGGTTTACGTTTTTGTCTGTACCAACCTTGAAATACATCTGCAACTGATACATTCCATCATAAGAGGTCGATGTCATATATGTCAGATTTTCAACCCCGTTTAACTTTTGCTCTAAAACAGACGCAACCGTTGATTCAACAACTTCAGCGCTCGCTCCCATATAGTTTGCGCTTACCATAATTTGAGGAGGTGTAACATCAGGATAGCTCTCCTGCTTTAAACCTGAAAAAGAGATTAACCCCATAATTACAATACAGATTGAAATTACAAGTGCAAACCTCGGCTTTAATATAAAGAAATATAACTTTGCTTTATCCAGTATCTTTTTCATAATCCTATAAGTTTTTAAGACGTTAAGACGATAAATCTAAAAGTGCATATCGAGTTTAATTAAAGGACTTAATATCCTGATGTCTTATTATCTTAGCGGCTTTTATTCTCCTTCTTGTTTTTTATTATATTCTTCTTTACTTATTGTTTTAACTTTCTGACCTTCCTGATTTACGTTTTGAACACCAGAAACTATAATTCTATCCGTAAGCTCAAGTCCGCTTTCAACAATCCAACTTTTATCAATCGCATCTGATACTTTTATATCTTTTCTTACAACTTTATCATCGTTATCAATGGACCAAACATAATACCCGCTCATAGCATCACCCTTAGTGGAAGCCTGAGGAACAGCCATAAATTGAACTTTTTTTGGTGCAACAAGAGAAACTTTCATATAATCTCCAGGAACAAGCCACCCGTTAGGATTATCAAATGTTGCTCTCATTTTTATTGAACCGGAATTCTGGTCAATTTGATTATCTACAAAATCGATTGTACCAACTTTGTCATACCATTTTCCACCTTCAAACTGAACTTTTACTTCTACATCTTTAAACTTGTCGCTTGCACGCAAAAGTTTGATAAAATCCGAAGACCTTAAACTAAAAGTTACATAAACAGGGTCTATACTTGAAACATTAACCAAAGGACCTGAAGTTAAAGTTACATAATTGCCTTCAGTAATATTTACCTTGCCGATTCTGCCGTCAATAGGAGATTTTATAGATGTATAACTTAAATTAACCTTAGCTAATTGTAATTTTTGTCTTGCAGCATCTAAAAGCGCTTGATTTTGATTTCTATCAGCCAAACTTTGATCGACATAAGAATGACTTACCAAATCCTCTTTAATCAAAGCATTCGCCCTGTTTAATTCCTGTTGAGAATTCAATAACAATGCGCTGTACTGGTTAACATTTGCCTGTGAATTCCTAACTTCTAACTCAAATTCCTGAGGATCAATTTGAAAAAGGAGTTGTCCCTTTTTCACCATATCACCCTCGTTAAAATATTTTTTATTCAAAAATCCGGCAACACGTGCCATAACGTCAATTGAATATTTCGCTTCAACTCTACCTGTTGATTCTGCCGAAATATTTGTATCTATATTTTCAGGATTACCGGCAACAACCTCTTTTGGCATTTTCATCATTTGCATCTGAATCATACCGCCAATAAATGCCGAACATTTATTGTAAATAATCGGAACAATAATTATAAGCAATATAAGAACAGCAAGCTTTTTTCTTGTCAATTTAACTTTCATTCTTCTCTCCATAATCTGATATTTAAATTATAAAAGAAGCACAAGACTTTTGTCAATTACTGTTCAAGCTTTTTGATAACTGTCTTTTTGACCTCTTGAGGTTCTATGGTTTTATCGCTTTTTTGAAAAATTTTTGGGAACTTTAAATCTGTTGAAGTTTCTTCTTCAAGGCTTTTTTTACTATCACGAACGGCTTTTTCTGCTGTTTCTTGAGCCTTTTGAATTTTTAATTGTTCTTTTTGGTGCGCCTTGTCAATTGTTTTTTGCTCTTTTTGAGCTTGCATTTCTGCTTTTGCCTTTGCTTTTTCGGCTTGTTTTAGTTCTTTTTCCTTTAATTTTTCAGAATTTATTTGAGCTTTTTGCAGCTTTTTAGTTTCTTTTTCCTGAGTTTTTAGTTCTTTGGCTAATTCTTTGGCTTTGACTTTTTCTGCTTTTAATTGTTCTTTTTGGATTATAGCATCAAGTTTAGCCTTTTGTTTTTCGGTCTTGGCCAATTCTTTTATTTTTTCTTTTTGAACTTTTATTTCGGCTTTGCGAGCTTTTGCCTCCTCGGCAGCTTTTATTTTTGCAATTTCTAAACGTTCTTTTTCAATCTCTACGGATTGCGGTGTTGCATCAGATAATGTGTCATTTATTATTTCTTTATTTTCAACCGGAGTTTCTTCTGTCTTTGGACGAAGTGATATTTCTGAAACGTCATTAATTGCAGCTATATTCTCATTTTTTTCAACATTTTTAGTCTCAGCAGGAGGTATGTCTGTTATTTCCGGAACATTTACAATCGGGACTTCAACTATTTTTTCATTATTCAAGACTTCAGTTTCCGGAATTGTAACAGATGGTTCTTCGAGTTTTATCGAAATATTTGATGGTTCTTGAGTCTGAGTTTGAGATACATCGACAAGAGCCTTTTGTACAGAGGTATCATTAAATTTCTCTATATCAGAACTTAGTCTCATAAAATCATTTTTCTTATTAAAGTTATTATTAGTAAGAGCTTCGGTTGCAAGCTTATCTTCTTGTGAATACAGAGGTTTTAGAGTTTTATCAAGTATTATAACCTCATCTTCCGGATTAATAACCGGTTCAATTTTATTTGTTATATCGATCTCATCAGTATTAATAACGGCATGTTTTTCAATAATATTTTCAGGCTCCGGCTGCACTTTTATTACTTTTTTAACTTCTTGTTCTACTGTTTCTGTAACATCTTCCGGATTCTTATATTTAATGGATATTTCACGGCTTTCTTTTATTTCTTCTGCTGTAATTTTTATGCCGTCCGCAACAGCCGATGATTCATCCAGTTTTTTCTCATCCTCTACGATTTTCTTAACATTTTGAGCATTTTCTTTATTAATAGAAGAAGGTTTATTTGTATAAATAAATGGTTCTCCGGAAGATGCATTAGATGCAGATTTTTCGTCAGTTATAACAGGGTTTAAGACTTCTTGTCTTGCTGATTCTGGAACTGAAATAGAAGTTTTAGCATCTGTTTCTTTTAATTCTTCCGGAATTACCGGTCCTAAAATTCCAAAAGAATTTGTTGCAAGTATTTGAGCTAAAGAGGTTTCGCTTGGAGATACAAGCATTTCTTCCTGAGGAGTAGATTCTTGAAGAGATATAACTCCTTTTTCTTTTGTTTCTTTCTTTTCGGAAGCCGCAAATTCTTTTGCTAAAGACCCTTCTCCTGGCTCAATATATGGCTGTACAGATTCAGATGACATACGTAATTTTGGTAAAACATTTTTAGTGTTTTCAACATCATTTTTAGCTTCTTCTGAAGTTTTGATTTGTTCCAAATCTTGAGAGGACAGTTTTGAATAATACTTTTTATAAGGATAATCTTTTATTGTCGACAATTTGTAATCAGGATTTGTATATTCAAAACTTAAACCCATATCTCCAAATGTTGTCCGTATATAATCATACTGATTATCAATGTCATTTTCTGTAACAACAGCGCCAGATTGCAATAATTTAGGCAATCTTGTCTCATAAAAAGCACTATATTTTTCATAATCTTCCAGAGATAAATTTTCACCATTCAGCGACTCTTCATATGGTTTTATAGCTTTTTGCACTTTATCAAGCATAGCAATTATCGGATTTTGATAAGCTTTTTCAAGATCTGATTTTGCTCCGTTGCCTTGAACTAGAGAAATTTTTGCACGTAAATAATATACATAATTTTCCAGCGTTCTTTCTTTTTGTGACAAAACTTTTATATCTGCATTATAGATGTCGTCCATATTTCCAAGAATTGTATCTAAATCCATAGAAGCTTTTTCATAATCTTTTGATTCAAAATATGCCAAAGCTCTTAAATATAATACAGAGTTATAATTTGATACCCGTTTATATAAAAGTTTTGTTGCCCCATTAAGAACGGATGTGTAGTCTTTATTAATATATTGGGCAATAAGCTTATAATATAAGCTATTATAATCGTTCGGTTTAATTTTAATTGCTTTATTGAATTCTGAAATAGCTGTATCTGTATTCCCAAGCTGTAATTCATTCATACCAATGTAAAAATGATATAAATAGCAGTTTTTATTATATTCTAGAGCCTTTTTAAAATATTCAATTGATTTTCTTGCATCATCTTGAGAAAAAGTTATTTGCGCTTTGTCAAAATAAATATCCCCTAAACTTGCCATAGATTCAAAATCATAAGGATTTTTTTCTAAAGCCTTATTAAAAGCAATTAAAGCTTCATCTCCTTTTTCTAATCCGCTTAAAGCAACACCATTAAGATAATAACCTAAAAAGTATTTTGGATAATTGGATATTAAATATTGACTTTTGAATATTGCATCATTATATTTTTCTTCTTCAATATCTTCTATAGCACCGTAAATATATTCATCAGCACCTGTAGGATTTACAACTTTTCCATACTTTTGCGGGAAATTTATTTTAGATATATCCTCTTTTTTTGGTTGCGGAAGATAAATATGAGAGTTATATTTTACGGCATTTGCATACGCTGTTTGGTATTCATTATTGCCTAAAGCTTTCTGTGCATACATTAACCGACCGTATAAATTACCTAATTCCGGATTTTGAAGCTGTTCATTTTTGTCTGCACCTAAAATTACGGCACTTACATACTTTGTTCCGGTCATTAGTTTATCATCTGCTGTTTTTAAGTTAATAGCAGTTTGATAATCTTTTTCCGCCAAACTATATTGCCTTAAGGCATAAAAACAATCGCCTCGGAGTTTATATGCTTCATATTTTTTAGGTTTAGCATTTATATATACAGTTAAATATACAATTGCGGACTGATAATCTTTATTTTCCATTGCCAAAACAGCTTTTTCATAAGTTGCTTTATTGGCTTTTATGTTTTCATCTTCTTGAGAAATAGTTGTATTTGTTGAATTTTCTATACTTTGAATTTCTTCAGCATAAGAAATATTTGTTATACCTAAAACCATTATAGAAATTAATATACATAATTTTTTATTATTCATCTTCACCCCATTTAGTTACAGTAAGATTATACTATAGAAAATTAATTTATAAAAGTAATCCTATACAAATTGTTATATTTAAGATAAAATTTTGATATGAAAAAAAGATGTTTCTGGGTTGATACAACTTCTGAATTGTATACGAAATATCACGATGAGGAATGGGGAGTCCCAAAATATAATGATCAAGAATTATTTGAACTTCTTATTTTAGAAGGTTTTCAAGCAGGACTTTCTTGGTTCATTGTTCTAAAAAAACGTGAGGCCTTCCGTAAAGCTTTTGATAATTTTGATATACAAAGAGTAGCGTCTTATGGCAAAGATAAAATTGAAGAACTTCTTAAAAATGAAGATATTATCAGAAGCCGAGGGAAAATCAAAGCGGCAATTGAAAATGCAAAAATATTTATAAGTATTCAAAAAGAATTCGGTAATTTTTCAAATTATATTTGGGGATTTACAGGCGGTAAAGTTATAAAAAACAAAGACGACAAATTTGAAGTTTCAACACCGTTATCCGATAAAATATCAAAAGATTTAAAAAAGCGAGGAATGAAATACGTTGGAACAATTATAATTTATTCATATCTTCAAGCTATAGGAGTTGTAGACGACCACGAAATCTCGTGCTTTAGATATTAGAAGGATATATTTCATACAAATGAAGGAAGAAAAATTTACTTATTTATTTGAATATTAAGATAATGTAAATTTTTTAAATTCTATAGCAATTTTATTTTTTTTTGGATTTAATAAAAATGGTAGTGAATTTAATTCGGTTTAATAGCTTTAGTTTATAGTAGTAAAACACAATGACATTAGCGAAATCTGCAAAAAAAATAATAGAATCTATTGGAAAAAACAACAAGCCTGTTTATGCGGTTGTTGCGGTAGCGTGTGCTAATGGTATTTTTAAACCGTTAACATCTTTAACTGATAAAAAAGAAAAGTCGGAAACGAAAAATTATGCTGCACTTAGAGAATTTTTGACAGAAGTTGTTGCTATTCCAACGTATGTTGGATGTTCACGGGGTGCCGAAAAACTTGCAAGTGCATTTAAAAATCCTACGAAAGCTGCAAAGGCAAAATCCAATTTAAGTTTTATCGGTGTTTGTACGGCTGCAGTATTTGTTATTCCTGCGCTATGTTCTGTAATCATAAAGCCTATGACAGACATGATTTTTCATAGAGGTAAGAAGAGAAAAAAAGGCCCTGCAAGGATCGATATAATATCTAATCCTATTGAGATTGATGCCAATAAAGGTCCAAATAGGGATTTTGAAGGTAATATTAATAGACCTTTACATAATTACAGCATGAAGGTATTTACAAATAATGGAGGGTTAAAAGTATGACAATGCTTGGCAATATCATAGCTAATCCTTCTATTTATTCTATTACACAAAATACAGGCGCACAAGTTGCAATAGAGACAGGTTTAAAAGCAGTTGGTCGTCCAGGGTTTATTCTATTAGATAATAATATAGATCCGCAAACAAAAAAATATTCTGCAATGAAAGAATTTTTATTCCAACTTGTTTGTCTTGGTATGTCTTTGGGAATTGTTGTTCCTGTATTTAAAAAAGGGTCATTTGGTATTGCTAGAAAACTTGCAAAAAATGAAAAAGTTTTTAAAATATTTGATAAGTCTGACGATTTTCTAAAATATCATAAATTAAAAGAGAAAGAAGCAAAAGCTGCGAAACTTCAAGAAATTAACCAAACAAAAGGTACTAATTATAAGCTTGAAGATATAAATGAGAATCTGGCTAATGGAACAATAAATATTTCATCTATTCTTGGTTCTGTAATCGGATTGTCAGCATTATCTCCGATTATATCAAGACCAATGGTTCGCCCTGTGTTAAAGGCTCTTGGTATAAATAACGATAAGCCTCATCATAAAAAAGAAGAAAAACTTGATGTTAATGCTTAATTATTGACCCATTCTGCACTTATTAAACATACATCTTCGTCAGTTGATGCATTTTTAATCACATGATTTGATGTATTTTCGAAAATCTTAGAGCAAGATATAATATCTTCTCCATACTTCACTTCATGTTTATAATAAATATCAAGAGCTTTTAATGTGTGTTTGATATGAAAATCGTAATCCAACGATTCCATTGCCCAAGTCATATAAACAGTATTATTTACATGACCATTCATATCCAAATCATCATAGCGGACATGGAATAGTTTTTCTGAATCAAATTCTGCCGGAGATTTTATTTTTCTCAAAATTAAATCATCAGAACGTTTTTCAAATTTATGAACTTCCGGAAATTCTTGTTCGATATTAACAAGAGATTTTGAATTTAAATTCACCATCAACCATGATGTTGTGGCTCGCAAAAGCCTTTCACCCGTAGGAGAAAATGCTTCAAAATCTCGATATGCGGTTTGTCTCAATGCGCCTCTATTTTCTGTCTGAATTCTGATTTCATTTATCCCTAAAGGATAATTATCAAACTCGATTCTGTAACGAACTAAAAACCACGCCAAACCTCTATCTAAAAGTTCCTGTCGCCCAAAATCAGTACCATCAATATTTTTTGCCCCCATATCTTGCAAAAAATTTAATAATGCCGCAGGCTTTATTGCATACTGCATATCCTGCTCCGACATTGATACCGGATATGTATTTTCAAGAGTATGAAAGCCATTATTTAATACTTCTATCGTCATAACTACCTACCGATTATCTCTATACCGTATTGTTGCTTAAAGTTTTCCAACTGTGCAGAAAACTCTGTTACATCTTCTCCTTTTAATTTATTTTTCAACACATGACGAGGGAGAGAAGAACTCATAGATTGAATCATATTTGTTGAAATATTAGAACAATGGTCAGAAATTCTTTCTAAATCATTTAAAACTTCGGCATATGCAAAATTACGTCTAATATGAACTTTTTCTTGTTTAACACGTCTTATGTGATTTTTCTTTGCAACATAAGCAATATCATCCACAATTTGTTCAAATGGTTCTATTTCGTGAGCCATATGAATATCATTTGCAACAAAAGCTTGCACTGTAATATCAAAAACTTCTTTTACCGCATTAACAACTTTTTTGAGTTCTTCAACAGTTTCCGGAGCTAAATCCCACTCTTTTCTGTGCATTTGATCCGCAATTTGTAAAATATGAGTTGAATGATCAGCAATTTTTTCAAAATCAGAAATAGAAAGTATTAACTGTGAAATTTTGTTACTGTCTTCTTCTGTAAGTTCTCTGCTGGAAAGCTTTTGTAAAAAAGTTTCCAGTACATCTTGGTATTTATCAATTCGGGCCTCATGCTTATTTATTATTTCTGAAACTTTAGGGTTATACTGTTTAAGCATACGCACAGACATAACAAGAACTTCTTTTGTCAACTTTGCCATATCCGCTGTCGCCCTGTAACACTGAGCAATTGCAATTGATGGAGTATTCAATAAACGTTCATCAAGTATAACTTCTTTTTCATCTTCTTTTTCTTTAACAAATATATAAGAGATTTTTTCTAACATAGCTCTAAAAGGGAAAAGGCAAAATGCTGCAAGGAGGCTGAATATAGTATGAATTACAGCGATTCCGAGCGGATTGGCTGTTTCCTTCAATGGATAACCTACAAAGTGAAGCCACAATTCAAAAACAGTCAAAAATATAACAGCACCTAAAACATTAAATGCAACATGAACAGCTGCAACTCTTTTAGCATTTGCATTAACACCTATACTTGACAATACCGCTGTTATACAAGTTCCTATGTGCTGACCTGCAATAATTGGTGCGGCAACCATATAAGATATACTTCCCGTTAAAGATAATGCTTGAAGCATACCAACCGAAGCTGCTGAACTTTGAATTATTGCAGTTACGACAAGCCCTACTAGCAAGCCTATTAAAGGATTTGTGAATAATGTTAATGCTTTTAAAAATCTCGGATCATTTGCCAAAGGTGCCATTGATGACGACATTAAACCCATACCAAACATCAAAATAGCAAAACCGATTAAAAATGTTCCGATGGATTTTCTTCTTGAAAGTCGACTCCTTCCTGTCATTAACATTATTACTCCCGCAAGAGCTAGTATTGGAGAAAAAGATTCCGGCTTTAAGAGTCTTAAAAAGAAATTTGTACTCTGAATACCAGACAAACTCAAAATCCAAGAAGTAACTGTCGTACCGACATTAGAACCAATTATAATACTTACTGTTTGTGCCAATTTCATAATACCGGAGTTAACAAAGCCCACAAGCATAACAGTTACAGCAGAAGAGCTTTGAACAGCGATTGTCATGCCAACCCCGACAAGAAATCCCCTAAACGGATTTGAAGTCAATTGTTCCAAAAGCTTTTCCATTTTTCCACCGGCAATTTGACCTAAACCGGACGACATTACTATCATTCCATATAGGAAAAATGCAAGCCCCCCGCATAATGTGAATATCGAAAATATGTCCATATAACCTTCCATGATATTAATCTACAGATTTATTATACCCGAAAAACACTATGAAATATAAAAATATTTACAAAGACTTAATTTTCAAAATCCAAAAGAATTTTACAGGATTGAGATAATAGTGAATAAGTCCATTTTAAAATTACGCAGCCGCCAACAACACCTATTACCGGATCTAATAATATCAAACCGAAATATTTTCCTGCCAATAAGGCAAAAATTGCGAGAATAGATGTTAAAGCATCTGCTGCAATATGAAGATAAGCTGCTTTGAAATTCAAATTTTCGCTTTCATGCTCACAACAATGTTTAGGATGATGACAACACGAATGAACGTGGTTATGGTTATGAAATGGATTTTCACCTCCCATAATTAACATACAAATAAGATTTACTACTAATCCAAGAGATGCAACAAAAATCGCATCAGAAAAAGTAATATTTATAGGGTTTATAAAACGTGCCAGCGATTCCCAAACTATACCAAACCCGGTAAATCCGAGCAAAATAGAACTTGTATATCCGCCAAGAGCATTTAATTTTTCTGTTTTATCTTTGTATTTTAAAGCTATAGTGCAAACCAAAAGCGTTATGCCAAATGCAAGAGCATGAGTTCCCATATGAAAACCGTCTGCCAGCAAAGCCATCGAATGAGTGAAGAAGCCAAAGTATATTTCTGCAATCATCATTGCCAGAGTGACTATTATTACAAAAATTGTTCTTTTTTTTAGTGTGCTATTTTCCATAAATTTTTGGTATCTTTACCTTAAACTTTCCGGTACAGCCATTGGAATAGGCGCATTATTTTGACTTGATGATTGAGCCGATGCAGGAACAGGAGCATTTTGTTGCATCTGTTGCTGTTTATTATTAAAGTTTTTAACCACATCAGCAGGAGTTGTTGGTTTAACTACAGAACTATCAACAGTTGTCGGTTTTTGCACTGAATCATCAACAACTTCATTAACATCATCGGAAGGTTTTTCTGTTTCTTCAGGTTCATCATCATGAGGTATGATACCTGAGAAAGACATATAATAACGATCCAATTTAACTTCAGGATAATCGAAATCTTTAAATCCAATTTCTTTTGTTCCAACTGTCATAATATCTTTCCATATACGAGCAGGTACAGTCCCGCCTGTTAAACCTTTCATTTGTTTGTTATTATCATCGCCAACCCAAACACCGGTAACAATATCTGGAGTATAACCAACAAAGTATGCATCTTTATAATCATCAGTTGTTCCTGTTTTTCCGGCAGAAGGCTTACCGATATTTGCACCTCGTCCGGTACCTGAAAGGATAACCGTTTCCATCATTTTTGTCATCTCTGCAGCAGTTTTAAGGCTGAGTTGATGTGATGATTTAGTTCTTGTTGCCTTATAAAGAACTCTGCCACGAGAATCCTCAATCCTTTCAATAGCATAAGGCTCTACTACGTATCCACCATTGGCAAATGCACCATAAGCCCTAACAAATTCAAATAATTTAACACCATTTGAACCTAATGAAATTGTATAATCATACTGTAATGGTGTCGTTAAGCCAAGTGTTTTTGCCATTTGAATTACTGAATGTACCCCAATTTTTTGAATCATTCTGGCAGCACAAACATTTGATGAAACCATTAAAGCTTTATAAATAGGTATTGGTCCTCTATAACTTTTACCATAATTTCTAGGAGACCAGCTTCCAATCGTTATCGGACTATCGTCTAATATATCATTTGGAGAATACCCTTTTTCCATTGCCGCAGCATATACAAAAGGTTTGAAAGATGATCCGGGAGGTCTTACGGCTTGAGTTACCCTATCATATTGAGATTCTGAATAGTCTTTGCCGCCTGCGTATGTAAGTATTCTTCCGTCAATAGGACTGAAAGAAAATACCGCAGCTTGTTGAGATTTGTTTGTTAAACCCCAGGCTCTAAGATTTTTTAAAATAGATTCATTTGCCGCTTCTTGCATTTTAGAATCCAACGTAGTAACAACTTTATATCCGCCATGAATAACATCAGTTTCTTCAAATCCAAGTTTTTGAAGCTCTCTTAATACGTAATCACTAAAATAAGGAGCTTTATTAGTTGTATAAATTTGAGGTAATGTACTTAACTTGATTTCAGAATTAATACTTTGTTTATATTGTTCTGAAGTAATATACTTCATTGTAAGCATTCTTTTTAAAACTTGATTGCGTCTTTTCTTTGCTAAATCCTTGTTATTATAAGGATTATAAACAGACGGAGCTTGAGGTAATCCGGCAATTAAAGCCATTTCCGGCAAGGTTAATTTATTTAATTTTTTATTGAAATATATTTGAGATGCAGCCGAAACTCCATAAGAACCGGCTCCAAGATATACATTATTCAAATACATTTCTAAAATCTTATCTTTTGATATAGTCCTTTCAATCCTTGTTGCAACTTCAAGTTCTTTAATTTTTCTTGTAAATGTTCTTTCATTTGATAAAAACAGTATTCTTGCCAGCTGTTGAGTAATTGTACTTGCACCTTGAACTGTGTGTCGAGCAATGACATTTTGAATAGATGAACGAATAATGCCAAAAAGGTCATATCCGTTATGGCGATAAAAGTTTTTATCTTCAGTTGCAATAATAGCCTTTATTAAGTCCTCAGGAATATCTTTTAATTCAGCTTTGTCATAATTGTAAGCAGTAAAAGTTTTAATAACTTCTCCGTCCTGTGAATAAAATTTCGTTACTATGTTCGGTTTAAAGTCTTCTAAGTGTTCTATTGGAGGAAGAGAAGATAAATACAAATTGAAAGCAACAAAACCTGCAAGTATGAGTGCTGTAAAAGTTAAAATAAACATTTTCAAGTTTGTAAAAAAT
>FLNU01001288.1_pt1 | contig 12581 bp, 10 predicted proteins | sample 1140361 | NCBI WGS metagenome assembly FLNU01 (sample SAMEA3878206, study PRJEB12797) | bioreactor metagenome | biome: Moose rumen | place: Sweden | collected 2011-10 | reverse complement strand
GACGCGGCAATTTTCATTTCTTCGTTAATGTCCGTCGCCCTAACGTCCAATGCACCTCTGAAAATGCCCGGAAATGCCAACAGATTATTAACTTGGTTAGGAAAATCACTGCGTCCCGTGCAAACTACGCGAGCCCCTGCGTCACGCGCAATATTAGGCATAATTTCGGGAATAGGATTAGCCATAGCTAAAATTATTGCGTCTTTGTTCATCATGCCAACCATTTCAGCCGTCAACAGATTAGCCTTCGATACGCCAATAAATACATCTGCGCCCTTAATAACGTCGACAAGTTGCCCCGCCTCGTGATTGAAATTCGTAACCTCAGCTATTCTGTCTTTGTAAGGGTTCATACCTTTTTCACGACCGGAATAAATCGAGCCCGTAGAATCGCAAAGCATAATATTTTTCGCGCCCATTTTTTGAATCAGATATGTTATCGCCATACCTGCCGCGCCCGCGCCGTTGACGACGATTTTAATTTCATTGAACTTCTTGCCGACAAGTTTAAGCGCGTTAATCAATGCCGCTCCGACAACAATAGCCGTGCCGTGTTGATCATCATGAAAAACCGGAATGTCTACGGATTCTTTCAACGCCATTTCAATATCAAAACATTCAGGGGCTTTAATGTCCTCAAGATTAATCCCGCCGAAGGAAGGTGCCATTAACTGAATCGTTTTAACAATTTCGTCAACGCTGTTTGTATCAAGACAAATCGGAATTGCGTCAACTCCCGCAAAACCTTTGAACAAAATCGACTTACCTTCCATAACCGGCAAGCCCGCGCCCGCGCCGATATTTCCAAGCCCTAAAACTGCCGTGCCGTTCGTGACAACCGCTACCAAATTTCCGCGATTGGTATAATCATAAATTTTGTCATAGTCTTTCGCAATTTCGATACAAGGAGCGGCAACGCCCGGCGTATACGCCAAAGTTAAATCGTAATTTGTTTTCAACGGAACTTTGCTGATAACTTCCAGCTTACCGTGATTTTTTTTGTGAAGGGCAATAGCCTCTTCGTTTACATTGGACAACTAAGCTCATCCTTTCAAAATTTTAAAAGTTATTTTGCGAAGGGATTTTAACATAACAATTTTTTTATTTCAACTATAACTTTGCGGCGTATGTTGTATACTTAAAAAAATTTCAACGAATTATCGAAGAATAATTTCAGCGTTTAAAATTTATGCTAAAGGAAAAATTTTTTTGTCAACGAATTTTCATTGATAAAATAAAAATTGGAGGAATTATGGAAAAAATTTTAGATTTAATATTAGCCGACAAAGATATTTCCACCGTCGTAAAAACTTTTTCGCAACGTGAAGATTTTTCAGTATCGGGAATTTCAGGCACGGCGAAAGTTGCGGTAATTGCGGCGGCATTTAGGAAAAATCCTCGTCCCACAGTCATTATTGCCGAAAGTGAAAAAATTTCCGAGTGGCAATCTGATTTGCAAGAATTTCTGCCCAATGTTGACGTTGTAGAATTTCCCGAAGTGGATTTATTTAAAGTCCGCGCAGGTATCGTCGGGCTTGAGCGTAAAGCTTTGCGTCTCGACATTGTAACGCGTCTGCTGAATCACGAATCAATTATCGTTTTGGCTACACCTGCCGCCGTTGTGAAAAAAGATTTTTCGCGACAAAATTTTTTCAATGAACAGATTAAAATTTCATTTGGACAAAATCTTTCGTTGGAAAAATTTTTGACTGAACTTGTAAATTTCGGCTATGAACGCGCTGATGAAATTGACGCAATAGGAAAATTTAGTGTACGCGGCGGGATTGTAGATATTTTTGCCGTTAATGCGCCCGCACCTTTCCGCATTGAATTTTTTGATGAAAGTGTTGATTCGATTCGTGAACTTAGTACGGAAACTTTGCGCTCCGTAAAAAATCTTGAAGAAGTTACGATTTTGCCTGTTGATGAAAATGAAACTCCCGATGCCGAGCCGATTTTAACCTGCGCGGAAAAAATTATCTTTGATGAACCTGCGCGGATTAAAGAAAAAATTTCTGCACTGACTAAAGAAGACCCCGACCTTGCGAAAAATATTTTTTCATATGACGAGCTGATAAAAATTGATAATAAACTTTTCCTTGAAACTTTAGGACACGGCTTTAAGATTACGACTGCGCCCGTTATGGATTTTAATTCGCAACCTGATTTTTTCATAACGGAAATAAAATCTCAACTCAAAGCTAAATATAAAATTTTTATTCTGTTTACGTCGCAGAAAAAGTTGGACAGGATTAAAAATCTTTTGACGGCTCACGGTCTTGGCGATACCGCGCAGATTACTTTAAGACTTGCCACGCTTGACGAAGGATTTAGTTTTCCTGCCGCAAAAATTGTTGTCATTACTGAGAAAAATATTTTCGGCAGTCAACGCGAAAAGCGAAAGAATAAACCGAAATATGCGGGCGACACGATTAAACATTTCAGCGAAATTCGCGTAGGGGATTACGTTGTACACGCGACTAACGGCATTGGAAAATATCTCGGCATTGAGACGCTTGAACTTGACGGCGTGAAGAAAGATTATCTTCATATTCAATACGGTAAAGGCGACAAAATTTATTTGCCGACTGAGGCGGTTAATCGTCTGCAAAAATATATTGCGGGAGAAAATACCGTCCCGACTTTATCAAATTTAAACACTGGCGATTGGCAACGCGCAAAGTCACGAGCGGCGGCGGCAGTTGAAGATATTGCAGAAAAATTGATTGAGATTTACGCAAGAAGATTGGCGGCGCAAGGTTACGCATTTTTGCCTGATGATGATACGCAGATTGACTTTGAAGAAAAATTTCCTTACGAAGAGACGCCGGAACAAATTACGGCGGTTGATGAAGTTAAGGCTGATATGGAAAGCCCGCGCCCTATGGACAGATTAATTTGCGGCGATGTTGGATTCGGAAAAACGGAAGTTGCAATTCGTGCGGCTTACAAGGCGGCTGTCAACGGTAAACAAGTTGCAATGCTTGTACCTACGACGGTTTTAGCTCAACAACATTATCAAACTTTTTCGGAGCGTTTTAAAGGATTTTTGCCGACGGTTGATGTAATTTGCCGTTTCAGAACTCCTAAAGAACAACGCATAACTTTGCAAAAAGTCCGCGCAGGTTTAGTTGACGTTTTAATTGGGACGCACTCGCTTTTAAATTCCAAAGTTGAGTTTAAAGATTTGGGCTTGCTGATAATCGACGAGGAACAAAGATTCGGCGTAAAGCAAAAAGAAAAACTTCGGTCATTGACGGCGGGCGTTGACATTTTAGCGTTGAGTGCAACACCGATACCGCGTACCTTGCATATGTCGCTGGTAAGTGCGCGTGATATGAGTTTGATAACCACGCCGCCTGAAAATCGCTATCCTGTTCAAACTTATGTGATTGAAGATGATGACGAAATTATTGCGGACGCGATACGCAGGGAAATTCGGCGCGGCGGGCAAGTTTACTTCGTCTACAACAAAATTGAAACGATTGACTTAATGTCCGCGCATTTAAAAAATCTTGTTCCTGAAGCAAAAATTATGACGGCTCACGGTCAGCAATCAGATATTTTTTTGGAAAATGTGATGATGGATTTTTACGAAGGGGCATTTGATGTTTTACTTTCGACGACGATTATTGAAAACGGTCTTGATGTTCCCAACGCGAATACAATTATAGTTTATGACGCGGATCATTTCGGCTTGGCGCAACTTTATCAAATGCGCGGCAGGGTAGGGCGTTCAAGTCAAATGGCTTTTGCTTACTTCGTCTATAAGCGCGATAAAGTCATCACTGAGCGAGCTGAAAAGCGTTTGCAGGCAATGAAAGAATTTGCACACTTAGGGGCGGGCTTTAAAATTGCTATGCGTGATTTGGAGATACGCGGCGCAGGAAATTTACTTGGAGCGCAACAACACGGACATATTGCAAGCGTCGGCTTTGAAATGTACTGCCAACTTTTGGAAGAGGCGGTCAGTCGTCTGCAACAAAATTCTCCTCAACAAAATATTCCGGACCCTACTATAACTTTGCCGATTGAAGCTTACATTGACAAAGATTTTATACCGGATTCAATGCACAAGATTGAAATTTATCAGCGGTTGGCGGTTGTCAAGGATGAAAAGGAAATCGACGATTTACTTGATGAAATTATTGACAGATTCGGCGAACCGACAGAGCCCGTTATAAATTTGTTGAATACTGCGCGGGTTAAAGTTTTGGCAAAAAAAATTGGCGTCAAGACCCTTTCATTGAGAGTCAGACGCCTTGAAATTGCCTTTAATGATTCTCCGCAAATTTCGCCTGCAGGTTACGTTGCTATTCAGAAAAAATATTCTACGCGATTCAGGGATTTTCAGAAGTCGAAGGAAATTTTTATAGATTTAGTGTCGAAGAAAGATTTTTTCCGAGAAGTTTTATTTATTCTTCGCAAATTTGTTAAAAGGGATTAGAAAAAAATTTTACTACCCATCAAAATTAAAAATCTTCGTCGTTAGTCAAAATCTTAGAATAAATGTAACCTTCCCTAACGCCTGAATCGCTGAAAATAATATCGTGACTGCCGAAACGTTTAGCAAGCACGTCCGCTATTATCAATCCCGGCATAAAAGTATGCATACGCTCAGGGACGGTTCTCATAAGCAAAACTTTATCGGGAACAATCAATTCGTAATCGCGTTGAAATCTTTTCAGAATATCGCGCAGGCGTCGAACTTCCATACGCATATTTCTGCGCGGCAGACCGTACATTGAATTATAAAGAGCCATAGCTCCCTTGAAAGTTCCGCCGATACCGCAAATTTGCGCGTGGCTTATGTCACGAAATTCATTAACCGCGCTGACGGTTGATTCAGCCTCTGCATACATTTCACGACATTCAGAAGCACTCGGCAGAATATGAATTTTACCGGTGTATCGCGTATGAAAACTTAACGAACCGATAGGCAAGCTGACTTTAACTTGTATCTCGCGGTGATTGAAATAAACAATTTCCGTTGAGCCGCCGCCGATGTCGATTAAAAGTCCCTTATCTTCGTCAAGGTTATGCGTCGCTCCGATAAAATCGTAAGTTGCTTCGTCGTCGCCACTCATCAAAGTTAAATTTGTGCGCGTCCTGTAGGAAATTTCACGTACCGCATCAAGTCCGTTAATTGCATTACGAAGGGCGGCGGTTGTAAATGCAGTCACGCGCGTTATGCCGAGATCGTCCAAAAAATTTCTGTAATCTTGAATAATCTCAACAACTTTATCAATGCCCTGCTGTTGCATGTAACCATCTCTAACGTATGCCGCAAGCCCTACCGTATATTTGCGTTTCATAAGCATTTCTACGCGGTCGCTTTCAATTTCGTAAATCGCCATACGTATTGTATTAGACCCTACGTCAATCATCGCGTAAAGCATTTTTTCACCACCCTTTTAATAATTAAGAATTAAGAATGTAGAATTAGTTATCGAGCAAATAAAACGCATTCGTAAAAATCTCTCCAATCAGGTTCAAGTCCCAATGAATATTGGAGATCAACATTTTTAACCATAGAAGGCATATCGTCCACAGTTTCAGGGTATTGCCTCATTGCAAATTCGTAGTCAGGACGTATAGATTTAACGAAATTAATCAAAGTCCAAAAATCGTCCCATTTGTGATAAGCACTTAAAGCTAAAATTGGTTTGAAACGTGCAATAGTGCCTGCCGCTCCTCTTAAAACATCTAATTCAGCACCTTCGACATCAAGTTGTATGAAATCTACGCGAGGAAGATTTTTTTCACGAACATAGGTGTCTACGGTAATGATTTTTGAAATGTTTGAGCCGTTTAAATCAAAATTTTGTCCATTGTAACCAAGTTCACCGTCAAATGCACCAATACCCATATGTTCGACGACAAAACCTTTTTCTTCAGCGATTTTTTTGGTTTCTTGAAAAAGATTCTCTTGCATTTCAAATGTATATACTTTATAACCCATTTTTGAAAAAACAGTTGCCGTACCTCCGTCAGCCGCTCCTGCTGCAATTACAATGGAATCAACTTCAGGCATAAATCCGTTTAATATATAATGTGGCGTATTTGCATGAACCAATTCACCGAATTGATGAGAAATATTTCCTAACCAGTAGCCGCAGAAAGTTCTCTTGGATTCTTCGTCAATCAGAGATTCGTAAACTTCTTGTAATTCTTTTAAATGCGTCATAAAAATTTCATAAGGATTTTTATAAGTGAGGTCGACACCTATTTTGATTGAAATAACTTTAAAATTTGGTAACCGCTTGCAAGCAATTCGGGCACTTGTTACATCCCATTCAAAATCTGCGACAAAAATATATTCGGGGCGCGGATGGAGTGTTTCAACTTTATCAATATTTACAATGTTGAAATCAATTCTCAAATCGGGGGGGGGTGTTGGGATCAATTGTAATCAGCGTCGTAACATTTGCACCTTGTCCGCGCAGATTATTTACAATCTGAATTGCGTCATTAATTGGCGCAAGCGACAAAAAAGCTACGGGAATTTTTTCCGCCGCAATTTTATTCATTACAACTGAAAAACGTTCCTTGTGAACGCGCTGAATAAGCTCAACAAATTTTTTCATATCACACAACCTTTCAAAAAACTATAAGTAACTGTTGGGATTGACGCGTTGACCATTGATGATAACTTCGTAATGAACATGTGGACCTGTGCTGAAGCCTGTACTGCCCATGTAGGCGATAACTTGACCGCGCTTGACCGATTGTCCAACCGATACAACAACTTGAGAGGCGTGACCGTAGCGCGTCATAATGCCGTTGCCGTGATCAATGTCAACCATATTGCCATAACCGCCGGAGTTCCAGCCCGCATAATCTACAACGCCGTCCGCCGTCGCAACAATCGGCGTACCTAAATCGTTAGCAATGTCCATGCCGGGATGAAAATCACTGCCGCCCCAACGTAAACCATAGGGCGAAGATACCGAACCAACTGTAGGCCATATCGAGGGCATATGAGAATCAGCTGTAGGATTGCCGCCATATTGACTTACATTAGAATTGGTATTAGTAAAATTGCTAGGCGTCCAAGTTGAAGTAGCCGACGCGTCATTATTATTTTCCAATACATTATTGGCACTCGCAATCGCAACGGCGTACTGTTCACGTTTTCGTTTCAATTCAGCTTGAAAATTATCCAAACTCTCCTTGCGAACTTTTACGCGCTCTTCTAAAATGTCTAAGGCTTCCTTAACTTCCTCAATCGTCAAATTACCTACCGGACCGCCCTGCCCGTTGTAATCGTTATTTTCATCAGCAGGCTGCGTATCTGTCGGCGCAGAATTTTCATCAGTCGTTGCGGAATTTTCATCAGTCGGCGGCACCCATTCAAGCGGTTTATCTTCCATAGGCGGATTAAGTCCTGCCTGTATACGCAATTCCTGTTCCTGTTGTGCCAGATTTTGTACCGTCTCACCTAACTCGGCGGCTTTCTTTGAAATTGTCAATAATTGCTCCTGTTGAAGTTGTTCCGCCTGTTGAAGTTCTTGGACAATCGACGCGTTACGTTGCACATTCAAAAAACTGTAAATCGAATAGCCACATGTGCCAATAAAAATTATCAGTCCTACAAAAAATGTAAATATGCCGAAATTATACAGCCCTGAACTTATGCGTACTTCGCGATTTTTACCGCCGCCGTTTATGTTGATGACGTATTCTTTTTTTACTTCTTTTGCAACGTCATCTAGCGTCGCAAGTTCATTTTTTTCTTCGTCCAATGAAAAAGCCTCCTATCAAGATGCCTTCAGTAAAAATATTTTTTATAATAGATATTGTATATTATCCAATGCGATTGTAAAAGTCAAGAAAAAGAGGGCGGAAATTCCCGAGCTTCTATTGAAAGATAAAAAAAATAACAAGCGTATTACTCAAAAAGTGCAATACGCTCGTCAATTAAAAGTTTGCTATAAACAACATTCCCATTGGAAAAGTTAGCCGTTTTGTTACTATTAGCACTCCAGATTTTTATGACAAATGCTGTTAAAAAATTTTCACGGTATTTAACAAAAATTCACACCAATTATAAACGCCAATATCTTTTGTGCAGGACGTTTCAAAAATTTTAATCATCGGGTGAATTGTCTCCAAATCTGCGCGGGCTTGTTCAAGATTAAAATTCGTGAACCTCAACAAATCAATTTTATTTAAAACGCAAGCCGCAGACTCTTTGAAAATCAGCGGATATTTTAAAGGCTTATCATCACCCTCCGTTATCGACAATACGACGGTTTTCATATTTTCACCAATATCAAATTCGGCAGGACAAACTAAATTACCGACATTCTCAACAATCAGCAAATCAATATCGTCAAGATTAAGCGACTCGGCGGCACGTCTGACCATCGGCGCATCAAGATGACAGCCTCCGGCAGTGTTGATCTGTACGACAGGAATATTTTGTTTCTCAATTCTTTCAGCGTCCCGCGCAGTGAATAAATCTCCCTCAATCACCGCCACGTTGATTTTTTTTGTAAGATGAGACAAAGTTTTTTCAAGCAACGTCGTTTTACCGCTACCGGGCGAGCCCATTAAATTCAACACGAAAACTTTTTTATCGCGGAAGAACTTGCGATTCTCCGCCGCAATTTTTTCATTTTCACCCAAAATATTTTTCATTACTTTAACTTCCATTTGAAAATCTCCAAAATCAGCTGTTTAGCTTTGTTACAGTTTAATTTCTAACTCCCACAAAAATTTAAATTATGATTAACCAATTTATTTATAATCATTTATTTTCTTTTAGCATAATTAAATGATAAAGTCAAGCTCCCGTATAAGATTAAACTACAAACGCTATAGGAAAGAATTTTAGTCGGTTAATCCTCACAACCGGTTATTTTAAAATGCTCTTGCAATTTAGGGAAATTTTTTGTAATATTCGCATTGAATTTTAATTTAAAGGAGAGATTTTTTATGAAGAATCCGTTTTCCGGTTTAACGTCAGCATTTTCAAAGAAAGACGATAAACCCGCCGAAGAAGCGCAGAAACCTCAACAAAAACCTGAGGCAACTAAACCGCAACCCGCAAAGGCTCCGTCATTTTTGAGTGTAGCGGCAAACCTTGCAAATCAAGCTAATAAACCCGCCGCTGAAGCTCAGAAAAAGCCTGAAGAAGGTAAAGCTCCCGCACAAAATCCCGCACCTGTACAAGCTCCCGCTCCCGTGCAGGCAACTCCGCAGGAAGATCTTGTTGTTCTTTATGCTGATGTAAAATTGTTCCAAAAGTCTCGCGACATTCCGATTGACGGCGTATTGCCCGGTATCGCGTTTAACAAAGTGGTTGAAGTTTTTGGCGAACCCATTGATCGCGGTGAGAATACTTTTTCTTTCGGCAACGGTATGACGGTTGAGACGGATGACGCTAAAAGCGTTGTTAAAAAAATCAGCGTTATCAGCGGCGAAATTGTTACCCCTGAAGGCGTTGCCGTCAATATGGAAGAAACCATTTTAAATACTACCTATGAAACCGCTGATGAAGTTGACGTGAAGAGCAACGGCGCGGATTATAAATATTTTAATAAAGCTAAAACCCGCAAATTTACTTTTGTGTCGCGTAACGGCTACATTACCAAAATTATAAGCGAGCTTATTAAATAGTCGGAGGATTGATTCCTTATGAAAAAATTTGCGGCAATGTTATTCTGCGCTATGATTTTACTTTCCGGTTGCGGAAATAACGCTCAGCAAAAAGCCGAAGAAGTTAAGCAGGACGCTACTCAAAAAGTTGAGGAAGTCAAGCAAGACGCTGAACAGAAAGTTGACGAAGCTAAAAAAGACGCCGAACAGTCAGTTGAAACTGTTAAGCAGGACGCTACTCAACTTGCTAAAAATGTGTTGAATATTATTGACGTAGCTAAAAGTCTCTTTGGTGAATCCCGCGACATTCCGCTTGCCGGAGTTTTGCCCGGTATAGCGATTGATAAAGTGATTGAAGTATTTGGAGCTCCCGTTACTCGTGACGGAGACACTTTGATTTTTGATAACGGTATGACAATTGACTTGGACACTGTTAAAAATATTGTCGAAAAAATTATCATTCGCACGCCCGAAATTTCTACGCCGGAAGGTGTTGCCGTCGGTATGGACGAAAATATTTTAAATACTGCTTACGGCAAGGCTGATGAAACTGATATTGAAAGCGACGGAGTTGATTATAAATACTTCAACAAAGATAAAACGCGTTCCATTACTTTCACTTCGCAAAACGGAATTATTACTGAAATTGAAAGTGAAGTCCGCGATTAAAACTTTTTCCAATGTCTGAGTTTTGGGAAAAATTTACTATGAATTGATTGAAATCGATTAAGATTAAACAAGTTTTTTTAGGTGAGAAAAAATGCCAACTATTGAAAGCAAAACTGTTACCGCCGAAAATAAAGCCGGTGGCAAGGGAAAAATCTTTATAACGCATCTTCTTCCTGCGAATTATCCCAACGATAGCTGTCAAATGTTTGCAAGTGTCGTAATTCCTGTTGGCGCGTCAATCGGTAACCATACTCACAATGGTAACACTGAAACTTACCACATTTTGAGCGGCAAGGCGATTTATACCGATAACGGCAAAACTTACGAAGTTAAGGCGGGAGATACAACTTTCTGCGCGGACGGCGAATCGCATGGGATTGAAGCTGTTGGAGACGAAGATTTAAATTTTATCGCGCTTATCATCAAGTCCAAATAAAAAAGAAGAGGTGTACAAGGAGGTGCGCCTCTTTTTTTGTTTTTGAATGAGAAAGAAATTAGATTAAAGAACCCTGAAGAAATTTATTTCTCAAAAACGTTGCACTTTATTTGACAATTCAAGAATAAAAAAAAGGCGGTTAATTTCCCGCCTCGTAAAATTAATTATCTTCTTCAGATTTTTTCTTTTGATTTTCGATTTTTTGAAGAGCTTTTTTAGCGGCTAATTGTTCGGCAGATTTTTTAGAATTACCGGAACCTTTACCCATAATTTTATCATCAATTTTAACGGCAAATTCAAAAGTCGGCATATGCGGCGGACCACTCGCGCTAAGTTCGACGTATTCAATTTTAACGTTAGGATTTTCTTTCATAAGAATTTCCTGCAAAGTAGATTTATAATCGGAAAGATTTTTTCTAATCATTTTTTGAAGTTCATCGGAAACATTTTCGTCGGTAAGATTTTCAAGTTCAGGTTTCAACTGATTAATTGCGAAATCCCGCGCAGTTTCCCAGCCGCAATCAAGATAAATTGCGCCGATAACAGATTCAAAAGCGTCCTCCAAATTAGAATCACGAGTTGCGCCGCCGCTGGCACTTTCACCGTAATCAAACTGCATTATTCCGCCGATTTTAAGACGTTTAGCGATTTTGGCAAGGGTATTTTGACAAACGACGGTAGCGCGTAATTTTGTCAATTCTCCCTCATCAAGTGAAGGAAATTTTTTAAAAATATAAGTACTAGATGCCAATTCCAAAACTGCGTCGCCCATAAATTCAAGTTTTTCATTATCATCAAAAACTTTGTCGTAATAGCGCGAATATGAACTGTGAGTAAGTGCCACGTTTAAAAGTTCAATGCTCTTGAAAGTTACGCCGATTTTTTTTTGGAAATTTTGCAGAACACGGCGGCGAGGCGCGTCAATCGGCGAACTGATTAAGCCGTATTCAATCGGAATTACTTCACCTTTTAAAATATGTTTTTCTTCAGTCATATCAATCAACAAACTTTTTAAAAACTAAGCAAGCGTTATGTCCGCCGAATCCGAAAGAATTTGAGACGGCAACGTTTACAATTTTATCCCGCGCAGTATTCGGAACATAATCAAGGTCAAGCCCTTCATCAGGAGTTTCATAATTAATTGTGGGCGGCAAGAAATTTTCCTCAATCGCCAAAACACTTGCAATCGCTTCAACACCGCCTGCAGCACCGAGCATATGCCCCGTCATAGATTTTGTAGAAGATACGGCAAGTTTATATGCGTGTTCACCAAAAACAGTTTTAATTGCCTTAGTTTCGCCTTCGTCATTAAAATGCGTCGAAGTTCCATGCGCGTTAATGTAATCGACTTCTGAGGGAGAAATTTTTGCGTCGTCGAGTGCAAGCTGAATACATTTCGCTTGATATTCGCCTTCGGGAGCTGGCGTGGTAATGTGGTAAGCGTCATTATTTCTGCCGTAACCGATAATTTCAGCGTAAATATGTGCGCTGCGATTTTTGGCATGTTCAAGATTTTCAAGAGTTACAATTCCCGCGCCTTCGCCAATTACAAAGCCGCTACGGTTTTTATCGAAAGGTCTGGACGCGTGATGAGGATCGTCATTGTGATCCGCGCAGAGTGCCTTCATAGCCGCGAATCCTGAAACGCCTGCCTGTGAAACACTAGCCTCAGCTCCGCCCGCAAACATAACATCAGCTTCGCCGCTTTGAATCACGCGGTAAGCATCGCCGATACAATTTGTGCCCGTCGCACAGGCAGTCACTACACAAGCTGAAGGTCCATGAACTCTGAGCGCAATGGCAATTTGTCCCGCCGCCATGTTCGCAATCATCATCGGAATAAAAAACGGGCTGATTTTCGACGGACCTTTAT
>FLNU01000087.1_pt1 | contig 12602 bp, 9 predicted proteins | sample 1140361 | NCBI WGS metagenome assembly FLNU01 (sample SAMEA3878206, study PRJEB12797) | bioreactor metagenome | biome: Moose rumen | place: Sweden | collected 2011-10 | reverse complement strand
TCAGTAATGGCATAAAATAACATTTTTCCAAGATTTGAAAAAGTGCGTTTTCGATGATTTATAGTGTTTTCATGGAGCACTTGCAAAATTATGTGACAATAACTTTTTAAAAAAAAATGAGCTATTTCCCAACTTTTTCAAAAATGTAGTGAGAACTTTTTCTATGAAAGCTAAAAACACATGTTTTTGTTAGTGTGCCGTTTTTATTTGGTGAATGGAAACATTCGAGTTCAAAAAAAATCACCTTTTTATTGCTATCTTACAAAAAAATGATAACTTTGCACTTATAAGGACATTATAGGCCAGTACCAATCTTCATAATCATCTGCCCAATGAAACTCCCTATAGGCATACAAGACTTTGAAAGCCTCCGTATCGACGACTATTTATACATCGACAAAACGGAGCAGATATACAATCTCGCAACCAAAGGGCGTTATTTTTTTCTCTCCCGTCCTCGCCGTTTTGGTAAGTCGCTGCTCATCACCACGCTGAAAGCATTGTTTTTGGGTAAGCGGAACCTGTTCAAGGGACTTGCTATCGACAAAAAAAACGACTGGGACTGGACACCCCATCCTGTGCTCCATCTCGACCTCAACACGGAGAAATATGACAGCAAGGAGAGGCTTGACAATTTGTTGAATGATTTTCTTGTAAAGGAAGAGATGAAATATGGCAGTATGCCTTCGGAAACGAGCTTAGGACTGCGTTTTCAGGGAATCATCCAACGTGCCTGCGAACTGACGGGCCAGCGCGTGGTAATCCTCGTCGATGAATACGATAAACCGATGCTGCAGGCTATCGGCAACCCTGAACTGCAAGAAGCCTATCGTGGTACGTTGAAAGGATTTTACGGCGCACTTAAGTCCATGGACGGCTGTATCCAATTCGCCATGCTCACGGGTGTGACCAAGTTTGGTAAGGTCTGTGTGTTCAGCGACCTCAACAATCTCAGGGATATCTCCATGCTGCCGAAATACCATGATATCTGCGGCATCACTGAAAAAGAGATGGTGACAGTGTTTGATGACACAATCAACGACCTCGCTGAAAATAATGGACTGACAAGGGAGGAATGTATCGCGAAACTCCGCCGTATGTACGACGGCTATCATTTCGACCAATATTCCAAAGAGGGCATTTATAATCCTTTCAGTCTGCTTAACACATTCGAAAACCAGCTGTTCAACAGCTACTGGTTTGAGACCGGCACACCATCGTATCTTGTCACACTGCTTCGTCGCCACAACTATGGGCTGGAGGAAATGGCCACATCCGAAGTGACAGCCGATGTGCTCAACAGCATTGATGCGGAGTCCACCGATCCGATACCAGTGATTTACCAGAGCGGTTATCTCACCATCAAAGGCTATAATGCAGAGTTCGACACATATATCCTCGGCTTCCCCAACAAAGAGGTGGAGGAGGGATTCGTGAAATACCTCGTTCCGTTCTATCTCAACAACCGTGAGAAACGGTCTGTTTTTGACGTGCGGAAATTTACGGAGGATGTGCGTGAGGGCAAGCCAGAGCAGTTCCTCGCCCGTCTGAAATCGCTCTTCGCCAGCGCTCCTTACGACAGTGTGACCGGTGACAAGGAGAACCACTTCCAGAACATGATGTGGGTGGCGTTCAAGATGCTGGGCTTCTATTCGCATACAGAGTACCACACCTCCGACGGACGTATTGACCTGCTGGTGGAGACTCCGATGTACCGCTACGTGATGGAGTTCAAACTCGACGGCACTGCAGAGGAAGCGCTTAAGCAAATCCATGAGAAAGACTACCCGCTGCAGTTCTCCCTCGACGACAAGAAGACTTTCCTCGTGGGCGTGAATTTCTCCATGGAAACCCGTACTATTGACAAGTACGTGATTGAGTAGGCAAAGGGCTAGGGTATCGCACCATAGTTCCTGTTGCGGTTGGACAGCGATACTTCCAGTAATATTCATGGGCGATAACCAACTAATCAACCACATGAGATAACAGCTCTGGAACTTTTCACTAAATCAACTTCGTTTTTCTTTTGCCACTCTGAATTTTTTATGGGTAGTTCTATAAATTAGCTTCAGAAGATTTACAGTTTATTAGCGAGTAGATTTGTACTTGCAGCCGCAGAAGCATAGCGGGCTATGGTTCAAGGCAAAAGGACAAAGATGCCGCTAAGGAACGTAAAGCGTCGAAGCACAATAGAGCACCCATGAAATAATTAAAACTAATTTATAGAAGTACCCTTATGTAATTTTGCGGCAAACTACTATCTACTATGGATTATCTGCAAATACTGAAAAACGAAATAAAGAGTAACCTGCGAAAAGAACTGCATACACCCCGTGATTCCAACTGCTGAAATCACGGGTTTATGATGTTACGGCTGAGATGGTCAGCTCCACCACGCTCAAGCGTTTCTGGGGCTATGTGGCGTCGGACTACAAGGTGAGTGTGCATACCCTCGACGTGCTTGCCCGCTTCCTGGGGTATATGGGGTGGAAAGACTTCATCTCCCGTCACACTGCCGACGACACCAGCCAGAGCGATAAGGTGACTTCGCGCCATCTCAATGTCCGCGATGAGCTGCATCCGGGCGACTGCCTCCGTCTCAACTGGCTACCCGACCGCGTCTGCGACATACGCTACCTGGGCGCTTGCCGCTTCGAGGTCGTACGTTCTGAGCAAACGCGTCTGATCAAGGGCAACACCTTCGAGTGTGGTATGATCATCGAAAACGAACCGCTTTACATCGACCGCCTCATCCAGGACGATAATCCCCCTGTCGCCTATGTCTGTGGAAAAAAGAACGGCGTCAGGTTCTCCCTCATTTCATAGTTTTAATAGTTCTTATAAATTAATGATTTATGGTAGAATGGTCCATTTCTAATTTTTATCAATAAGATTCGTTCCATTCGTTTGATTCGTTTTCGTCAAAATCGTTTTTGTGTTTAAAAAACACTTATTTAGTGAACCGTGAAAAAAGTTTATCAAGAGAAATATGAACTGCAGGGACTTGGTTGCCTTTTTTTGTGTCCTAAAAATCATCCATCGGATAGCGAACACCCCATTCTTTGCGCAGACCGTCCATCAGCCGCTTGATTCCGTCTGTTTTCATAGAAATGCATTTTAAAGGGGCTGTGCTCTATAATCGATGATGCCCGACCATAATGGTCGGGCATCTGTCTGTCTCTTAATAAGGCGGGTTAATCCATCCATGCGCGGATGTCGGAGATCATGTCTTTATGAACCTCGTCGAGTTCCGTGTATTTATAGGTCATCTGGATACGGCCCCGGCTGGCTGGAACGGAAAAATCGCCGTAGTAGATAATGCTGCTCTTGTTGAACAGCGTGGCCTCAACGCAGATGCGGTATTTGCCTGCTGCCACGAGGTTACCGCTGGCATCTTTGAAATCCCATGAGTAGGTGCGATGGCCGCTGGCAGGAGTGGCGCCCGTCACTCCGTCGAGCTCGGCGTCGCTCATATCCTTGGCGTTCGATTTCTCCACCCATGTGGGCACACAAGCCGGACGTTTCACATAACCGCGAACGAGTGGCTCTCCGTTGCGGGAGCGGCCTTTCGTGGTGTAGGCTGTGACAAACAGGGTCTTCACCAGTTTTCCCCTGGCGTCCTCCACCCATACGGCATATTGGTTGGAGCCGGGACCGTCCTTGTGGTTGTAGTTGAACCCCACGGTCACGCGCTTCGACTTGAAAATAGCCTCTCCAGGAAGTGTACTTACCGACTGGGTTGTGATCAGCAGTGCGAACAATGCCACGAGGGCAAACATATACTTCTTCATGTCAATTCTTTTTTAGTAGGTGTATGAAATAGCTATACTTGAGTGCAAAGTTAAAGAAAAAAAATTAGAACTCACAACAATATGGCATCAAATCCCCAAATATTTGAAAAACTTGTCGGGAAAGTAGTTCATTATCAACTCTTCAGGGAAAGCGGTCTCTTCCAGCAGGGGGAGAATCCGTCCGTAGTCGGCTATCTGGAACGATATGTGGGCGTCGCTGCCGAGAATCAGCGGTGTGTCGTGTTTTTTGCACAGGCGTAGCAGCTCGAGGTTGTTGTCGTGTGCGGCGAATTTTGTGCGGTTGGGTGAGAGGGAGTGGTTGTTAATCTCCAGCAGGGTGTGCGACTCCTTGGCTGCAATCACCAGCGGTTCGAAGTCCAGCTCTGCACTGCCGTCGCCCGGGTGGCTGATGATATGGATTTTCGGATGACGGATCACAGCTTCCATCCCACGGGTGTTCTCTGCCTTTGTACCGCCTTTCCAGCACACCTCATGAATGCCGGCGATGCGGATGTCCATCCTGTCCATGTAGTCTTCGCGCACGTCGAGACGGCCCTCCGTGTCGAGAATGTTGATCTCGCATCCCATCAGCAGGCGGATGCCGTACATCTGCCGCGGCACCACAAACATATTCTTGAAATAGAGCAGGGGACAGGTGCCGGGGATGCTCGGCCCGTGCTCGGTGATGCCCAGCACCTCAAGTCCTTTGCCGGCGGCAGCTTCTGCCATCTCCTGCACGCTGCTGTAGGCATGCCCCGATGCCACCGTATGGGTGTGTACGTCAAGTAATGTTTTCATCGTTTCAGTTGATTTGCCTGCAAATTTATGAAAAAATGATGGATTTCTCATGATTATTCATTATTTTTGCAAACAAATAACCGACTGACTTATTTGGAATGATGAAAACTAAAAACAACAGATATATGTTTCTTAAACGTAACACTAAAAGAATTCTAACTGTCTTGATGCTTGTAGCTGTCGCATTGGACATAACAGCTCAAGAGGCAACAAAGGAGGATATCACGTCCGCCTATATCACCAACCCTTCGTTCGAGAATGACGACACCAGCTCGCTCAGCAGGGTGGAAAACAGTGCTGACGGACTCCGAGGATGGACTCTCAACAACCCGGCGGGATGGACCGTGACCGGATCAGACGTGACGAAGCTGCTGGTGACGAAAGACTGCTACACCGACAACAACTTCGGACTGGTTGGCAACATCGCCGACGGAGAACAGGCCTACTATCTGCGTATGGGGTGGAGCACCGGTTCCACCACACTCTCACAGACCATCGCCAATCTGCAGGCAGGACAATACATGCTCTCTGTGGATGTGCGCTCTGCCTATGCCAACAACGCCAGCTCAAGCTTTACACTCAAAGCGGCCGACAAGGAGGTGAGTGAGACTTTCGAACAGGGCTCCAATGGCGTCTTTGCTTCGATGGCATGGAAGACTACATCGGTGGTTTTCAACACCACGACGGACGGAGAACTGAACATCAATCTGACGGTGGACTGGCTTTCGGGCGGAAGCTGTATCATGATGGATAATTTACGTTTCTATAAGCTCACGGGTGACATCCCGGAGGAGAAAGACCCTACTGAGGCGGACGTGGAAAGCCCTACCGAGGGTGTCATAACACATGACTTTGTGGGCGAGACGCAGATGAAGGACGACCTTCTGCAGATGCTGGCCAATTTCTCCACTTATATGAAGAACGATTTCCAGGAGTGTGCCTCTCCAAACAGCATCAACGAGGCTTGCGGCTGCTTCAGAGGTGAGAACACCATGGGCAACAACGAGCAGGGGGTCAGACCGAATGCCGACCTGAGCATGATCTGTGCTTTCCTCGTGAAATACGGAAAGGAAAAGGTGACACTGCCGGCTGACGTGAGCTGGAACGATATCGAGGACATGGCGATGAAGTCGCTGGTCTTTGCCTACTCCACACATAAGGCCAACAAGCTGAAAGTATGCTCGGGCAACAACTACTGGGGATCGGTGAGCAATGCCGACCACGTGTGGGAATCGAGTCTCTGGGCTATGTCGGTGGCCTACTCGGCGTTCTTCCAATGGGACAAACTGTCTGCCAACCAGAAAGACTATATCTACAAGCTGCTCAAAGCGGAGTGCAACTATGAGCTGGAGCGCTCCATCCCTACCGGCTATAACGGCGACACGAAGGCGGAGGAGAACGGATGGGAGGCTGACATTCTCGCCGCCACACTCGGACTTTTCCCTGACGACCCGCTCGCCAGCCGCTGGTTCGACCGACTACGGGCTTTCGCCATCAACTCCTATTCCCACGTGAGCGACGCCACCAATACCACTGTGGTCGATCCTGATTACGACAATAAGACCGTGAAAGACTATTACCAGGGCAAAAACCTCTACGACGACTACACCCTGCAGAACCATAACCTCTTCCACACCAGCTACCAGAATGTGGTGATGCAGGAGCTGGGTGAGGCCGCGCTGGCGCTGAAACTCTTCCAGCAGGGCGTTCACGGCTCGGAGAAATGGAAAACCAACGCACTGATGCACCATAATCAGGAAGTGATGGACGAGGTGCTCAACTGGCTGGCACTGGCTGACGGAGAGCTGGCGATGCCGAACGGCAACGACTGGAGCCTCTTCCTCTACGACCAAATCACATCCTACACCACTCAGGCCTGCTTCCAACGGGACGCCAACGCACTCATGCTGGAGAACTTGGCCTACAAGTATATCAAAGCCCGCCAGACCACCACTACCGACGGCAGCTGGCTGCTCAATGCCGATGTGGGCGCGCGACGCATGGGGGTGGAGGCACACCGTGTGATGATGACATGGCTCATGCATGAGGCTCTGCCGACGGCAGACCTCACACCGACCCGATGGGATGACTTCAATAAGAAATATGCTGACGCGAAAATACTCACCAGCCAGAATATCGTCCGTGCCGCCACCGACGACCGATTCACCTGCTTCTCATGGAGCGCCGGACTGAGCAGCTACACAGGATATATCGCCTCGAACTCTCCTGACAAAAACAAAATCATCGTGCCTTACCGTGCCAATAACACGGGCAACTTCCTCGGATGGTATAACGTCAGTGGAAAAGGAACAAATGCCACTCCGGTGGTGAGCGGTATCTACAGCCTACAGGGAAATGCCTATACAATGAACGGTGAGATCAACACCAACGACGGTACGCTCAACAACCGCTTCGCAATTTATTCCACACCGGGAAATGCAGTCATCTACCTCGACTATGTGAGAGCCAACAGCAATGTTACCATCACGAAGGAGCTGGGAGGACTGATGGCCATCAGCACAGACCCGCTGATGAAAACCAAACGTACCCTCTACACGGAGGAGGGGTACAAACAGCTCGACGGAAAGACGTTCGCCAGCTTCACCTCCGACTGGGTGAATATCGACAACGAGCTGGGCATCGTCTCAATAGGCGACAAGAAGATGGGATTCGGCGACCGATCGCTCAACAACTCCATCTATACATCCAAAATCTATCCGTCGTATGCTGCACAGAGCCGCAACGTGAATGCGGGTGATGTGGTGGACCGTCGCAATATCGTCTATTACAGTAATATCAGCGCGGAAAATACAAAAAGCCTGTCGAAACAGGTGCAACCGCTCAAAGAGCAGGTGCCGGAAGGATGGAACGGAGTGATGGTGCCAGACCCAGACCAGACAAACTATCTCCTGATTGCGAATTTCCTCAGCGACCGCAAATGCTCACTCTCGGATATCGTTTGCGAACAGGGCGCCCCGGTTTTCTCTGTGCCTACTACCGTCAGAAACGGTAAGGCGTCGGCGGATTTCATTGCGGAGGTGAACCATTCAGTGGCGGAAGTGGTGAATGTGTATGTGAAAGGCGACAACTTGACGGCGGTCAAAGACAGCGCCGACTCGGCTGCCGCATATCTGCGCAACGACAGCTCTGCGACTGCCAACGTAACAGTCAGCATCGTCTGCGCCGGCGCGGTGGTCGAGGGCACTGCTGACATTCCTTCGGGAGAAACTGTGAAGGTTGGTGTGAGAGACGGTAAATTCTATGTGGAGAGCGGGGCCTTCCCCAGTAGCAGTGAGGAAAATCTGACAGAAGGCTATGAGAATATCACAGATACTTACCTTCAAAACCCAAATTTCGAGGAGGACTCCACGTATGGGAATGACACAGGTAATGTCACTCTGGGTAACACCACTTACAACCCCTGTTATGTCAATACGGTGAGTGCCGTAAACAGCAGCTATCCGAACATACTGCCGGTGAAAGGATGGAAAGCGGGAAACGGACTGAACGGAGGATCGAACTTCGCTCGGATGTATTCCATGCCTTATTCCACGACAATGTTCTGTGTGAGCCCCTCGAACGTAGGGAATTATGCGGCACAGTGTGCAAGGCCGATGTACGACGAGACTGCCGCCGAACGCTGTCTCACCGTCCTCAACTCATGGACGGCAGGCAGCAACGCCATCACCCAGACCGTTACGCTCCAGCCGGGCATTTACCGCCTTCTGCTCGACATGAAATATGAATGCACAAACGAGGTGTCGAACAATGGCACCACTGTGACGGCATCCGGCAACACCAACACCTCACTCACAGGCGTGAAAATCGGTACGAGGACAGATTACCGCTACCCGTCTGAGAGGTCGTCGTGGCAGCTGATGTGTTACGACTTCGAACTCAAGGAACCGACTGCTGTCACTGTCAGTGCGGGGTTCCGTGCGTCAGCCAGTGTGGGAGCGGCAAACAACACGCTCCTCTATATCGACAACGTACGTCTGCTGGTGAAGAGGACGAAAGGCGATGTCAATGAGGACGGGAATGTGGATATCAACGACGTTGTGGCCATCATCAACCACATGGCCGGGATGACCGTCTGGCGTTATGCCGATGTGAATGAGGACGAAAAAGTGGATATCAACGACGTGGTGGCTGTCATCAATGTAATGGCAGGAATACTTTGAACTTTGAGATTTGAACTTTGAACTTTACAGACTGCGTTTCCGTGAACAGACTTATTTACATATTCATGCTGGGCTTGACGCTGATGGCATGCGGAAATAAAGTCGAACCCACGAAAAGTGGGGTTGACTCCGACTCCGTGGTCCAGCCGGTAGTGAGAATCGACTCAGTATATATCAACCGACTTACACCAGAGCAGCTCGACAGCCTGGAGTTCCGGCTCACACACCACTATACGGTGAATGACAACTTCATCGTAAAGGCTGACTCAATCCGGCTTGTGCCTCGTGAAGGGGAGATGAACGACACCAGCTTCGTGCATAAGGACGAGATGCTGGTGGTCGTGAAAATCAAGCGGAACAGGGTGGCTCCCAACGACTCCATCGAACTCTCTCAGGCTGATGCCAGTCTCAAAAAATCGCTTGATGAGGCTACCCTCGAAGCAGATCATATACCATTGCCGGAAGACGAACAGACACCGGAAAACCGCACCGACTCAGTGACGGCCGACACCGTGTGGATCAAGGTGGCTGGCAGTCAGTTCACCATGGGGTGGATCACTGAGAGCACGCTACTGAAACATACCGTTCCGAACGATAACATCTCACAGCTGATCGACTCCCTCACTGCCACACGTCTGCTATGGATGGGTGCGCTCCTGCTGATGGGGGTGCTGGGATTGTATCTCCACCGGGCCTACAATAAAAAACAACTCAACGTGGTGAAGATTAACGAGATGGACTCTTTCTACCCGTTCCTCTTCATCATGTTGGTAGCGCTGATGGCTTGTCTGTATGCGAGTATCCAGAATTTTACACCGGAATTCTGGCAGGAATATTATTTCCACCCCACGCTCAATCCGTTCCTGCTGCCACTGCCGATGGCATTGCTGGTAATCATCGTGTGGCTCTTGCTGGTCGTGTTTATTGCACTGGTGATGGAGGTGTACAACAACTTCAGGGTAAAACGGGGAGCCGTCTATCTGTTGGAAATCATCGGGGCGTCGATGTTTATCTACCTCATCATATCATGGACCACTCAAATCTATATCGGCTACCTCCTTTTCATCGTTTTCGTCTGGTTCCTGTGGGTGCTCTACAACGGCTATGTAAAATGTCCGTACCAGTGCCCTCAATGTGGTGCCAAACTCAAGGAAAAGGGAAGATGCTCCAATTGCGGGGCCATCATCGAATAAAACCCTCTAAACCCTAAACTCTAAACCCTAAACTCTAACCTCTCCGCTCTCACCTCTCACACCATCACCCCGTATTCGTGTTTCACCTCACTCATCACGAAGGTGCTCTCAATAGAGCCCAGGCTGCTGATGGTGCCGAGCTTGTTGAGAAGGAACTCTCTGTACTGGGCCATGTCCTTCACGTGAATCTTCAGCAGGAAGTCAAAATTACCGGAAGTGTTGTAGCATTCAGTCACTTCAGGAAACTCCACGATGCTCTTTTCAAACTCCTTGGCGATGTCGTGATTCATCTGACGGAGTTTCACGTTACAGAACACCACGAAACCCAGCCCCATCTTAACGGCATCAACGATAGCCACATATTTACGGATGAAACCCTGACGCTCCAATCGCTTCTGACGCTCAAAAACGGGAGTGGTGCTTAAATTCACCAGCTCAGCCAACTCTTTGGTGGTAAGCTTTGCGTTTTGTTGTAAAACACGTAAGATTTGTAAGTCTGTTTTGTCTAATCGCTCCATATTCTCTATTTTTTCTTTTAATAATTGCAAAGTTAGCGTTTTATTCCTAAACTCCAAAATTATTTTGGAATAATTGAAGATGACTTTCTCCACATTATTCATTTTTTTTAGTCAACTAATTTGGTCAATTCAAAAGAATTGCGTAACTTTGCAGTCCATTTTGTAGATACGCCCCCGAAGCGTGTCTTTTGTTGGTGTGTGGATAGTGTGTCCTATTAGCCGGGAGCACGGTCCGTGAATCATCAGCGGAAAATTTAGTAACAACAAAAAAGAAAATTAAAAAAAGGAATGAACACTTTAAGTTTCAAGACACACTTCGCAACTCCTGAAGAGGCAAAGAAGGAATGGGTGGTGGTGGACGCCACCGACCAGATTGTAGGCCGTCTCAGTGCGAAAGTGGCAAAGATTTTACGTGGCAAGTACAAGCCATGCTTCACTCCTAACCAGGATTGTGGAGACAACGTGATTATCATCAACGCAGAGAAAATCCAGTTCTCAGGTAAGAAATGGACAGAGAAGGAACTCATCACTTTCTCAGGCTACCCAAGCGGTCAGCACAAGATCTCTATGGAGAATCTGGCAAAGAAACCTCATGGATATGAGCGTATCCTGCGCCATGCAGTCAAAGGCATGCTCCCTAAGGGACGCCTCGGTGCAAAAGTTCTCGGAAACCTCTATATTTTCGAGGGACCAGAGCACGACAAAGCTGCACAGAGTCCGAAAACAATAGATATTAACGCGCTTAAATAATCACAAACATGGAAGTAATCAATGCTTTGGGACGCCGCAAGAGCGCCGTTGCCCGTATATATATGAAAGAGGGAACAGGCAAGATCACCATCAACAAACGAGATCTCGCTGACTATTTCCCTTCAGAACTTATCCAGTTCGTTGTGAAACAGCCGCTCAACCTACTCGACGTGGCTGAGAAGTATGACATCAAGGTGAACCTCTTCGGTGGTGGCTTCACAGGACAGTCTCAGGCTCTCCGTCTAGCTATCGCGCGAGCACTTGTGAAGGTGAACGCTGAAGACAAGAAAGCACTCCGGGCTGCAGGATTCATCACCCGTGACTCTCGTGTTGTTGAACGTAAAAAGCCGGGTCGTCCAAAGGCTCGCCGCAGATTCCAGTTCAGCAAACGTTAATATTATCTTTACATTATTTATTATTAATCGTTTAGTATCTAAACCGGGAAGATTTCAACGGGAACTACTCCCCGGTTGGGTTTGAACAAAAACTTAAAAAGAAAGTAAACCACTATGGCAAGAACATCATTCGAAACATTACTTGCAGCAGGTAGCCACTTCGGCCACCTCAAGAGAAAATGGAATCCGGCTATGGCTCCTTATATCTTCATGGAGCGTAACGGTATCCACATCATCGACCTTCACAAGACAGTTGCAAAACTTGATATCGCAGCTGACGCACTGAAACAAATCGCCAAGAGCGGTAAGCGCGTCCTTTTTGTTGCTACTAAAAAGCAGGCTAAGGATGTCGTTGCTGAGAAAGCAGCGGCTGTAGGCATGCCATACGTGATCGAACGTTGGCCGGGCGGTATGCTCACCAACTTCCCTACCATCCGTAAGGCTGTCAAGAAAATGGCTAACATCGATAAGATGCTCGCCGACGGTACATACGACAAGCTCTCTAAACGTGAGAACCTGCAGATCCGCCGTAAGCGTGAGAAACTGGAGAAGAACCTCGGTTCTATCGCTGACCTCACACGTCTGCCATCTGCACTCTTCGTTGTGGACGTGATGAAGGAAAATATCGCTGTCCGTGAGGCTAACCGTCTGGGTATCCCAGTGTTCGGTATCGTCGACACCAACTCCGACCCTTCTAACATCGACTTCGTTATCCCTGCAAACGACGACGCCACCAAGTCTATCGAGGTAATCGTAGATGCTTGCTGCGCTGCTATCGCTGAGGGTCTCGAGGAGCGTAAGGCTGAGAAGGTTGACATGGAGGCTGCCGGTGAAGAGGCTGCTCCAGCTGACAAACCAGCTCGTAAACGTGTGTCTAAGGCTCGCGCTGAAAAGAAGGAAGAGGCTCCGGCAGTAGAGGAAGCTCCTGTTGCAGAAGAGGCTCCAGCAGTAGAAGAGGCTCCAGCAGTAGAAGAGG
>FLNU01001287.1_pt1 | contig 12608 bp, 13 predicted proteins | sample 1140361 | NCBI WGS metagenome assembly FLNU01 (sample SAMEA3878206, study PRJEB12797) | bioreactor metagenome | biome: Moose rumen | place: Sweden | collected 2011-10 | reverse complement strand
GCCTCCAAAAGTTTATTCAGACCAATAATTTCGTCGTGAATATCTTTCTTGCCGTGATCCGTATCGCCGATTGTCAACCGTCTACTGCTGATTGAAACAATTTCCGAGTTCGATTCAATATCCTTATTTTCTTTGAGAGCAGTTTTAATGTCAGCAATTTTTTCATGTTGAAGTAGACGCATACCGCCCGAATTAAAAATCAAAGTATAGCCGGAAATGCCCGTTTTTTTATGATAGGGGCGACTAAATCCGCCGTCGATACAAAAAGCCTTGCCGCCCGCTTTAATCGGCGATTCTCCTTGACTGACTTTAACCGGAACATGCCCGTTGATTATATGTCCGTTTTTCGCGTCAAGCCCAAATTCTTCCAAAATCGCATTGCAAATATTTTCGTCGTCAATCAATTCATAATAAAAATCTGAAGGCTCTTTATACGTCTCTTCATCTTTGAGAAATGCCCGCTCGAAAGTGTGAAATTCTCTGCCCGCAATCGGCGACAGTAAACCACACCATAAGAAATACATAAAATCTAAATCTGCGCGGTGACGTTTCAAATAAGCTTGTCTGGCGCGTTGGTCTACGTAATCAAAATAATTTTTACCGAAATATTTTTTCTTGGCAAAAGTAATTTCCTTGAAAGTTCCATCTTCATTCATAGGTACATTGGCATGAAAAAGTAAATTCCCATTGTGACAAGTGTAAACGCCGCCTTTTTGATAAAGATAATCCAAATGAATTTTCAGCAGAGAACTTTCCATAAAATTATCTTGAAGTTCCTCAATAATTTTCTGTTCATCCTCCGTCAAAATATAACGGTCGAGCGCGTCAGGCTGAATCGTCGGGAAGGAAACATTTTCTTTCAATTCATATTCAACGCCGTTAATCGTCACGCATTTTTTATCAAAATTAATTTTGTCAAGTAACAGGCGACTTTCCATTTCGAAATCCGGATTGCGCCTAATAAGTTGCCCTTCCAACTTAAACATAATCATTTCTACAGCTTTTTCAGCGGCTTTAGTCGGCTCATCATTGGGATAAATATTCGACGCAAAAATTGTAAGCGGTCGCAAACTTATTCCGTAACCGCGCTCTAAAACTTCCGTGTTGCCGTAATGCAAACTGTTCCTTACAACTGTTGCCGCGCAGACTCCGCTGCCAAGTGCCGCGCCCATCCAAACTACGTCGTGATTACCCCATTGAATATCTACAACCGGTTGCTCCATAAGCAAATTTAAAATCGCATCGGGACGGTTGCCTCTGTCAAAAAAATCTCCGACAAAGTGCAGACGACTGACGGCAAGTCTTTTTATTAAAACTGTGAAGGCTTGAATAAAATCTGCGCCGCTGTCAATCGCTACAATCGAATCTAAAAGCTTTTTATGGTAGGTAAACTGCGCGGGTTCTGATTCGGGACGCGTATTAATCAGCTCAACGATTATCGACGCATAATGATTCGGTATGAATTCACGAATTTTAAAAGACGGAAATTTATATGACATAAACTTTGACAACTCAATAAGTTGTGAAAGATTTTTCAAATACCAATCCGGCGTGTCAATTCCGCGCGATTTAATCTGCTTAATTTTTTCTTCAGGATAATAAATCAGCGTGCAAAATTCCGCCTTCTCCTCCGTCGTCAAGCGGACGCCGAAACAAAAATCAACCTTTTCATGAATGACGCCCGAACAGTTATTAATTATGTGCGAAAATAAATCATACTCGCCGTGCAAGTCGCTCATAAAATGTTCCGTACCTTTCGGCAAACTTAAGCGCGACTGCAGATAAATTAATTTTTCGTAAATTGATTCTTTCGTAGGATATTTTTCTGACAAAATCCTAAGCAGACTGTCCAAAAAATTTTCTTGATTTTCATTCGGCATAAAGACGCTCCTTTCGTCAACATTTATAAAAATTTATTTACTATGATAGCACAAAATATCCCTCAATGTCTATTTAAAACGTGAATTAGGATTTTGAAATTGTTGACAAACTATCGGCGATAATCTAAAGTTATTAATATTTTAATTTACGTTAACAGGAGGTGTTTTTTAGGAAATGAAAGCTCATGGCATTATGTTTCATCATTTTCACGATGACCATAAGCATATTCGCGGACAAGGTTCAATTTCTGCCGAGACATTAGATAAAATGTTGGACTATTATTCCAAATCCCACAATATTATTAATGCCGATGAATTCGCAGAAAAAGCATTGAACAATAAATTAAATTCCAATGATGTGTGCTTGACTTTTGATGACGCGCTACTCTGCCAATACGATGTTGCTTATCCCGTGTTAAAAAATCGTGGTATCAAGGCTTTTTGGTTTGTTTATTCCTCTCCCTTAGACGGAGTTCTTGAAAAACTTGAAATTTATCGTCATTTTCGATTTTCTATGTTTTCAGATATTGAGGATTTTTATTCGGCTTTTTTCCAACTTTTGGAAAAAATTAATCCAAGCTATATTGAAGTACTCAATGATTACAATCCCGATGAACATTTTCAATACGCGCCGTTTTATACTCCCAATGATAAAAGATTTCGATTCGCAAGAGACGTGATACTAGGGGGGGGGGTACAAGTACAACGAGATAATGGATCAAATGTTGGCGGCTTACAACTACGACGTGAACGAAAATGCAAAACTTCTTTGGCTGACGGCAGACAACATAAAAGATTTAAGCGATAACGGTCACATTGTCGGGTTGCACTCTTATTCTCATCCTACGGTTATGATAACAAAAAATTATGCGGAACAAAGGGACGAATACGAAACGAATAAAAATCAGTTGGAAAAGATAATCCAAAAGAAAATTTTTTCTGTTTCGTATCCTTGCAATTCGTATAATGAAGACACTTTACGTTGTATGAATGAATTGGGCGTGACAATAGGGTTTAGGGCAAATATGCAAGATATTTGTATTGGTAATAAAATGCTTGAAATTCCGCGCGAAGATCATTCCAATATCGTCAGGTCAATGAAGGAGAGCAATTCATGAAAATTACTGTATTTACCAGCAACCAACCGCGTCATATCAGCTTGATAAAATCTTTTTCCAAAATTGCGGATAAAGTTTTTGCTGTTCAAGAGTGCAACACGGTTTTTCCCGGCGAAGTCAAGGATTTTTTTGACAATTCCGCTGTAATGCAAACTTATTTCAAACGTGTTCGCGACGCCGAAAAAGAAGTTTTTGGAAATATCGGCTTTTTGTCGGACAATGTAGATCATCTTGCAATTAAAAGCGGCGACTTAAACAGAGTTTCTAAAGAGATTCTTCAACCTGCGCTTGAATCGGACGTTTACGTTGTTTTTGGCGCGAGTTACATAAAAGGCTGGCTTATAGATTATCTCATTGAACACAGAGCCATTAACATTCATATGGGAGTAAGTCCTTACTACAGAGGCAGTTCCTGTAATTTTTGGGCGGCTTATGACGGACATGCCGATCTTGTCGGTGCCACTATTCATTTATTGGGTAAAGGTTTAGATTCCGGCGATATGTTGTACCACGCTTTGCCGAAACCTGAAGCCGTTGATCCTTTTGTGCTTGGCATGAAGTCCGTAAAAGTAGCTCACGAATCGCTTGTAGAGAGAATAGCTGATAAAGAAATTTTTACATATGAACCTATTCCTCAAGATAAAAGCAAACAATACAGATATACAAGAAACGCTGATTTTACCGACGCTGTTGCCAAAGAATATCTTGAGCAACTCCTTTCGCCCGAACAGGTAAAGAAAAAATTAGAGACCAGAGATATGTCATTATTAGAAAAGTCATTTATCTCATAATTTTTAACTCAACTTTTTCTGAATCAAGTCAACCATATCGCCAACGTTAGTCAATTCTTGTAACTCTGCGAAATTAAACTTGACCGCAAACTTTTTTTCAATGGACGCCTTCCCGTGCCAATATTAAGTTCCTCAGCAATTCCGCGCAGATTTTCATTTGTCTAAATCCAGCACCAGACATTTTTTATTTTTGCCCAAAATCACGCGAATAATTTTTGAAAGATTTAAGGCAACCTCCGGCATTACGTCATAATTTATCGCAATTTTGTAAGCGTGGTATTGAAAGCTATTGTGCCAAGTGCTGAGACCTATCCGCGCAGATAATCCCTGCAAGTCGTGAATGAAAAAATTTTTATGAGTTCGCGCATATTCGGCAAAACGCAAATTCATTTCCGCCAAAAAATTAGCAATCCCAAAATTTTCTACGCAGTCAAGATTTCCCAACAGCGCAATGGGCGACAAATCAAAATTATTTTGGATAATCACGGCAGAATATTTTTCAGATAAAGTTCCCCAAATTTGAACGTAACGATTAAATTCAGCGTCAGTCGAAAAATTTTTGTCGCCAATCTCCGGCAAATTCATTAGATTTACAAAACTCGTGAACACCAAAATAATTTCCGGCTGAAAATTTTCAAGTTCAGCATTACCAAAAATTGCGTCCTCAAAATATTTGTTATACTACGATTTATAAAAAATCGGCTTGATACCTTCGCGCAGAAGAAAAATTTCCAGCAAGTTTCGTATGTCATCAACAGTTGAACCGCCGAAAATTGCTATTTTTTTTCGACGTAATTTATATTTTTACGTGCGAAAAGCTCACGAGGCAGACTTTTCTGTTTCCTCAAAAAAATTTCGTTGTCATAAGGATAAGCAAAAATTTTCTCCAAATTAATTTTCATCAATCCCATTCCTGTAAAAATTTATTTTCTATGATAGCACAAATTAAAATTTGGTGGTACAATTATTTAAAAATTTTTAACGTGGTGATTTTAATGTTGGAGTTGCAAAATATTTCGTTCAAAGTCGACGAAGGCAACACAGAAGTTCAGATAATAAAAAATTTGAGTTTGACAATTCCCAATCAAAAATTTGTGATTTTAACCGGACCTAACGGCAGCGGTAAATCTACTTTGGCAAAAATTATCGCGGGCATTGAAAAACCTTCTGAAGGCAAAATTATTTTTAACGGCGAGGATATTACCGAAAAAAATATCACTGAACGCGCAAATTTGGGAATAAGTTTTGCATTTCAACAGCCCGTAAAATTCAAAGGCTTGGAAGTTATCGACCTGCTGAGATTATCTTCAAGGAAAAAAATTTCGACGGACGCGGCTTGCGAATATCTTTCAGAAGTCGGACTTTGCGCGAAAGATTATATTCATCGCGAAGTTAATTCGTCATTATCTGGCGGAGAATTGAAAAGAATTGAAATTGCAACGATTTTGGCGCGGCAAACTAAATTGTCGATTTTTGATGAACCGGAAGCCGGTATAGATTTATGGAGCTTTCAAAATCTGATTAGAATTTTTGAGAAAATGCAGAAAGAAATTCATAACAGTTCGATATTAATTATTTCGCATCAAGAAAGATTAATCAGCATTGCGGACGAAATTATTGTGCTTGCCGAAGGAGAAATTCAATATCAAGGCGCGGGCAAGGAAATTTTGCCTAAGATTATCGGTACAAAATCCGTTTCAAACTTTTGCAACAAACTCAAATAAGGAAGTGATATTTTGTTTAAAATGGACGAAATTCAGAAAAGAATTTTGAAGGAAGTAGCCGATTTACACACAATTCCTGTCGGCGCGTATAACTTTCGAGTCAACGGCAAATTGGCGGGGCGTGCCAACAGTCAGAATATCGAAATTTCAAGCAAGGCTGACGGAACGGGCATTGACATTCACATAAAGGACGGAACTGTTAATGAAAGTGTTCATATCCCTGTAGTTTTGAGTGCAAGCGGCTTGACGGAGACTGTTTACAACGATTTTTATATTGGGACAAATTGCGATGTTTTGATTGTGGCAGGTTGCGGGATTGATAATTGCGGCACTCAAAATTCCGAACATGACGGCGTACACAGATTTTTTATCGGCAAAAATTCAAAAGTTAAATACGTAGAAAAACATTACGGTTCAGGTGACGGCACGGGCAAGAGAATTTTAAATCCCGTGACTGAAGTTAAAATGGCTGATGATTCGGTTATGGAAATGGAAATGGTTCAGATTAAAGGCGTTGACTCCACGAGACGCAGGACGACGGCTGAACTTGATGCAAATGCGCGGCTTATTATACGCGAAAGATTGATGACGCACGGCGAACAAAAAGCTTGGAGTGAATATCGCGTTGAACTTAACGGAGAAAATTCAAGCGCGGACGTTGTAAGTCGCGGCGTTGCCAAAGAAAAATCTTATCAGAAGTTGGACTTGGGAATTATCGGCAATGCGGCTTGTCACGGTCACACTGAATGCGATTCGATAATTATGGACGAAGGAAAAATTTTAGCCGTTCCGTCACTGGAAGCAAATAACGTTGACGCAATGCTTGTTCATGAAGCCGCTATCGGTAAAATTGCCGGTGAACAACTTATAAAGTTAATGACTTTGGGATTGACTGAAAAAGAGGCTGAGGAACAAATTATAAACGGCTTTTTGAAATAAAGGCTGTAATTTCTAAGAGTTACTCATTAATTATTAAGTAGCATTTATTTTAATTTTTCTTCCAATATTTCTTCTGCCTTCATAAGTTGTTCGTCTTTTTTTTCGCCTATTTCCATTTCACTACTTAACGGTTCTTCCAATTTAACTTCATAATCCGGAATAATACCTGTTCCGTCTATACTTCGTCCGGAAGGCGTGTAGTATTTTGCTATTGTCAACTTTAATCCGTCTTCTCTAAACATTGGGATTACCGTTTGCACTGTTCCCTTGCCGTATGATTTCGTGCCTACTACCACAGCCGCCTTTGTGTCTTGCAATGCTCCTGCCAAAAGTTCCGACGCACTCGCGCTGTTTTGATCCAACAATACAACTATCGGGTACTTTTCTGTTTCTAATTCCGATGAGTAAGTTTCTTTTGTGCCGTCTCTTTCTATCACCGACACTATAGGTCCTTTAGGCACTATTTCTCGCGCAATTTCTACGCAACTTGTTATTACTCCTCCCGGATTTTGTCTAAGGTCGAGAATTAACCCTTCCATATTTTCTTTTTCCAATATTTCAAGGGCTGATTTAAATTCTTTACCGGTACTTTCGCTAAAATTCGTTATCCTGATATAACCAATTTTTTCGTTAAGTTTTTTCCACCTGACCGTTTGAACTTTTACTATTTCTCGCTTAATGTTATAGATTTTATCATCTTCGCCGTCTCGTCTTATTAACAATTCAACATTAGTACCTATTTCTCCGCGTATCTTCAAAGCGACTTCGCCTGTTTCTATTTCGCCAACTTTTTCGCCATTGATTTCCATTATTTTATCTCCAACTTTTAAACCGGCTTTTTCACCTGCACTTCCTTTTATGACGCTCAGAATTTCTACACCTTTATCTTTAAAATTCATATATACGCCTATGCCGCCAAACATTCCGCTTGTATCAGCCTTCAGTTGCTTGTATATTTTCGGCTCTAAGTACACTGAATGCGGATCTCCCAATGCATGCACCATACCGCTTATGGCTCCGCCTATCAATTTGTCTCCATCTACTTCTTTTACATATTGTTTTTCTATTATCATTTTCGCTGTCAGCAACCGACCTATATTTACTGCGCCGTTTATGTCCAAGTTGAACAACATACTTATACCTGCAATCGTCAACAGCGAACTTATCATCGCAGTCATTATCACTATTAAAAACAGTCTTTTTTTCATTCAAAATGCCGCGAAAAACTCCTGATTAAAATCAGAAGAGAAAGACGGCTCCCTCCTCTCAATTTTTCGCCATAAGGCGAGCGGGCATAAATGCTGATAAAGCCGCCGCCCGCAAGCGTACGAATCATTTAAATATATTCTATTTTAACTTCGTTGCCTTTGTCAATGTCTTTTTTCTTGCCCGTATGGATAAATAAGTTAAACCAAAAAACCGCCCAATCCGTTGAGCGGTTAATTTTTTTGGATTTTCATTAAAAATTATTTTTTCGCCGGAATATATTTTTCAATTGATTTTGTATAAATATCTGTGCGTTTTTCCAATTCATTCGCTTCATTTTCATATTTTTCCTTATCTTCTGCGCTTAAATCTTTCGTAATATTTTCGGAAGAAATTATAAACATCGCGACAAATGAACGACCTAATTGCAATCCTGCCGCCTTAACTTCAGGATCATTTTCAATTTTTTTCCAAACTTCTCTTTCCTCAGGCGTCGAATTTTCTTTATTATTTTTTGCGTAAACTTCAATTCTTCTTAAAAGCTCATCCAAATTTTTTTCTACATAAGAATTTTGCTCTTCTTCAGTCATTTGAACGTATTGACGAAGTTCAGGCTCTTTTTCCTTCAGCCAATCATCTGCAATTTTCATTACTCCGCATGTCGTTACGCCCAATGTTACTATACCTACAAACGCTAAAATTCCTAAAATTACCAAAATTTTTTTAGCCAATTTTCTTCTTTCCTTTCCAAATTTCAATTAAAATTTTAAATTTTTTAATCACTTACACAAAATATTTTTATTTATTTCGATTGAAAGATTGATTTTCCTTCAAAAAAATATCTCCGACAAATAATCGGAAACAACTTTAAATTTTTAGGGATTGTTGGTAAAAAGGTTTGACGATCCTACAATTTTTGACAAAATTTTTATTTAGGGGCTTGCAATTTGAAATTTCGGCTGGTATAATACGCGTTGTTATCGGGATGTAGCACAGTTTGGTAGCGCGCATCGTTCGGGACGATGAGGTCGCAGGTTCAAGTCCTGTCATCCCGATTATAGACCATTTCTGAAAATCTTAACTCCTTGAACGGAGTTTTTTTGTTGGAGTGAATAGCTTGAAAAAATTTTTAATCGCGATTACGGCATTGCTTGTAATTTTAATCTGCGCGGGATATTTTGTCGGAAATTATTTTGTAAACTTTGCATTGAAAGCCCCGCCGCCCGCAACTGCAAACATTGCTGACCCAAATTTAAAAGCTCCGCCCACTCCGAATTTCCCCAACGAAATTTGGACAATCGCTTCAGCGGACGGCTTTACCCTTCACGCAACGTATTATGAACCTGCGCGGGAAAGTCATAATTGGGCAATTTTGGTACACGGTTATGGAAGAGATCAAACTTTCGCCAATGATTACGCCGAAGAATATTTGAAACGCGGCTACAATGTCTTGACGCCTGACTTGAGAGGTTGCGGCACGAGCGAAGGAATTTATTTGACTATGGGGACGCTTGAAAGTCATGACATTGCACTTTGGGCAGAAAAAATTGTTGAGCAAGACCCTCAAGCTAAAATTATTTTGCATGGCGTATCAATGGGCGCGGCAACCGTTATGATGGCGGCGGCACTTCAACCTAAAAATTTAGTTGCAGTCGTCGAAGATTGCGGTTACACTTCCGCCTATGAAATGTTCACCGCGCAATTGGATAAAATTTTTGGATTGCCGGAATTTCCGATTATGCCGATTGTCGACGTTGTAAGCAAAATAAAAGTTGGCGTTGCAATTTCGGATGCCGCCCCGATTAAAAGCGTTGAGAAAATTTCTGTGCCTATTCTTTTCATACACGGAGACGCAGATAAACTTGTACCTTATGAAATGCTTGACAGACTTTTTAACGCGGCAACTTCGCCCGTCAAAGAAAAATTTGTTGTCGAAGGCGCGGGACATGCTGACGCCAAAACTAAAAACCCTACCGCTTATTTCGATAGGGTATTCAAATTTTTAGAAAGTAACATTTAATTTTTATCTTCTCATGCAATAATTATAAATTGCTTTGGCAACGGGCGAGTATCCGTCATTAATGTTTCCGCTGTAACCTTCGGAATTTGTGTACATATTGCCTTCAAAAGTATAATCTATATAGTCACTGCCGGCTCTGACGGTAGCCCAAAACGAAATGCTGGTATTTCTTCCTGCATAACGGATACTTTCAGTTAAAAGATAAACAGCCGTGCCGTCGCTGTAACTTCCAACGTAAACTTCGCCAGCCTCCGCTTGATTGTTTTGACTGCCGACAATTACCAGCGCAAATGCCAAAAACATTGTTGCAAAAATCTTTTTCATAACGCAACACCTCCACAGAAATTATATCAAACTATTTTTCAAAAGTCGTCACCTGTGAAGAGAATTTTCAAAAAAATTTTTTTATTCGCCACTGATTTTATTTCGCATTCTTAAGGAGTTTATCAAAATCAACACCGCGCAGATTATTACGCCGACAATCGCTATAATCGGATTGAAATTAAACGGCGGATTCGGCAACGCATTCATAATCGCTAAAGGCACCATTACTATCCAAGATAAATATGTTATGTAGCGATTCAGCTTTATCAATTCGGCGGCGCGCAGAGTAACTTTGATAACCGTAAAAAATTTTTTCAGCGTAGGAATTTCAATATCAGCCGTCTCATAAATTTTTACGTCGTTCGTCTCAGCAACGGGCGGCGTCTCTTTATTTTCTTCCTCAACTTGTTCATCTTCGTCGTAAAGCTTAATTTTCTCCAATTCCGCCTTAATATCCGCAAGATGACTTCCTGCGCGCTCGTCCACTTCCTCTTCAACAATCAGCGGCGAAAGATTTTGCTGATTAAGAAAAACTGAAACATCAGCGGCGGCAAGCGCAAGCATATCAGGCTGTTCATTTGTAAACGCGGCTATCGTGTGACCTTGTGCGCGTAAAAGCTGAATTTCGCGAGCTTTATCGGCAGGCGTCAAATTAGTTTTAATCGCGTCCAAATTAAAATTTTTCGCCAAACTTCGCGCAGTCTTTTTACCCGCCGCCGTCAATAAAACCGTTATAAATTTTTTGCGTTTCAGCAACATTAAAAATTCTTTAGCGTCATGGTTAATCGCGTCTTTAAGTGCAATAATCCCCCTCGCCATTCGTCCGATTGACAACACCAAAACAATTTTTCCGTAAACAGAAAGTTTATCAATCTTAGTCAACAACGCATTTCCGACGGCAACATTTTGACTTGAAATCCATTCAGGATTACCTACGCGAATTGTACTGCCGTTAGCAATGGCTTCTATACCTTCGCCGGGAAATTCACTGCTTGCCGTGACATTTGTAATTTTAAGTCCGCGTCCTGCCGCCGTCTTGTAAATCACGCGTCCCAAAGGATGTTGAGATTTTTGCTCGGCAGTTGCGGCGACTCCCAACAATGACGGTTGCGATAATCCCACCGGCACTAAATCCGTTACAAAATAATCTCCGTCCATTAAAAACCTATTCAACGGTACAGCTATCGTGTCAACTTCGGGCATTACCGACAATGATTTTAAGCGGTTGATTTTTATATCTTCTTTTTCCAAAACTTCCCGCGCTATTCGCAACACAAATGTCGACGCTAAAATTAACCCTATCGGCGAAAATGCTATTAACAGTGCCAGCCAAGATTCTATCGCCGCCTCTGATCCTTTTGTGAAGTAAATGTACGTCGCGATAATTATTGATATTAAAAAATCTGATAACAAAAATAATTTTATCTTCAAAATTTTTCCCCTCGATTAAAATTTGAAGTAATTTTACTTTGTCGAAGAAAAAATTACAAGTCTTGAACTTTATCCTGCCGTCGAATCAAAATTCTTTTGTATAAAATTTTCCAGTATGCTATAATCAAAAAAGTTATGAGAATTTTTATTGACGAAACAATTTGCGTAAAATGTGGAGCTTGCGTCAGCGAATCAGAATTTGGTGGCGTGACTTTCAAAGACGGGAAAATTTTTATCAACGAATCAAAACCCGAAAGTTGGGAAGAAATTTTTTCTATCTGTCCGACCGGTGCCATTAATTTTTTTAAATCTGCCGCGTATAATGGACAAAGAAAATTTTAATAAGGAGTTGTCAAAAATGAAACTTGAAGAAAAATTAATGAAAATGGATTTTTACAAATTTAGCAAGGTGCAAGAAAGTTTGTTGCAAAGAATCAATGAACGTCGCGCCCGCGATAATGAAGAAATGGATATGGATGAGCTTGACTACGTTGCGGCGGCTGGCAATCCCAATCTGAAAGAATATCCGCCTAAAAAAATTTGACCCTCAAAAGTCGTCGGCAAATAAAAATTTGTCGGCGATTTTTTTATTTCTAAAATTCTGATATAATATTCTTATGTATAAAAAAATTTTAGTAATAAATCTAATGCACTTGGGCGATTTAATGTTAGTCACGCCGACTTTGCGGACACTCAGAAAAAATTTTCCAAATTCCTATATTGCGCTGCTTGCCGATAAAAAACTTGCCGATTTGGTACGGCTGAATAAAAATCTTGATGAATGTATTTTGATTAACAAAAATTTTTCCGATTTAGTTAAATTTATTTTCAAGATTCGCGCGAAAAATTTTGACCTTGTGATAAATCTCCACCGAAATGAAAGAGCGTCGGCATTGGCGGCATTCAGCGGCGCGGAAAAAATTGTCGGTTACTCCAAGCCTTTATTTTCGTTATTCTTTGATAAAGTTATGCCTAATCCTTCGATAGCGCGGCATATTAAAAAATTTTTTAAGACGGAATATTTGCCCGGCACTCAGCATCAAGTTAAATCGCATTTCGACGTTTTGCGCGAAGCTTGCGGAATTACTGAATTTGATGACGGCGGCTTGGAAATGTGGATTGACGACGCCACGAAGATTGAGACGACGAAAATTTTTAATGAAAACTTCCCCGCC
>FLNU01000086.1_pt1 | contig 12704 bp, 15 predicted proteins | sample 1140361 | NCBI WGS metagenome assembly FLNU01 (sample SAMEA3878206, study PRJEB12797) | bioreactor metagenome | biome: Moose rumen | place: Sweden | collected 2011-10 | reverse complement strand
AAAGTTCAAAGTAAACAGCCCTTCTACCTCGGTGCCCTCAACCGGCGCCACCACCGACGCTAGCATCAACAGCAAGCTGATAGAGAGTTAGCTTAGCGTATGCGGAAACACCGTTTCTGCCGCTTCCGCTCTCTCTGGTTGCATGCCGTTACCGTAAGCCAGAAATTCCTTTCTGGCTCTCATCCCTCATTCCTCATCGAAGGAAAGTCGCTCTTTGACATTTTGTTTTATTTAATTTCTCTTCCAGTTCAGGAACTTCAGTTCCGCTTATCCCCTAATCTATTAAACCACTAAACTCCTAAACTACTAAACTCATCCCCCTTTCTATTTTTATCTATTTTAGAAAACAGTCGCTCTAAGTGCTTGATTCTTAATGATTCGAAAAAATCGCCGTTTTTTTTAACGATTGTATGAACAACAGGAGAGTCCATGGTGATGCGTTTCGCACCTATGGAGGCGATGGTGGCAGCACTGGCGTTCATGCCCACAAAGTGGAAATGGACATTTCCATGGTTGCGGAAAGCAGCCACGATGGAAAGCGCAGTGGCGAGTGAGCCACCGAGTGAATCTATGAGGACGTTCACCTCCGAATCCGGATATTTAGCGAGTATGTAGTCAACATAATCGCTGTCGAAGTCGTAGCCTCCGACATATCCTTTGAGATGAAGATGGTATTGCGCCATATTTTCTTAATTCTGGTTACACATTTATTTTTCTGCTGTACTCACTCTTGTTTTCGGTTGCCTTTTGCTTTCTTTGGCATCTTTCCGCCACTTTGCTCAGTTACATAGATTTCTATGCGCCTTCTCAAACTGACATAAATCTGCTCAAACAAATCTAAAAATCACCTCGACATAATTAAGAGAATATGGTTTGTTTGCTTTGAGCCATAAAAAAGAGTACTGATGCAATTAACTATTGCAAAAGTACTCTTTTATATATGTGTGCAAAAAGACAGTCTTATTTGAGTATTACCCAATGGCCCGTTCGACTATGCCCTTGCCATTCCAGTCTGCCTGATTTTTTCAATTTGTCAATATGATATCTGACGCCACTTTTTGTAAGCTTGCAAATCTCAGCTATTTCATCTTTAGAAATATTAGGTGTTGAACGAATTATGCTCATAATCACCCCTGAAACATCTTGACTTTCAGGTTTGTTGGGTGCAGTTTTGGGTGCAGTTTTGGGTGCAGTTTTGGGTGCAGTTTTGGGTGCAGTCTTGGTGTCAGTTTTGGGGTCAGTCTTGGTGTCAGTTTTGGGGTCAGTACTATCCCCATGAAACAGAGTACCAGGTTTAGGTCTATAGTATGTTACTGTAGAAGAGTCAATGTCAGTTTCAAATGTTACTTTCTCTCCCGTAAGAGATTCCCAACGAAGCATTTTGTTGATTCCATAACCGGCATTTTCGCCAATCTTGGCATATCTGAAAAATTTGATAATGCTAGGATTGCGAGGGTTTGACTTGATGACAGATCTCAGCGTTTTCATGTCACGCATGAAACGTCCTGGGTTCTGAAATTCAAAGCGGTTGTCATACACTCTGATAGTCGGGTGCATAGCACTAAAATAATCGGAGTGTGCTTCCAAGTTTACAAGTCCTTCGCGCAAGGCATACAACTGCGAGTTGTCGTCAGGAGAAAAGCCGTTGGGCCCAGCAGTAAATGGAGCGTCAACATGAAGTCTCAGCCTTTGTATCAGTGTTTGGTGATAATCCCACAGGTTGTCCATCTCCGGCATACGATATGTGTATCGGGTAATCGCATCATTATAACTATTGCCAGGTATTTCAATATAATCAACCCAGAAATTTGGCACATGTCGTTGTACGGACTTTCTCTTTCCAAACATCAGCAGACTGCCATAAGTAAGCATCCCATCTACAGTTATGCCGATTGTATCACAGAATTCTTCGGGTTCTAAGTCCTTATAAACAAAATCCGGATTGAAATTTATGATGTGCTGCTTGTAATTCGAAAGTGACTCTTCTTTGATGTCTGCGAGTGATGTTCCTTTAATTGTTATTTCACTCTTCTTTCCAAACGACTGGTCACGCATCAATGCGGAAATTTCCGATTCATCAGCCCTTCTGTCACCACTACCGGTACGTATGAAAGTATTTATAGGATTACCAAAGTATATAGGCTTCATATCAGAAGATTCTATAAAGAAAGCAAGAACCAACTTACCATCGATATTATATTTTTCGCACTTCGGATGGATCTTGTGGTTGAACTTCTGTCCACTTCTGAGAGTGTTCAGGAAATCGCTTTCTGTTTTCTCCCCGTTGTTCACGCCATGCACCTCGAATCTCTTTCCGTGTTGTGCCACACCGAACACAATCCATCCGCCGGATGTGTTTGAGAAAGCGGAGACAGACTCCCAAACATTATCCGGTAACTTATCTTTGGCTTCTTTCACTTCGAAGTCATCCCATTCGATGTCGCTGAGCCGTTGTAATAATTCCTCCTTTGTCATGACCAGTTATATTTTCTCACAAAATTAGAAAAAAAAAATCGATATTCAGATGGATTTGTACGTAATTCAGCCGAATAAGGATTAAATTGAACACGGAATAAGCGATTTTCTACGTGAAAATGTCACTTTGATGTCATTTACATTGGATTCATGCGACACGCTTTTTGTTATTTCCACAATCGGATAAGGAGACTCTTTCGCTCCTATCAGGAAATAATTCTCCTGAGCGTCCTTGACAACGAAAGCCATTGGCGTTCTGTTGTCAATCTCTTCCGCAGTGGGGAACTGCAGAACAGTTTTCTCATAGTATGTGCCATCGTCAAGTTCGTTGGCAGCCTCGCACGATCCTGTGCCGTATTGCTCCACCTCCGTAGGCAGAGGATATACACCCACTGGCAGACCTGCCAGGTATTTATCAACTACGTTTGGAGCAAGCGAGGCACAAGGGATGGTGAACACTTTGACGATAATTTGACATGGAATATTTTTTGTCAGCGAATTGAATTTGACGAAAAAATTTGGAGCATCTGCAAAAATATGTGGCATTAAATTATTTTGGTCGCTGATGCGATGGGTTTTAACATGAATGACCAGAAATTCATGAATTTGAATACTAATAATGATTCGTTCGCTTGCGCTCAGTTGATAAACGGCTAAAATTGCGATTAAGTCAAAAGAACAATGCCGAGCTTGCTTGGGTATTGTCTTGACGAAGCAATTTCAACGTAGTTAATTTTGCGATTTTAACGAAAAAATTTTTTCAAAAAATTCGCCGATTTAATAAATGTGTAAACACACCATCTGAGCGGGCGGGGACGGCGGTTGCCCTCCTTTAGTTTCTCTGAATCTTGTCACAACTCAACAAAGCTCAAGTGAACTTAGCTTTGTATTAGCTGCTCAAGATTTGAACTTTGCGTCTATTGCTTCTACGCCAATTCCTGTCTTTGCACAAGGCGAGTTCAGCACCGCATGAGCATGCTGAATGTTATCAACATTCGCCATGCTAATACCAATTACTATAAGCTTAAGGGGCTGGCTCTTACATCTAAACTCTTACTTCTTACTTCAACTTTTTTACGGTAGCTTATTTGCATTCACATAAAAAAAGTGTATCTTTGCTTTTGGAATGACCTTTTCCGAGATGGATATTTCGTAAACCAACTTATAACACCATTATCTATGAGAAAGACAATCATATCGCTCACAATGCTGACAATGGCCATGACAGCCAATGCGCAGCGGACTCCTACCATGGGATGGAGCTCGTGGAACACGTTCGCTCTGAACATCAACGAGCAAGTGATCAGGGAGCAGGCTGACGTGATGCACACCTCCGGCCTGCAAGAGGCCGGTTACCAATACGTGAACATCGATGACGGCTACTGGGACGGACGCGGCGACGACGGCCACCTGCGGCTGAACACCAAACTCTTCCCCTCGGGCATGAGGAACCTCGTGGACTATATCCACTCGCTCGGACTCAAAGCCGGTATCTACAGCGACGCGGGCGACAACACCTGCGGATCGGGCAACCGCCACGCATGGGGCATCGGAGTGGGGTTCGCAGGACATGAGAAGCAGGACTGCAAGCTTTATTTCCGCGACTGGGACTTCGACTTCATCAAGGTGGACTACTGCGGCGGCAACCACATGAAGCTGGACGAGAAGGAGCAATATACGAAGATATCGAAAGCCATCAGGAAATGCGGCAAGAAAGACATCGTCTTCAACATCTGCCGGTGGGCATACCCGGGCAACTGGGCGAGCGAGGTCAGCGACTCGTGGCGCACCACCGGTGACATCTACGACGCATGGAAATCGGTGAGGGGTATCCTCGCAGAGAACCTCTACATGGCGGCCTACTGCCACGACGGACATTACAACGACATGGACATGCTGGAGGTGGGACGGTCGATGACGCAGACGGAGGACGAGACCCATTTCGGCATGTGGTGCATCATGGCGTCGCCACTGCTCATCGGATGCGATATGGCCACGCTGAAGGACAAGCCTCAGACGCTGGCGCTGCTCTGCAACAAAGACTTGATCGCACTCAACCAGGACAAGCTCCACCTGCAGGCATACCTGGCTGACAAACAAGGAGAATGCTACATCCTCGTGAAGGACATCAACGAGCTGTACGGCACGGAGCGGGCAGTGGCGGTCTATAACCCGTCGGACGAGGAGCAGACCGTGACACTCAACCCGAAGACCATCGACCTGGGCGGCGCCGTGGAGTATTACGACTGCATCAGGCAACAACCGTTCGTAAGTGATCAGAACCCTGTGAAGATGACCGTAGCTGCCCATGGCACAAAGATATTCCGCATGAAGGGTGCGAAACGAATCGAACGCACACGCTATGAGGCGGAGGCTGCCTGGATGCCGGTCTATCAGGAAATACGCAACAACCAGGCGGAACAGACGGGCATCTACCGTGCTTCGGAGCAGGCGTCGGGCGGCTATATCGCCGGATTCCTGGGCATGAACGGAAAGAACTCACTGCAATGGAACAACGTGCGCATGGACGATGCGGGAATGCGGACGCTTTCCATCACCTGCTTCTCGGGCGAGGAGCGCAAGATGGACCTTATCGTCAACGGCAAGTGCGTGACCACACTCGTCACCAAAGCGCTGGACTGGAACCAACCGCAGACGCTGATGTCAACTGTGAACCTGAGGAAAGGCAACAACACCATCGTGCTTGCCAACACCGACAACTGGATGCCCGACATCGATGTGATGGAGGTGAAGTGAGAGTTTTGTGAGTAGGGTTTAGAGTGTAGAGTGTAGAGTTTAGAGAAAGTTGAAATCCTAATTATAAAAAAAATGAAACACCTGGTATTAGCACTGGCTATCATGATGCTGCCGATGAGCATGATGGCACAGCAGAGAACAAAAGCAAAACCGGCGGCAAAGAAAGTATATGTATGCACCAGCGGCAACTCCACAAAATACCACAAGACGAAGGACTGCCGTATGCTCAAAACGTGCAACGGCGAGGTGAAACTGGTCACACAGGGACAGGCGCACAAGATGAAACGCACCCAGTGTGGCGTTTGCTATAAACGGACTAAAAGAACGAAGAAGTAAAAAGAGGAATCTGCTTCGCTCAAGAGTAGAAGTGGATGAGGGTTAATTTCTGTGAAATCTGCGAGGGGGGTGTTGCCGATGTCAGGAAAAAAGCATAACTTTGAGGTTTGAAACAAACAAACGATAAATATTACTTCAATGAACCGAATCATCATGACTCTGGCATGCCTTCTGCTGGCTGCCACAATCAATGCCCAGGAGGAGGGCGCACAACCACAAAAACCATTCTACAAATACCGTGTCTATCTGAAAGACAAGAAAGGTAGTGAGTATTCCGTGAAACGACCTGAGGAGTTCCTCTCGCAGAAAGCCATCGAACGGCGCAGACGACAGAACATACAGATTGACGAGAGCGACCTGCCGGTGAGCCGTAAGTACCTCACCCTGTTGGAGAACTGCGGAGTGGAACTGATGCACTGCAGCAAGTGGAACAACACCGTGCTGGTGCAGACCGATGACACCCTCCTGATGGACAAGGTGAGCGCCCTCAGCTGCGTGGACAGCATCCGCAAGGTGGCCACCTACAAGTCGATTCCTAAACAAGACCCGAACCGCAAGGAGAAGGTGAAGAACCGCGATGAGGATCCGCAGAGCAAGAGTTTCTTCGAGGGGCTGCACGACGACCTGATCAACCGCCACCTCACCAGCGCATATAAATACGGCAAGGCATACAACCAGATCAAGATGCTCAACGGCATCGCACTCCATGAGCGCGGATTCAGAGGAAAGGGCATGACCATCGCGGTAATCGACGGCGGTTTCCATAATGTGGATGCCATACCGTATTTCAAGGACGTGGACATCCTGGGATGGAAGGACTTCGCTCTCAAAGGAGGCGACGTGTTCGGCGAGGAGGAGCACGGCACGATGGTTCTCTCCTGCATCGCATCCAACTGCCGCGGACAGATCGTCGGAACAGCTCCAGAGGCTTCGTTCTGGCTCCTTCGCAGCGAAGACGGCCACTCCGAGCAGATGGTGGAGGAAGACAACTGGTGCGCCGCTGTGGAGTTTGCCGACAGTGTGGGCGTGGATGTGATCAACACATCCCTGGGCTACACCAAATACGATAACACGGCAGACAACGTGCGCTACTGGGAACTCGACGGCAACACCCGCATGCACTCACGCTCGGCCTCTCGACTGGCATCCAAAGGGATAATTCTAGTGCAATCGGCCGGCAACGAGGCCAACTACTCCAGATGGAAACTTATCGGCAGCCCTGCAGACGCGAAGGACATACTCGCCGTTGGTGCACTCACCCCGGAGAAAGAGAACACCTACTTCTCGTCGCTGGGCAACAGCGCCGACGGACGCGTGAAGCCAGACATCTGCGCACAGGGAGAGGACTGCGCCGTCATCGGCAAGGACGGACAGATCACCTCTGCTGACGGAACCTCCTTCGCCGCACCGATCAGCTGCGGCATGGTGGCTTGCTTCTGGCAGGCTCACCCGGAACTGAACGCATACGAGGTGATGGACCGCATTCGCAAGAGCGGTGACAACGCCTCCCACCCAAACAACGTGTTCGGATACGGAATACCTGACTATAATAAATAAGGTTAAAAGAAAGTTTTCGTTTTCGTCTTCGTTTTCGTTACAAAAACTCTTACCTCAATATGTCTGACGCACTGACATTGTTCGAACTGAACCAGCTGATACGCGAGGTGCTGGAATCCAGTTTCGACCGTACCTACTGGGTGACGGCCGAGCTGAGCGACGTGAGCACGCGCGGTATCCACTGCTATATGGAACTGTTGCAAAAAGGCATCAGGGGCGACGCACCCGTGGCCAAGGCCCGAGCCACCATTTGGGCAAACACCTGGAGGATGCTCAGACCGAAGTTCGAGGAAGCCACAGGACAGCCTCTGTCGAGCGGCATGAAGGTGATGCTGGAGGTGAACGTCAGCTTCCATGAGGTGTACGGCATGTCGCTCAACGTGGTGGACATCGACCCGAACTATACACTGGGCGATATCGCCAAACGAAGGCAGGAAATCATCGACCAGCTGAAGAAAGAGGGTATCTTCGACGACAACCGCAACCTGCCGTTGCCGCGCCTGCTTAACCGCATCGCCGTGGTTTCCGCCGAGGGAGCCGCCGGCTATGGTGACTTCTGCAACCAACTGGACAATAACCCCTACGGGCTACGGTTCAGCCACCACCTCTTCCCGGCAAAGATGCAGGGAGCGGAAGTGGAGACGAGCGTGATTGCCGCCCTCGACCGCATCAACAGGCAACTGGACGACTGGGACGTGGTGGTCATCATACGAGGCGGTGGAGCCACATCCGACCTCAGCGGGTTCGACAGCCTCCCGCTGGCAGAGCATGTGGCACAGTTCCCGCTCCCGGTCATCACCGGCATCGGACATGAGCGCGACAACACCGTAATCGACGAGATATCGCACACCAGGGTGAAGACTCCGACCGCTGCGGCTGAGTTCCTGATCAACCACCAATATACGGAGCTGTGCGACCTTCAGGATATGGAAAGCACCATCCTGACCTTCGCCACCAACGCGATGAACGACGCTGTGAACCGGCTGGGACGCGTGACGGACAAACTCCCTACCCTCTTCCAACTCAGGAAAGAGAAAGAGATACACCTGCAGGAGCGGATGATGAGCTTGCTCACCACCGCCATACGGTCACACAAGATAGAGCTGGCAGCCAGCATTAGGATGATGGACGAGCGGCTCAACCACGCTCGCAAGAGCTTCATGACCAGCCAGCAAAACCTGCTGAAGCTCTATGAGAGCAAGGCAGAGAGCGCCAACCCCGACAAGCTCCTGAAGCTGGGGTTCAGCATCAGCCGCCTCAACGGTAAGGTGCTGACCGACGTGAGCAGTCTCCACGCTGGCGACCAGATTGTGACCACCGTGATGAACGGCTCCTTCGTGTCCACCGTGAACGAGGCCAAGCCGCCTACCGACGAGCAACTCCGCCACCAGTCACCCTTCAACGTGGGCAAAGACACTTATTTGGCGTAGAGCAGAGAAGTGAGACAATCGTCTTTGCATTCTCTGCATTCTATGCATTCTATGCATTCTAAAAAAATAAATAACAATGGAAAATATGAAATATGCAGAGGCGATGAAGCGTCTCGAAGAAATTGTGATGAAAATTGAAAACGGCGAGATGAACATCGACAACCTCGCCGAGAATCTGAAGGAAGCGAAAGAACTTGTAGGCTTCTGCAAGGCGAAATTGCTCGCCGTAGAGGAAGAAGTCAACAAAATCATGGAAAAATAATGCATTTTGCAAACTGGAGTTGGCAAAACCACCCTTATTTATTTTAGTTTTTTTAACATATCGCACATATATAATAATAATTGTGAAAGAAAACTAAAAGGGGCAGAAAATAATTGTAAAAAATACATAAATTTCGTAACTTTGCCATCAGAAAGATGAAATAAGAAGAATAGTTACGGACTATTTTTCCGTCGCAAACACACTAAGAATTGATTGATTTGCGTTTGTTCAACGGGGTTCTTCAAGGAATGCTGTTTTGCAGAACCCCGGGGTTTCGAATGATTGTGATTTGCGGCTTAAATAGAAAGACAATATGGAAAAAACCCTGGTAATACTGAAGCCATGTGCCGTTCAGCGCGCAATCGTTGGTCAGGTGACCGCACGGTTCGAGCGTAAGGGGCTTCGACTGGCTGGCATGAAGATGATGCAGCTCAACGACGAAATCCTCAATGAACACTACGCACATCTGGCCAGCAAGCCTTTCTTTCAGCGCATCAAAAACTCCATGATGGCAGCCCCCGTAATCTGCTGCTGCTACGAAGGCGTTGACGCAGTTGAGACCGTCAGAGCCATGACCGGTTCGACCAACGCCCGCAAAGCACAGCCAGGAACCATCAGAGGAGATTTCGGTATGAGCTTCCAGGAAAACATCATCCACACCAGCGACTCACCGGAAAATGCGGTGGCTGAACTCAACCGATTCTTCAAGCCAGAGGAAATCTTCGACTACAACCAGGCTCCGTTCCAGTTCCTCTACGCCAACGACGAGTATTAAGCCAGGCAAGGAGCAGAGAGGCAAGTCATCTGCCTCACCCTTTTTTCAAACTAAGTAAATATCACCAAAAAAAGATATTATGCATTTTAAAACTATCAAGAGAGTATTCGGATTTTTATTATTAACCCTCACAACCACATCAGCCAACGCGCAAAGCGCTCTGCCTGAGCAGGTGAAGCCAGACCCGAACGGAAGCGCACTGATCGCAAAGACCAAGAACGACCAGCGGCCAAGCGACGTGAACGCACCGGTGCTTGCCAACCTCTTCAACTCGGCATCAGCCTCAAGCACGTTCCACAGCACAGCTGAGCTGATGAACCCTGCCGCACATATCTACACCGACTGGGACAACAAGGGAGTGAAATCCGCACACGGATATGCACCAAACAGATATAAAGTGGACCTGAGAGGCTTTGCAATGCCGACCAACAGCCGGAAGGTGACATCACCCTTCGGACAGCGCTGGGGACGACTACACGCCGGCATCGACATCAAGGTGTATATAGGCGACACCATACGCGCTGCCTTCGACGGCAAAATCCGCATCGTGGACAACGACCCTCGAGGCTACGGAAAATACGTGGTGATCCGCCACCCGAACGGACTGGAGACCCTCTACGGACATATGAGCCGCCACCTGGTGAAGAACAACCAGATCGTGCGTGCCGGAGAACCTGTCGGACTCGGTGGCAACACCGGACGCTCCACCGGTTCACACCTGCATTTCGAGACCCGTATCTGTGGTGTGCCTGTGAACCCGGCAAAGATGTTCGACTTCGTACACCAGGATGTCACGGGTGACTTCTACACCACCACCCAGACCTACGGACGACGCGAATAAGGTCCGCAACAGAAGGAATAAGAAATAAACGAAAAAAGGAAAGCTTGTCGCTTTCCTTTTTTCGTTCCGGTAGCCCGAAACAGGGCAACGCATTGGTGAGGCGAGAGCTTGAGCGCGGCGAGTGGGTCGTGGTGTTCATGGACGGCAACGGTGACATCAGGATGTGCGGGACGGAGGACTTGCCGATGCAGTTCGCCAGCAACCGGCAGATCACCTCTGACGTGAACTACAATGCCGGCGTGTTCACCTGCACGAGCGGAGAGCCGTCGAAGGTGATTGACCGGAGGGCGTTCTATGTTTAAATGAGGATTTAGGAATAAGGAATTACTTCATAAATACTTATTGTTTGCTCATAGTTTTTAGATTTTCCCGAAAAATCGGGTGTTTTCCCATGCTGATGTCTTTCGGCATGGGATTTTTTGGTGTTAACTTTGTGGATGAGAGCCGAATCGCCGGTTCGGCTTACATGAACTTCATTCCAAAAAAACCAATGATTTATGGACAGTATAATTATTGACTTGAGCGGCATGATTGACGGCTGGGGTTATCAGCTGAGCAACCTGCGCTATCTTCTCAAGAAGTACGCCGGTGAGGCCGTGATCCTGAGGGTGAACTCTTACGGCGGTGACGTGAATCAGGCGATGATGATGAGCCAGGCGATGACAGACCATGGCAACGTGACTGCGCGTCTGCTTGGTTTCAACACCAGTGCCGCCACATGGATGGTGTTCGGTGCGAAGCGAGTTGAGATAGCCGATGACGGTCTTTGGTTCTGCCATCGCTCAACGATGACGGTGGACATCCTGAAGGACATGAACGTGATTCTATAACTCTGGGGAGAACAACGCTGGGCGGTAACGCCAAGAAGTATTCCGGTGCGTTTACCGGCGTGACACAGAACGGCCAGATTGTGCCTCGTACGCTGACTGTCTATCCTGTTGTGATGGAGATGCAGGACGAGCCTGAGCGTTACCGTCGCTGGTATCTGAGCGAGATTGCCGGAGGTCTTGACCCTAACCGTCATCCGTTTGAGATCTGGCTTAACAACTACGGCGTGAAGAGCGCGCAGGCAGAGCTTCATGACAACCTGCTCACCGCGGAGTACAACGCATCCAGCGCCACCAACGCCATCTCTGATGCGTTCGACGGTCTGCCATTTCTGACGAAAAATACTTTAGGTTTATAAAAAAATCCCCCAGCAAAGATGCCAGGGGAAACAGCTGTGAGCCGAACTTGAAGTGTGATAATTAAACGAAACTCACAGTGTTGAGGTCTTGTGCAAAGTTGTGAATGGAGTTCTGGATCTTCATCTTAGTGCGGAGTGAAGGTGTCCGTCTCCCTGTAACATAATGGGAGAGTTGCCCTTGGTTGACTCCTGTTATCCTTGAGAGACCAGCCAGGGAAAATGCTTTTGAGTAATATTCAAGAAATGAGGCCATGTCATATTTGTAGACCATTTCCACTTCCTCAAAGGCTTTTCCATCTTCAGCAAATACGCGACGTATATCTTCGTATCCGCCCTCAAAGCATTTTTTCGCCGCTTCCACGGTGGAGCCAGTTCCTGTAACCAGATAGTCGAGGTCGTCAGCATCACTATAGATGCTATAAGTACCATCTCCTGCTCTTTCGATAATTGCGTTTACTTTTCTCATAATGTTGCATTTTTTTTCGGGTTAGTTTTTGGTGGAAAGGCTGGCAGGTTATTTCAAACCTGCCGCCTTTTTAATTTTGTTGAGCGTTCCTGGTGCAACTTCTTCGCCCCCATGGTGGCTCATCTGGAAATACTTCTTAGTCACTGGGCTGTACCGGAGGGGATGTCCGTTCATCTCTCTTCCAGTGTTTTCGCAGCCAATCTTTTTTACTTTTCTTTCAAGTTCGTTGTACTTCATAATTTTGTTGTTTAATTATCACGATACAAAGATACGAAAATTAATATCATTTACCAAATTTTTCAGCAATTATTTTCAAAAAAAATAATTTTTCTTTTTCGATGAGTTTCTAAAGGGGTCGTTTTTTTGTCCTATGGTCAGACTGTGGAAAAGTATATCTTTGCAGTATGATTTTGAAATTTCTGGCAACATGGAGACGATAGAGGTAAACCTGAAAGATTACTCAATAGTTCAGTGCCGTGGTAAATATAATCAGAACACCGAGTGGCACGACACAATAATAAAGTTGCTGAAAGACAATATGTACAAGATAAAAGAAATAGCCTAAAAAAAATAAAAAAACAATGATTTTTTCTCTTAAAAATTTTGGTATATTTTGGGC
>FLNU01002387.1_pt1 | contig 12765 bp, 9 predicted proteins | sample 1140361 | NCBI WGS metagenome assembly FLNU01 (sample SAMEA3878206, study PRJEB12797) | bioreactor metagenome | biome: Moose rumen | place: Sweden | collected 2011-10 | reverse complement strand
GGACAGCGTCAATAAACGCCTTTTATGTCAACATTTTAGCCACACCCCAAACGACATAACCCGTATCGGCGTTTGGCATTATGAACTTGTATAAGCGAAAAAGATGAGACACTGATACAAATTCGAGTGTAAAGTTACGATATTTTTGAGATATATGCAAGAAAAAAAGCAATAATCCACTAAAAATCTAAATTCTTCATATAAAATAGAAAATCATCGGGATAGAAACCTGCGTCAGAGAGAAACGCGAAGGGAAAATGCCGGATTATCCTGCGTCACTTTTCGCGGACGAGCCGCTTGCGTCCCAATCGTTCAACATCGCGGGCGAGCCGCTTGCGTCCCACGTTCTCCACTGCCAGAACGTTCGGAGACGTTCTCCACTGCCAATCAACGTCGCGGACGAGCCGTCCGCGTCCCAGGCGTTCTCCACTGCCAATCAACGTCGCGGACGAGCCGTCCACGCCCCAGGCATTCTGCACAGTTAGGGCTGTAACCGGTTGTGGTTACAGCCCTAACTCTATGCTAACTGCACTTTATCGGATGGTTACCGCTTTCCTACATATTGCCCCTTGTTGTTGAACAAGAGCCGGTCTCCGCCACCGGTCACTTCTACCTCAAAGAGAGTGTCATCAACGATTCGTACCATATAATATTTGGCAGGAATAATCACATTGCCCTGATTGTCTATAACTCCGCTGCCTTCACCGACATCGTATCGCCAGTATTTGGGAACAACAATTCTGCTTGTGCCATTCTCTTGAGAAATACGGCTGCGATATAGATCAACATAGTCAAGGAGGTATAATCCATCATATATAAATGGAATAGTGACATTCAGATTCACATCGACCTCTTTTGCGAAACCATCTTTTGCGAGAACGAAACCCGCATGGTCAGAAGCAGGACGTATGAAATCATAATCCAAGGGCAAGGCGATTTTTCCTGACTCGGACATCAGACCATACTTACTGCCATCTGTTACAATACGATAGCCATGCTTAGGAGCGTAGATGGATGTATAAACAGGTTCTACCACCCATTCGCCACTTGTGTTGATAAGTCCCCATTTGTTCTCCGTAGAACGCATAACGCACCTACCATTATGGAACTGTGGTGCAATATCATTGTAGTCATCTTGATAGTAAATCGGGAAGACGGCATCAAAAGCCTGTTTACCATCGGCATTGATGAAGGAGATGGCTCCATCCTTGAGTACAGCTGCTATGCCCTCGCTGAAGTTCCACGCGCGGTTATACTGCGCAGGAATGATAATCTCGCCTGTGTTCACATTCAGATACCCACGCAAGCGGTCGAATGTGCGGAATACTACGAGACTGTCATCGGTGGTAAAGTCATTGACAAAGATATGTTGCAGTTTAGGCGTTATGTACTTTCCCGTTCGAGCATCTTGAAGGCGCACGAAATCTACATAGCCCTTTTTGCCATAAACCATGAGGATATTCTCAGAGATTGGTCTCGGAATATCCTCCCGATAGTAACATTTGTGGAACTTGTCGTAATAGATTTGTGCCATAAGGCAAACGAAGACAAGAGTAGCTGTCGCCAATACACATAGTCCGACAACCAATACTTTCTTCCATGGGGATATATTTTTTGTACTCATAATAGTGGGCAACGCCTCCGAGCGTTGCGTAAAATGTTAAACTTCTGACTTTATTATCATACAATAACTCGTTGCGCTTGTTTGGCAGTGGAGAACGCCTGGGGCGCGGACGGCTCGTCCGCGTTAGCGCAAGCGGTACATAGCGCAAGCGGTACTTAGCGTAAGCGGTACTTTGTTTTCATCGGAATCAAGGGTGTGAATTGGCTGATTGAGCAGAAGAACTGCTATTATTGGAATTAGCACTCACATTTAGCAACTTTGAGAGAACCACCTTTTCTTGTTCATTGATAGCATTAGTCAGCGGTGACACTAATTCTTGAACCCAATCTCTCCCCACATAGGCAGTAGTCACACTTTCCCAAGCACCGCTCCATACTGCTTGCTGCTTACCTTGCGCCTGCATCTCTTTCCATTCCGATTTCCATTTGTCATTATCCCATCTGACTTTTTTCTTCCCTCTTTGCATATTTCCGGCGTCATTTCCTGCCTTTGTGGGCTGCAATGAGGTATCTTTTATTTGATACCACTCTTCATTTGTGCAACAATCTTCCATCACTGACAATTCCAAACGATATTGCCCTGTACCCCACGACGGGGCATCTGCAGTTCCAGTGTAACTGCGAGGCACAAGAAAGCAATCCCCGATGACACTCACCTTATGGGCATGCTTTACGGGGTCATATACAAACACTCCGTCCTGATTCAAATCCGCGGAATCAATGCGGGCCTTGATATCAAACGCTCCTATCTGCTGATTGTCAGTAAGCATAATCGCCTCATTCACCCATGAAGAAAACACTTTTACGGTAATTTGGAATGTTAGATCCTTGCGCTTTCTGAAATCGAATTTCCTTTGATCCTTCATAGGCACGGAATCATTAGGCAAACTTGTATGACGGGTGTCAAACACGAGTTGGTCAATATCAACATAGAACTTGGAGTGATTGACGATATGTGCCCTTCCTAAAGAATCATCCCTGAGTTTGCATGACAGATAAAATTCTAATAGTTCGGCATCATCTGTGACGGAGTCTATGTTAGTACTGTCGTGCGAGTGTTTATATGGAGCTTTTGGCAAATCCCTCTGACGGTTGGAATCTCTTGGTTCCATATAGCACATACAACCAAATCCATTGAACTTCATGTTCAACGGGTCAAGGGCGCCACTCTTAGATGGAGCATAATAGAAATCATCAATATATACTTGTGAGTTTAATGACTGCTTGAAATGATTGTGGCTTTCTGATATTTTCAACCACGCATTACGGTCATTTTTGTTTTTATGTATCCAAGCAGACAAAGTTTTAACGGAAAACCCCAACAATGCGGATGTAGCGTTTACGGTTTCCTGAATCAGTTTGTTGCTGTAGCCGGTAACGATAGCCGCTCCCAAACCTGCTAATAGTCCTCGTTTGTTCGCTCCGCTGGCAACCAAATCGTTATTCCTTTTATGGAGAGCAGTTGAGTCGGTTTCATTACTTATGAAAACCTTATAGACTCGCTGCATCTGAAGAGTTTTATAGTTTTCCGCTGACATGTTGTTTTGTGCGAAGCCTATTATAGGCAGCCATAGCACTATAATAGTCAGGAAAAAAGATTTTACTTTCATAATTTGTGTTTATTTGACATCAATCAGAATAAAAGCATCAGCATACTGCGGCTGAGCATATTTATGTATCCGTCGCGCACTCATCGAACCGGCATTAAAAACAGTTTTCTCCAACTGCATAAGTTGACAGCGTGCAGCCATAAACGAGTCATAGGGTTCCATACCTTCATTCAGGTTTTTATAGAATCTACTCATCAAAACGGATGTAGCATAATCATCCACGTTCCATAAGCTTACAATCATTGCTTTCACTCCCGCTTGCTTCAAGGCACGCTGTATGCCATATACGCCGTCGGCTGTGATATATCCCGCCCCTGTTTGGCATGCCGAAAGCACTACAAGTTCGGTATTCGCAAGTTGCATTTGAGACAATTCCTTGGCAGAAAGCAAACCGTCAGAAAGCGATGGATTATGCAGTGAGTCACACAACGCATATTTAGCACCCGAAAACAGCAGTCCGCTCTGCGACATACAGTTGTCTGTTTCAAGCGGTTTCAGTTCTGTTCCACCTTCCAGATTTCCCACAAAAAATCCGTGAGTTGCCACATGAAGAATCGGAAACAGCGGAGCAGTTGCCCGAAAGGCGGAATCTGTTGCCTGCGCTCTTTCCTTGACCATATCGCCTGCTGCCCCCCGACATATCATAATAGAATCTATTTCTGCTTTTGTACCGGGCAATGCTTCAATGGTATGAGCGTATGGCTGAAAAAACGAATACGCGGAAGCATCATTCCCATGCATATCGGATTTCTCTGCTGTGGAATAATCGATATTGCCCATTATCATTAAACTGCCCTTGCCATTGATTTTATCATTGCCTACAAGCACTCGGGTAGATGTTAGTCTTTTGCATACACGAGCAGTATCGGGCATCATATATTCTATTGCCAACTGGTGAAGCAATCCGTCAGGTGCAAAATAGATATTCTTCGCACTACCTATCACTTCCATCAGTTTTTCCGTCCAGATTCTCGAAGGTAATGACCTGTCATTGTAAAGAATGTTTTTGTCTGTCACATCAGTTGATGTAACTGCATTTCCCACTGTTACTCCTCTTCCCAATGGGAGATTTTTCAAGTCTTCGGCATCGGTAATATGTACAAACACCGGTTTATCGCTCTGCCTTGTTACTACCAATGCCCCCAATTGCTTTTGTTCTGACGCTCCGTTGTACAGAACAAACTCGATGGCACAATCATCCTCCCCCAGACTTTTTTGCACGTCCGACCATTTATATGACTTTGAATCAGTCTTACCGTATTCCACGAGAAAACCTTTGCAGAAAAGTGTCAGGTCATACAAAAGTTCAGTAGCGGAATCTTCCAATCGGCAACAATCAAAAAGGAAGTCATGCAAACTCAACCAATAGTACTCGCGCTCGGATTGAGTCATTTTGCGGATATCTCTGACAATCCGGTTTTTGGTAGATTCCACATACTGCATATAATAATGTTTGGCATCGGCAATACTGCCCGTGCCGTCATAGTCGTGTTGCAGAAAGCATATTTTCCCTTTTGCACGAAGTACTGAAGGGATATTTTCGCATGTCTTCGGAAGTTCTGACAAAACGGCGTTAGCATCCTCATATCTATTCAACCGCGCCAATACCATAGCATAGGATACTACTGCATCGACATAGCTGTCGTTAAGCCGTTGCCACCTATGAACGTTCTCAGACGTTCCCCACTGCACTCGAACGTTCGGAGACGTTCCCCACTTGTGAACGTTCGGAGACGTTCCCCACTCAACAAATCCCGTATTCTGATAAAAATAATATACGGTTTCCGCTTCGAGAAGTGCAAGGGAATAGTTCTTCTGCTTGTAGTAAAGACTCAATAGTTCACGGTGAATAATCACCTCAGCCTCCCCGTCGTCATAAAACGATTCATTTCTCAATGAGTCAAGCAATTCCAAGCAATACCGATATGCTACTGACGCCCTGTGATAAGCAGTAGTATCAACATCGGTCAGACAATATGAATAAGAGCCTTCTAATTTATAACATCCCTCTAACCATTGCAACCTCGTCGCCCTGTTGGCAGAGTACGAATACGAGCGATACACCTGCATTGCCTTGTCTAATATCTCACGCATTGCCGGCACGTCATTCATCATATAATAGCACTCACCGGCAGCCAGTATGCTGCGCATATATAGGTCATATTCCTTTGCCGAAAGAGCTATCTTCCCCGCTTTGCGGAATTCGGCTACCGCCGCTGAGTATTCTCTGAGATCGTTCAGACGGCATGCTTCCTTGTACAACGAGCCGGCGTCCGTTTGGGAATACGCAGAGCAAAAAGTGACAAGGAGAATGATAATATGTAGCAAGCGGTATCTCATCTATTGCGATAGTTATGATTGATAACAACAAACGCAGCATCTGCCTTGTTATCTCCATTTGTGATTTTAAGTGTGAGCATTTCGCCCTCACGGGGTTCGTTAGCATCGGTCCGAAAATACAGAACTCCGTTCTCATCTTTACCCGTGAAGGGAATAACGGTTCCGTCTTCTTTTACCAATTCTGCGGAAAAGACCTGTGCGGGGTCAAATGGAACAATCAGAAAAACTTGTCTGCCATAGCGTCCGGACAATTTGTAAGTTGCAGTTCTGCCACACCGAACAGCCTTTTCATATATAGAATAGTGAAAACGGCTGTCGGCACCGTTGAGCAACTCCCTGCCCGTATTTTGCACCCTGCTTCCTTTTTTCAGTTCTGTCACGATTCGATTAACCCCGAACGTTTTGACACGCGAACTCACGAGAGGACAATCGTTGGCATGGTCCTGCAACTCATTCATCAGAGTGAACTGAGTAATTCGTTTTTCCAACTCATCCTTAGCCTGATTCCAATGGTTTTCATCGCTATGCCGCAACATCAGCGTCGCATTGAGCAGTTTGAGCATTACCTCTTCGTCATCCACTACCAAACGTTCGGAGACGTTCCCCACTACCAAACGCTCGGAGACGTTCTCCACTATTGTTTTTGAACTGACTTGGGAGAACAATGCCGACGTACTTAACGCTATCAACAGCACAACAAGAGTCCCACGCGCCACTCCGCTCTGCATGCGCTCAGGCCATTGACGGTCTATCTTGCTAAAGCTCTGCGTTTCTTTTACAATAGGATTCTGTCGAGGCATCCTTTTTTTTCCTTCTATTGTCTTGACCATCCCGTCAGCCTCCTTCTTAATCTCTGAAACACTCGGGCGGTCAGACTTCCGGCAATTCAGACACCTATGCAATAATTCATTCAAATCTTCCGCTTCGGGATATGGAATGACCGGAATCGGAGTGTCTTTTTTTTGCGATGACTCACCTGCACCGTTAAACAGAGGAACACCAAGCAGCAATTCGAACGCAGAGGCGGCGAGTTGCCATATATCGCTTTCAGGCATGACTCCGCCACCCGCTTCATGCGACACTAACAAAAACTTGTCCTCACGCACCACTATATGCCGTAGGCTGACATTGCCGTGCGCCCTGCCACTCTTGTGAATCGGTTCCAATTGTGCTGACACATCCCTCAAGAAACGCCAACACAGAGATATAGGGCATAACCCTTTTAGAGTAAAAGCACTTATTTCAGATATATTATTCATAATCGGGCTTGTTACGCAACGCTCGGAGGCGTTGCCCACTACTCTTTTTATCACATTCGGTCATCAGATATTGAACCTGAGAGATAGGAACGATAAGTGTACGATTGCCTGCTGAACGCGAAACTATTCCGGCTACAGGTCTGCCGGGAACCTTCAAAAATACCGGCCCGCCTGAAAAACCATAGTCCAAACCAACATCTGAGATATACCAATCAGCCGAAGTCTTTGGATTTTGGAACACCTTGCCTTCCACTGACGATAACGATGCCTCAGTGTGATAGTCGGTCTGAGGATAACCAAAACAACACAACCATTCGTCAATGTCGAGCACCTGCCCTGAATCACACAGTCGTATAGTACCGTTCCCATACTTCCATTTCATCACCGCCACATCCCCCAGTTCGGTATCCTGTTTCTCGAACAGACTTACCACACTGCGCCAAATATATGAGTTAGTCGCATTTCCGTAATCATACAATGCATCACGCGACTTGTCCACCGTGAAATCATCTGAACAGAAATACCGCTTTTCGGATTCACCATAACGAGTTATAGCCACTCGTGAAATAAGACGGACAGTAGTATCTGTTTCAGCGCTGATTGCCCATCTAACCAATGGAGAGAGAATGTCATGCGGGTCAGGTCGGAGTTCTCCCTCCATAGCGAGCCAGCACTCCACACTGTGTCGTGCAGTTACAAAATAGCCATCCTCTGTTATAAAACCCGTTCCGACCATTGAGCGATCTGTCGGGATGATGTCAAGCGTATCACCTGCATTCGAAAGAATCATCACTGTGTCCACCTCCACTTTGCATATCGATTGTATCTCATGTTTGAATACAGCCATTGGCTTTAGCCGCTCCATATAAAGGAAAGACAACACTCCTGCAAGAACTATAACTATTAGCGCAAGAGTTACCCACATTCCCCATTGTGGTCGGCTTTGCACGTAGTGATTAGCAACCGGAGCATCACCGTTTTGCGTATTGAAACGAACGATAGTTCCGTCGAATTGCAATATATCACCATCCATAAGATTACGAGCTATTGTCAAGCTCTCGCCTCCGACAGAGATGTCCGCTTTTGTTTCTTGCCGCATTATCAGCCACCCTCCATTCTGCTTATTTCTCACTATTACAGCATAACATGTATCCGCAAAATCGGGATGAGGGGGCAGTTGCATCTGACATTCCGGAGTCTGGCCAATAAAAAACACGTCATCGCGCACATATTGTATGTCGCCCTTTTTATGCAGGTCGTCATCACTACGGAAACGCAGTACATAATATTGATTTCTGTCGTTCATCTTCTAACTTTTTATCGCAACCTGGGACGTGGACGGCTCGTCCGCGACTTTGATTGGCAGTGGAGAACGTCTCCGAACGTTCTTGGGGCGCGGACGGCTTGTCCGCGACGTTTATTCGGAACGCATCGCTCAAACGATTGTAAATGTTCTGACAGCGCAGCTGTCTAACTGCTAAATCAAATTAAAGATATATGCCACGAGCGGTAGCGAGCGTGTAAAAGCCTCGTCATAACGTTTGACAGATTTGCCCGTCTCGTCCACACCTAACTCGCTGAAGTTGCGCAGATCATCGTGTATGAATCGGTCTTTGAGTTCCTTCCTCAACGAAATATCCTTTTGAATCTCAGCATGTTCTTCGGGCGTTGTCGGGCGATAGCCGAGTATCAGTTCCTCCACGCTCCAGCGGTTGTGTTCCACCTCAGAGAGGGTCTCTATCTCTTTTTCTGACATGGCAAACAGCGTATGCCATTGGTCAGGTTTGTGACCGAGTGAATGCATTTTTGTTCTTAGGGTAAAGGCACTGTAAATATTCGACCAGCGTTTTGCCGTGTTCAACCTGCTATTGTTCCATAACGCCTGTAGTTCGTCTTGTGACGGTATTTCTGTAGCCACTGCCATTGGCACCATACCTTTTTGCTGCTCATCCTCCGTTGTCTGACGCATCTTGTTGTAAGCATAATTGACACATTGCCCCATTTTAACAAATGCGGACATATCGGGCAATTGGGCATCAGTGTTGCCGAAAGGCACTACGTTTGAGTAAAGCTCCGACTGATTGATAAACCCGACAGCAACACCGTCCTTTACGTTTATCCATATCGGTATATCTCTTATCTGAGGTGACAGATTCAGTGCTTCGTTTGTGTTTCTTGCCTCATCATCATAACAGAACGCCACCGTCAGTTGACGGGTAGGGTCTTGAGCCCACTTGTGCAACTTATAAGTCAGCACATCATCGTCACTCTTGCCACAAATAAATTCCCATTCCACATCCACGAAGTCCTTTCGTTGTGACTTGTATTTGGGTTCCAAAGTCACGGTTTGCACATCCTCGCCTTTAATAGTCACTGTCCGCCTGTAACTATTCATAAGCAGGTTACGATAATATTGTTGAAAATGGCGGAACTGCTCGTGAGAGTCTGCAACAATTGATATTCTGGTTCTAAGCGAGTTGTCGCGACAATAATTGGGATAATGAGAGGTCAGGGCTGCATGTATGGCAAGACTTTGTGTCTGACGGCTCATCCCAAACAACACCAAATGAACGAATTGACGGCTATCTATGCTTATCTGCTCTCGGTCCAATCGCATATTACTTTCGGGACGGATACCCAGCATTTCCATCGACCATAGGTCTTCTGTGGTATATGCATATAGTTCTACCTTGTCAGCTATGTCGTCTGACAGCGGTATGCGTTTCAGCACATTCGCCACTTCCTGATTTCTCAATATCAGGAATACCTTCTGCCGTATTCCGTCAGCGTCGTCAGCCCGCCTGTCTGCAATATTAAGCAAACGCCGGATGGCAGCGTTGTCCGCATCCACCGAATTACCCGCAATATCGGATTGTATGGTTATTTCTTGTGACATATTCTCAGTGACCCGATATTTCATACACCTTTTCTCCAAAGGAAGTTACATAGTTGGGATTTGTAGTCGTCCAATGTCAAAGTATGATAGACCCTAAGGGAAATCGGTAGCATTCCGATATCAATGTTTGGAGCTACAACAGAAACAACATTACCGGTTTTTCGTCCGGATAATTTTTCGTTTTGGAACATATTAATTTCATAGTCCACCCATTTACTATTGAGGTGAGCCACGTCAGTCGTAACCAGTACAAAATGTGTTGCACTATCCATTGCTGCATCTATTGTTTTCTTATATACCGTATCTCCTGCCTCCGAAATGCTGGTTTCTGCAAAGAATACCACATAATCTTGAGATGTTAAGAATTCATATATTTCTTTTGCCACCAAATAATCCAAACTATTGCATGAAATAAACACATCATACTTTTCTCGTTTGATATATGGTGATACGCTATCTCCATCCTTGATGTTCTCCATGAAACTGGTAGCCATGCGTTGAAGTATTTCATTCGTATAATCATAAAGTAGCCCTTTGTAACGATTTACATCACGATAATTCGTTTTAGAAATTAACTCCCACGCTGTTATACGTTTGGCATCAATGTACGCGGTTCTTATCCTTTGGTTATATCTATCATCCACTTCAAAAAGATTTGCTTGAATATCAATAATGGTTTCAAAGGAAGCATCCCCATGTTGGACATGTTGCCAAATATCATATAAGAAAGCACGATATTCGTCTGCTATCATATGTGGAAGGTCAATAAAGTATGTTTCGTCTAATCCTTCCGGACGACGCAGCAAGGCATCATTGATAATATTGCCAAAGTGTTTCTTCAATAAAACTTTGATTTGCCGCTGGCATTGCCAACCGATTTGTTGTTTTGTCATACTTATTCTGCTAATAGTTTAATTACTTTATTTCTATTGATTATCACGTCTCTATCTTTGCGTTGATCTTGCGCATGTAATTGAGAAAACGGGCATAAATCATAGTGAATCTTGTAATTATCAAACGCATATTTCATTTTGTCGTTTACACGTTGATAACCGAGTATATATCTATCAGCGCACCAGCGCAAGTGCTCCATTTGGCTAAGGATTGGATAATTTGGCTGAGAATCATACTTCTCGTATCGCTGATAGATGTGATACATCTCCACTTGATAGCGATTAGAATACCGCTCGTCTTCGGTAGCAGCCCACCAACGAGTTTGAAGATAGTCTGATAAGTCCATTCCTTTTTCTTTCAAAGTAAAGACATCTTCTTTGAGTCGGACATTTGGCTCAGTAGAATAGATACTATCATAATAAGCTTTAATCCATTGTGGTCCCTTGTCGTTTATAAGGAGAGAGAAAGTATCATCTAACATCCCAAATACGCGCACATTATTGTATTTTGGTACATAGACATCATCTTTCATAATGAAATGTATAAATTCATCATTCTGCTCCTGACGCAAAAGGATTTTGATATGGGTGTTGTCTTTGGGGTGTTGTTTCCCTGTAGCATCAGTTTCTATATCATTCCAGAAACATTGTTGAGGAAGGCTTAAAAGAGATGATACCCCCGTGTCTGCACTTTTGAAGCAGAGAGCAATAGTGAGTAATGGCGAATCCTGCTTGCCGGACTCAGCAGATTCAGCCAACTGCTCCAATCGTTTCCGAACGGTGTCATCTTCCAAACGCCCATGAACATACTCCACGTCAATATCCTGTATATGCTCAATATAAGGATATCTTGCTTTGAAAACAGATAGAAGTTCGTCCACCCGTTGGTCTATTACCGTAATCTTTGTTTTGGGACTGTTTTTCTCTTCGCTATAATTGGGATAGTGACAAATACGCAAAGCCTCTAATAGCAAAGCTGTTCCCATACGCTCAAAGCCTACGATGACTAAATGGACGTAATGCTTTGATTCGGGAGCAAGGTCCTCGAAATCTAACGGATAATAACGTGGAGATTGCGCAGTCTGTCCATAATATCCCCATAGTCGTCGCGCCCAGGTTTCATATATATTAAACGGAACGATATTCAAATTTATGTTTCCACTACGTTTAAAATAATCATCAGGCATTTCCAATTGTTTGACAAGAGAGAAAGAGGAAGAAGTGCTCATCTCTACATATATTGACAACGGATTATCCGTCCTATTAACCAATTTGTTAATAATACGTAAACAGGATAGACTTTTAGATTCGGAAAATAACTTATCCTCTTCACATATGACATAAACAGCAGCAGCATCATTCAGCATCAAATGCACATTGTCCGCCTCCGATGTTTTATCTCCATAAACGACCTTTGTTCTGCCTGCAAGTTCCGCTCCGCAGATTGAATATATCTGCTTTCTGACCATTTCTATATCTTGCTTCGTCTGAATAAGAATTGATTCCGCTGAACAGGTCTTTATTAATTGAGGGACGAGACGATTATACCCCATAATTACTATATGATTCTTCCACCCTTCAGGGAAATCCAATCCTTTCCGATGAAGTTCGTGTCTTTTGTCGTAGTATGTGACAATAGCAGAAACAATCACCGCAGATATGACTCCTGCTACAACCCCCAGAAACAGACTACTTAGTCCTGAACGCAAAATGATAAGGATAATGAAGGCAAATATGACAAATACGATGCCTATCCATGCATATACGCGAATTTCACGTTGTCTACACGCAAACTTAATTTTGTTTATAAAAGTCCATTTCATTTTTTGTGTGATAATTTTGTTGATATACTATTTTATTACTGTCCGATAAAATGTCATATGGCATATACACAAAAAAGCGTGAAGTCAGTTGCTTTCACGCTTTCCAAGGGCTTCGCAATCCCCGCTAATGGTAGAAAAACAATTGATGCCTCACGCCGATATGATGTATCAAACTTCTACCATAAGCATTTCGTAAATAGAAATGCGGGTGGCGAACAGATTGTCCTGCCTGTAGAAGTTTAGGATACATACATATCCCGAGGTCATTCATTGTTACTGCTACGACCATTAGCGAATGTTGCGAAGATTCTGGAAAGTCGC
>FLNU01002386.1_pt1 | contig 12769 bp, 13 predicted proteins | sample 1140361 | NCBI WGS metagenome assembly FLNU01 (sample SAMEA3878206, study PRJEB12797) | bioreactor metagenome | biome: Moose rumen | place: Sweden | collected 2011-10 | reverse complement strand
TTTCGGGATAATTGTCATTTGCTTTTTTCATAGTAGCGAGTCACTCCTGTGCCTCGCGCGAAGCACAGGAGTGACTCACTACTAAACGGCTACTATACTATTGCCGCGTCTTATTCGCTTTATTTGGTTCTCGGCTTGTTAGCCAAACCATCATTTATAAATGCTTCGGTACAAAGCGGAATGGGCGGCTCTGTGCGGTCAAAAGGTATATCCAAACCCTCTCTATACTGCCTTGCCACGGCATCAGCAGGCAAGCGAACAGTTCCATTCGACATAATTATTGTTCCCTCAGGTAAGCGCATAAAAGCGTAGGCTGAGTCATTAGCGGTATGCGACAAACTATCTGCCAACAGCTGCTTCAATTCATTATCCTGCGCTGTGAGTAATGCGGTTTGGGTATCGTGCCTCTGCTGCAAGCGCTTTATCACTTTCGGATATACCCTCTGAAAATACTGCGGGTGATCGGTGTACCACACCAGCGATGAATCAAACTGCGCCTGAGTCACACCGTGCTCCGCAAGTATCATCCCGTAGTATAATCTCACCTCATCATCGTGTCCGTAGTTATATCCCGCAAGTTGCAATACCCCCTCTGCGCTATGCAAATCAACAAGCACATTCACCATCTTCCCGCTTGACAACACTCCGTCGGGACGAATTGCACAAGAGGAGAAACACAGAAGCAAGCAGCAAAGAATATATATGGCAAATATAACCCTTTTCATTTCAATGACTCATTCAAAGCGCGACGGAATGAAGGCACTAATAAAATAAGGAAAACAGACACTGTTATAGCGCTATCCGCAAGATTAAAAACAGGGCGGAAAAATATCACTTGACCCGCGGCATTGTGAATGATAGGGAAATAAAACATATCCACTACCCGCCCGTAAAAGAAATCGGCATACCCCTCACCCCACGACACTATCGATGCTACTTCCCATGGCGTAGAAGCAGAGAAAAACAGACCATAAAACAGGCAATCAATTATATTACCCAACGCACCTGCCGTCAGCAATGCTATAACAGCCAAATAGCCTGTACTGACACCCGCTCGGCACAACCTCACCATATACCAAATAAGCAACCCGACGGCCACTATCCTAAATAAGGTGAGGAACAATTTGTCAAACCACTCTATTCCGAACGCCATCCCGTCATTCTCAACGAAGCACAACTGAAACCACGAAAAAATCTCTCGCGTCTCACCGAGAGTGAAATTCAGTTTAACATAAAATTTCAGCAACTGGTCTGCAAGGAGAAGCAGAAAGGCGACTCCGAGTATTACTCCTATCTGTTGTTTCTTCATAAGCCAAAATTTTTCTTAATCTGTTCCACCATATCTAATTTTTCCCAAGTAAACAGTTCAACCTCTTTCTCAAACACCTTACCATCGCCATCTACAAATGACTTCACTTTCTTCTGCGGCGACCTGCCTACATGTCCGTAGGCAGCCGTTTCTTCATATATCGGTTCTCGCAGTTTCAACCTCTGCTCAATAGCCCCCGGACGAAGGTCAAACAACTTAGGCAATCGGGCAGCAATAGTATAATCGTCAAGTCCTTGAGCAGCAGTACCGTAAGTATTTACATACAGACTCACCGGCTCCGCCACTCCTATAGCATAACTAATCTGCACCAGCACTTCTCTCGCAACACCCGCTGCCACAAGATTCTTCGCAATCCATCTCGCAGCATACGCCGCAGAACGGTCAACCTTCGACGGGTCTTTGCCTGAAAAAGCGCCACCGCCATGAGCACCTCTACCCCCGTAGGTATCAACAATAATCTTCCTGCCCGTGAGCCCCGTATCACCATGAGGACCGCCAATGATAAATTGTCCGGTCGGGTTAACAAACAACTTCGCCTTACCACCTTGTACCTCTTGCAGAAAACGGCTAAACAAACGCTCGTAACTGCTATCTCTGTGAGTAACAACAGGTATCAACTGCTCAATTATATCCCGCCTAATCTGCTCCTGCTCAACATCCGGATCATGCTGGGTAGAAAGAACTATCGTATCAATCCGCAACGGAGTACCGTCTTCCGCGTACTCTATCGTAACCTGAGACTTTGCATCCGGGCGCAAATAACGCATCACCTTGCCTTCCTTACGAATACGAGCGAGTGTAAACACCAGTGTATGCGCAATATCAAGCGTCAATGGCATATAACTCTCCGTCTCATTTGTGGCATAACCGAACATCATTCCCTGATCGCCTGCTCCTTGCTCTAATATAGTACCGCGACTGACACCCTGATTGATATCCGATGACTGCTCATGCAAAGCGGTGAATATTCCGCACGACTCCGCCTCAAACTTGTAAGCCGACTTCGTATATCCGATGCGAGCAATTGTATCACGCACTATCTGCTGAACATCAATGTAAGTGTTTGACGACACCTCACCCGCAATAACAACCTGACCCGTTGTTACCATCGTTTCGCAGGCCACATGCGATTGGGAATCATTTGCAAGAAAATTATCAAGAATAGCATCTGAAATTTGATCAGCAACTTTATCAGGATGCCCTTCCGAGACGGACTCGGATGTAAAATAATAAACCATAATCTGATAGACTTAAAATTAAACGATTATGGGCATTTTAGCGTTTTTTATCAGGGGTCGCAAGCAGCCCAAATCACTCCCCTATAAGAAATATCAGTGCATTATCTTATATATCAGTTCTTTCCATAAATCTGCGTCGGAATAACTTATGCCTTCTATTCCTTTTGACTTGGCATCTGTTTCTCTGATATATCCGATAATCTTAAATACCTTACCTGCACTATACTGCCTCGCGGCTGCCGCATAGTTTCTCACAAAATACTGTCCTATCTTCAAAGCCTGCGCAACCGACTGAGTACTTTTGTCTTTCAAATAATGATAAATCATCAAATTGGAGAAAAACGAAAAAACCATTGCCAGTTCCTTTTGAATAGCGTGCTCCTTATTGGCGGCAAAATACTGCGTTATCTTATTCGCTTTTACAATATCGCGACTGACAAACGCATCTTGCAACTCGAAAGCATTATAATCTTTGCTGATACCTATATTGCGTTGTACGAGAGCGGCATCTATCACATTAACCCCTGCCGGTCTGCCGTTGACGAGTTTTTGCAACTCTACCGTTATTCGAGTCAAATCATTGCCCAACGAATCTGCCAACAACTGAACTACGCGCTCGTCAATTTTCACCTGATTAGTTACCCCCGCCGTTTCGTTCCACTGCTTGATATAAGACAATATCCATTTGTTTATCTGATAGTTACTTACCTGAGCAGACTCCATCACCACGCACTTCTTCTCTATATCCTTGAACGCAGTAAGACGCTTATCAGGCTTACCCTTATAGCAAATAACAAGAATAGTTGATTGAAGCGGGTTATTCCAATATAAATTGAAATTTTCCCACTTCTTTACCATTTGAGCCTCCTTAAAGATTATCAACTGCTTATCAGACATCATCGGAAAACGACGAGCAGCATTGAGGATAGGACTTATGTCCTGCATATCCTTACCGTAAAAGACCTGCTGATCAAATGATTTGGCAGTATCATCAAGCAAGTAACGCTCCATATAATTAGAGAGGACATCAATATAATAAGGCTCCTCACCATATAAAAAATATACGGGAGCATAACTCTGCTTCTTCAAATCAGATAATATTTGCTCGTAAGTGCAAACCATTATATCTCTGTTCCTGTTCTTTTCTCGCGAGATTGCGCTTAGCCATTTTCTCAATGGTTGAAACTGACGGGGCTAACCTCACCTCAGTAATATCTTTGCAAAATTAACGTTTTTTTATAACGCTCACAAATAAATTAAAATCAACTTTCTAATTTTTTAAAAAACATTTTTATTAACAAACAAAATTAATTATCTTTGTCAGAGAAAACAATTTTGTCGTGAACAAACACACATCACACATCACACATCACGCCTGTAACTCTTCACTACTCACTTTCCTCACTTGCTGCGTTCTGCTGTGGATAGCCGAAGGCTACCTCCTCCTATCCTACCCGACCGACTACCTGCATCTCGCGCTTCAAGGGCAGCATAGGCCTTTTTCCGATACTTTTTTTCGCTACTACTCTTCTTTTGCCGAGTGGCTTCTTTATCTCTTTATGCTCCTGCCACTTGCATTTAAGCAATGGAGACTAACAATCAGTTACGCCATCACTGAAGGCATATCGGCGCTCATCGTACAGATTATCAAGCACTCGTGGAATATGCCACGACCTGTAACATGGTTCACCGAGCAATATGGTAATGCCGACATGCTGCAACTCGTTGAAGGAGTAAGAATAAACGCCTGGCACTCGTTCCCGTCAGGACATACCGCCACTTTCTTCGCATTCTTCACTATCACAGTATTCCTGCTTTGCCCCACTCAACACGCCAAACACAAAAACCTTTTCGAAATAATTTGGGGGCTATCTTGCTTTATCCTCGCACTTACAGGCGGCTACTCCCGCATATACCTGTCGCAACACTTTCTGCTCGATGTCTTCGTTGGCTCTGTAATCGGCACCTTATCAGCCTTATTCACCTTATTGCTCATAAGAAATATATCTACAAAAAAACGTCAAAACAAACCTATTTCAACACAAGATAAAGAGGGGTAGTATTCCGCTTATCCTCAATCAGTGTTTCCAAAACCTTATCCTCCGGCACCTGTACTCTGACGCCGACTAATTCAGCAAGAACAGAGATATTCTTTGCTTGTCTCCTTTCCCTGCTGTATGCAGAGCCTTGTCTGTCAGTCTTCGGGACACTCTTGGGTATATGCAGACTAACACCAGCGTGCTCAGCTATTCGCATATCCTCATCACTCGCAACCGACAATATCATCACACTGCCCCCCGCAAGAAAATCTGAATAACTATTCTGCCGGCTTACCTTTTCGCAAAACACCTCTTGACGCGACCTACTCACCCCCGTTACTGCCGCCTTATTTGCCTCTATGTTCTCTGAATTATATTTGCCCAATACCGCTACCCACTCTGCATTAGTCAGAGCATCTTCTGCTATATAGAAAGGCTTTTCAGCTTCTACTAACCTGAATTTCAATTTCTTTTTTCCCACCTTGAAGTTTTTTACCTTAGGCAATGTATTATCTTCTTGTACGGAAAAAGGATCTGTCATCGCCAATCTCAATCCGCAATCATTAGCAGCGTACTCAAGCGGGTGATGACCTCTGCTACTCAAATGAATATTATCTGCACTATTATCCCAACTGCCACCTCGCGCCACTTTTTCTACACTCCAATAATCGTTCAACCCGACAGGCAACCCGACGGAATCAGTCTCCGGTCCCGTCGGGTCAGGCTGTTCTCCTAATCGATACGGACCAATCCAATCTGAACACCACTCGCTCACATTGCCCGTCATATCATAAAGTCCTAATACATTAGCCTTCTTCCCTTTTATCTCATGCGCCCTATTTCCGCTATTGCTATATACCCAACCAACATCCTCCGCCCTATTACTACCGGCAAACCTCACCTCTTGAGCCTTCTGACCACCGCGGGCTGCATACTCCCACTGAGCCTCCGTCGGCAGATGAAACGAATAACCCGTAATCTCTGATAAACGCTCCGTAAATAATACCGCGTCCTTCCATGTTATCCAACTAACAGGAGCATTTAGATTCGCCACACCCTCAGGACTCGGCAAATAATGCATCACCGCACGCCATAACTGCTGAGTCACCTCCGTCTCTCCTATATAATAAGCACTCATACTCACATAATGCGACGGGTGATCAATAGCATCATCATCACTGCGCTGCTCAGGAGTTGCACCCATCACAAATGAACCGTTATCTACACGACGCATACGAAAACTGACGCTATCACCCGCAATACTATCCGCCACTTTAATCTCTATCCATGATATATTGACCGACGCATCACGCATAGCCAACGCAGGTAGAGTAAATAAACACAATAAAAATAAAATCTGACAATTTTTCCACATAATTTATCTCTAAAATAGTCGCTTATTACCCTATACAAGCAAATTCTATGCCACAAACTGAAATATACAAAAATACACATATATTGGCAATTTTTACACATAAATTCAAACAAAAAGCACTAACTTTGCGTATATTATGGTTACTATTTACTAACTTTAACAAATCAATATCGTATGAAAACATTCATGGACAAGGATTTCCTGCTGCAAACAGAGACCGCGCAGGAGTTGTATCACCATCATGCGGCTAAGATGCCGATTATTGATTATCACTGCCACCTTATTCCTCAGATGGTTGCCGAGAACAAGCGTTTCGAATCTATCGCACAGATCTGGCTCATGGGCGACCACTACAAATGGCGCGCTATGCGCAGCAACGGTGTGGACGAGCGTTATTGCACGGGCAAAGATACCAGCGACTGGGAGAAGTTCGAGAAATGGGCTGAGACCGTTCCCTACACTTTCCGCAACCCGCTGTATCACTGGACTCATCTGGAGCTTAAGACCGCTTTCGGCATTGAGGAGCGTCTGAACCCCGAGACCGCACGGGCTATCTATGACAAGTGCAACGACCTGATTGCCAACGACCCGAAGTTCTGTCCGCGCGGACTGATGAAGCACTACCACGTAGAGCTCGTTTGCACGACTGACGATCCGGCAGACAGCCTCGAATGGCACAAGATGGTGAAAGAAGACCCGACCGCAGAGGTGCGTATGTTGCCGACATGGCGTCCCGACGCAGGTATGAATATCGAAGCCGCCACATGGTGCGCATACATCTCTAAGCTGGCTGAGGTGGCCGGCATGTCAATCGCCAATTTTGGTGATTTGGTGGATGCCCTCCAGAAACGCCATGACTTCTTCGAGTCAATGGGTTGCCGTCTCTCCGACCACGGAATAGAGGAGTTCTACGATGAGCCGTACACCGACGCAGAGATCAACGCCATCTTCCAAAAAGCCCTCGCAGGCAAAGAATTGACCGCCTACGAAATCCGTCAGTACAAGCACGCTTACCTGCACGATCAGGCAGAAATGGACTATGCTTCGGGTTGGACGCAGCAATACCACTACGGAGCCATCCGCAACAACAACTCCAAGATGTTCGCCGCTCTCGGTGCCGACACCGGCTTCGACTCCATCGGCGAGTTCACGACCGCCAAAGCCATGAGTCATTTCCTCGACGAGATGAACAGCGAAGGACATTTGGCTAAGACCATACTCTACAACCTCAACCCCTGCGCCAACGAAGTGATAGCCACCATGCTCGGCAATTTCCAGGACGGCAGCGTACCCGGCAAGATTCAGTTCGGTTCCGGCTGGTGGTTCCTTGATCAGAAGGACGGCATGGAGAAACAGATGATGGCTCTTTCGAACCTTGGTCTGCTTTCTCGCATGGTCGGAATGTTGACCGACAGCCGCTCGTTCCTCAGTTATCCGCGTCATGAGTATTTCCGCCGCACGCTCTGTAACGTCCTCGGCAACGACATCGAGAACGGCATGATTCCCTACACCGGCTACGAGAAAGCCCGCGTTCAACAGATGGTGGAAGACATCTGCTACAACAACGCCAAGAACTACTTCAAGTTCTAAATAACTACGCATCCCCGCTTGCCTCTCACTTCGGAGGTAAGCGGGGAAGTAATTGCAACAGCGAAATAGATATTTATGGCAGAAATAGAAAAGAATAATCAGAGCATCATTCCGCTCTCGCAGGCAGTTGAAACGATTAAAACAGCTATCCTGCAAGGGCAGTACGAAGCCAACAAAGGTGTAAACCGCATTCAATTAGCGGTCTATTTCGCTATAGGCAAGTATCTATCCAAGAACACTCGTAACTTGGAGTATGGAGCAGGTGGTTTGAAAGCCATAAGCGACCTATTGCACCGCGATTTGCCAGGACTAAGAGGATATTCGGCTACGCAATTAAATGAAATGCGTCGATTCTATGAGGCCTGGCAAATGTTAGACGCACATTCATCGGTTGTGACCGATGAAAGTCTAAATCAAGATTTGTCGGTTATGACCGATGAATCTCATTCGCATCAATCGGCAGTCGCAACTGCCGAATTACAAGGCACTCAGAATCGGATAGATATATATCACAATATTGCTATTCCAAACGTAGCTGAATTCCCAGTTGAGGATTTCTTCAGCGTTCCTTTTACACACCATACTCGTATAATGGCACTATGCAAAGACCCTGATGCTCGTTACTATTATATTCACCGCACAGCCGTTGAACATCTCTCTGTTGAAGCCTTGGAAAAACTAATCAAACAGCAGGCCTATGAGAATCGTCAGTTGATACCCAATAATTTCAAACAAACATTATCCGATTCTGCGCTTGCACGTAAGGCTGTTATGATGTTCAAAGATTCGTACCAATTGGACTTCATTAACACGGAAGAAATCGGGGAACGTGATAGACAGGATGTGGATGAGAAAGTCGTGGAACAACAAATAATCCACAATATCAAGCAGTTTATCATGACGTTCGGACATGATTTTACGTTCGTGGGCAATCAGTATCATCTGGAGATTTATGGTGAGGAGTTCTTCCCTGACTTGATTTTCTTCAATCGCGAACTGAATGCTTTGGTGGTTGTAGAACTGAAAATAGGTGAATTTAAACCAAGTTATTTAGGGACATTGACTACGTATCTAAAGATTTTGGATGCCAAGGTGCGCAAGCCGCATGAAAATCCATCAATAGGCATCGTTTTGTGCAAGTCCGCCAACAAAGAATTTGTGGAGTTTGTCATACAGGATTTTGACCGCCCGATGGGAGTAGCTACTTATTCTACAGCGGATGAGATGCCCGAACAACTGCGCAAAACCATGCCGGATATGGAGGAACTGAAAAGAATATTGTCGAAAGAACCAATAAACAACACTTGATAGGTTGAGGTGTGTCAAGAAGCGATGACCGACTCACCACCGAGACATGAGCAAGAAAATTTTAAAACTTTAAATTCAATATGGAGCAACTCGGAAAGATCGAAGAAGTTAAACTTCGTGAGTATTGGAAAAACGAAGCCATAGACTTTACACCTTGGCTTACAGATAAAGGTGGATTGCAACAACTATGTGAAGTTATTAACATGGAGTTGGAGTTTAAGGAAAGGGAAAAGGAGATTTCAGAAGGTGGCAGAGTAGATATATTATGTACAGATACGCAAACAGGCAGGAATGTGATTATTGAGAACCAACTTACGGTAACTGATTCTGACCATCTTGGGAGAATAATCACATACGCTGCGGGACTTCAAGCTAATACTGTTATATGGATTGCAAGCGAATTTAATGAACAATTCCGTGCCGCCATAGATTTCTTGAATGATATATCAGATGACGAGCATAATTTCTTCGGAATAGAGATAAAACTCATTAGAATTGGCAATTCAGTTCCTGCTCCGATGTTTAATTTGGTAGTAAAACCTAATGGTTGGAGCAAAACAGTGAAAGCGAATTATAGCAAATTGACGGACAAGAAGATAGCCCAACAAAACTATTGGAGCGGTTTTAATGATTACATGCAAAAACATCCGTCTAAATGGTTCAAAACACAAAAGGGCTTACCTCAACACTGGACAAATGTAACATTAGGAAAAAGTGGTGTATATCTGTCATGTCAAGTTAATTCCGTCAAGAAAGTAATTGGCGTGGTCTTGATAGTTGCCTCAAAATCATATTATGATCAATTAGCAAAATACGAAACCGCTTTTGCTGAGAAACTAAGCGGAGCGGTTTGGGATAGAATGGATGACAAGAAAGAATCACATGTTAGCATTTTTGAATCTTATGACTTTGAGGACGAAACAACTCGCAATGTACAATACCAGTGGTTCAAGGAAACTTGCGAGAATTTTGCTGAGTTTTTCCGTTCCAAAATAAAAGAACTGAAATGATAAAACGTAATTTGAAATGTGCTTCAAACAAACGGGACATCCTAAAAAACAAAGATGAAAATAAATTAAGTAGCATTATTCAAAAATAATGTATTAAAGTCTTGGTAAATATGGGAGCAATGTTAATTCAACTTATTCCGCACTCATTTAAAGGAATTGATGATAAAAGTAGCCGTCATCAGTTTCTTGTAGGCACGTGTGATATAATTTCCAAGGCGTTGAAAGAAAAAACTACCATTTGCGAATATGAACCGGATTTTGATTTCGGAAGTTGGGGCTCCATTTATTTAGAAGATACTGAAGAAGAAATTTATCTATGCAGAGATTATTGGCGAGTTGAATATCCTTTTCATTATGCGCAATTAGTAATAAATAATGATGGAGTACTTACTGCAAGGAATCGTTGCTACGAAATTGCAAAAGTATTAGGTGGCAATTATTCTCATTATTGTTCTGATTACTTCTATGATTCTTTCATGGAAAAGGATTGCCTCCTTGAGGAAGTTCTTAATGATGCAAGAGAATACACAGAGCCTTTCCCTGCCGAATATTTAAGCACACATCCTTGGGAAGAGGTTAATGGTCACTTTGGCTCACATTATGATGATAACTTCGAGGTCATACTAACAGAGAAACATTATAATTATATTGACCGTATTGAGAAGATGGAAAAAATTCTCCTCTCATTAGTTAAACCTGTTTATTCATTAATAGAAGACATTGAAGAAAATAGACTATCCCAAGAGCAGATACAACAGAAGAAAGAGATATTATTGCCGCAGATAAAAGTTCTTGCCGCATATTATCATAGCGATGATTGGCAAGAAGATTGCGATGCAAAAAATAGAGGTATAATACCCCCAACAGAGTCTTATAGTGTGTTGTGCGAAACTGAAATTTTTGAGTTCTTAGATGATATAGAGAAGTGGATAGGCTATGAATATGAGGCTAAATATATATCTTCTCGTAAGGATTTGGCTTTAGAGAATAGTTCCTTTTTTACCGGTTATAAAGAAAAAAAATCGTCAATGCGGATAATATTATTTTGGATTTAGGTGTATTGATGAAGCCAGATATTAGTAGATGTCGTAATGTGTTTCGTCGATTTATGGATGATAGAAGCATATATCAGATCTTGGGACTTGACAATCCTAATCCCAAAGGAACTCTAATTGATGCTTACAACCGTGGAATGAGGACAGAAACATTTATTCAAGAGGTATTAAAGCATAGTATGGCTGGGACTTCGAAAATGGATGTCATATTTGCTTGGAATAATATTCTATCCGATATACCAGATGTAATGTGGGAACAGATTAAAGACTTGCGCAGCAAAGGATATCGTATATTCTTATTGGCAAATACAAACTCGTGGCATTGGTTTGACACAGAGATGCGATATGATCCTCATATAGAAGAAAGCTTTGATGATATTTTCTTGTCATATGAAATGCATAGTTGTAAGCCTGAGGAACAAATATTTAAAGAGGTGGATATTGCAATAGGAGCAGATCCTAAACGGACAATTTATGTGGATGACACAACTGTAAATAGAGAAGCAGCAGAACGATATGTAGGGTGGCGCTCCAATTGCTGGAATATGAAATCACTACTAATGGAGATAGAAGCAAACGAATTGGCAGATGCGATAGTAGCTCAATATAAAAAGAAATAATGAAATACATCTAATTTGAAGTGGTGCGAGAGTTAGAAAATAGAAAGCGAAGTAAGTAATTATCGTGCAAATTTTGCACTACTCAAAAAAATGAAATAGAATGAACGAGACTCCCATTGAAAATAGAGGCGAGATTATCATCTATCGTGCGGAAGACAACACGGTTCAACTTGATGTGCGCATGGAGAACGAAACCGTGTGGCTGAGTCTAAATCAAATGGCTATGCTATTTGACCGAGATAAATCTGTAATATCACGACATATTCGGGATGTTTTTAGAGAGCATGAGTTATCGAAAGAGGCAACCATTGCAAAAAATGCAACAGTTCAAATAGAAGGTGGGCGTGTGATAGTACGGCAGATTGATTACTACAACCTCGATGTCATTATCTCTGTCGGCTATCGTGTCAAGTCTCAACGGGGTGTCCAATTCCGCCAATGGGCTAATCGTGTCCTCAAAGAATTTATTATCAAAGGCTACGTCATCAATGAAAAGATTCGTCGGGAGCAGTTGTCGGATTTGCGTCAGTTGGTTCAGATTGTCGGACGGACGGTGCAAAGCAAGGCGGTGGAGAGTGCCGATGAGACGCAGGCTATTTTTGATGTCGTTTTGGATTACACGTACGCGCTGGACACGCTCGATAACTATGATTACGAGCGGCTGACCGTCAAAGAGACAACTCCCGAAGAGCGTTTCCATGCTACGTACGAGAACGCCATGCAAACGATTGCTGCCCTGCGGGAGAAGTTTGGCGGTAGCACTTTGTTCGGCAATGAGAAAGATGACTCGTTCAAGAGCAGTATAGGTCAGATTTATCAGACCTTTGACGGAAAAGACCTCTATCCGAGTGTGGAGGAGAAAGCGGCAATGCTGCTGTATTTGGTGACCAAGAACCACTCTTTTTCAGACGGCAACAAACGCATTGCGGCTACGTTGTTCCTGTGGTTCTTGAATAACAATAAAATCCTCTACCGCGAAGATGGTACGAAACGGATCGCGGATAACACCCTTGTTGCTTTGACGCTCATGATTGCCGAGAGCCGTACGGAGGAGAAAGACACCATGGTCAAAGTGGTGGTAAACCTGATAAACCAGAAGAACTGAAGATACTTAATACCAACATGGCAAAAAACCAAAATCTCAGTCAAGCCAAGTCGGCAAAGAACGATGAGTTCTACACCCAGTATGCGGACATACAGAAAG
>FLNU01001286.1_pt1 | contig 12771 bp, 15 predicted proteins | sample 1140361 | NCBI WGS metagenome assembly FLNU01 (sample SAMEA3878206, study PRJEB12797) | bioreactor metagenome | biome: Moose rumen | place: Sweden | collected 2011-10 | reverse complement strand
GTTTATATTCACGCATTCCGACAACTATTTCTTCCCATTGCTTATCTGTCAAGTCTGTCGAATATCCTTGACGCTTCAAATATTCTTTTTTCATACTTTTATTATAACATTTTTTTGTGAATACAGCCTCTGAGTAAATATCGGGGGCATAAACAGTGATGTCAAGGTGAAACATAGAAGAATCAAAAAAGATGTGTAAAAGTTCGTCGTCAGGAAAATAGTCATCGTTGAAAATCTGGCGAAAAAGTTTTTTTATCAAAATATCACCTCGCAAAATAAAAAGACGGTAACCACTTTCCGTGATTATCGTCAAGTGTCGACAACAACTTCTTGAAAAAAATTTTACCGTTGTATATAATAAAGGTTCAGTTAGTAAACCTTAGTTTGGCTAGCTTTTGTGCCGAGATATAAGGCGCAAAATCCTTTCTTGGGTTTTTATCATATCGGGCAAACGGTACACCCGATCAATGCTGAGAGAAATCTCAGGGTTGAAGTCAACCAGCCAAACACGGTGGAGAAATCTAACTGCAAGCCTCCGACGTGGGGTAGTTTTGCTGGATAAAACATTTAATCAAGTAGGTATTTTAGAAAAAAGTTCTTTTATGCGTTCAATGGGAAGTTTAGTAGTAGCCTGAATAACAGAAAAGTCTAAACCAAGTTTAATCATGTTAGTGGCAATAGATTCTTTTTCTTCTTCACGCCCGCGAAGTAAGCCTTGTTGCTCAGCTTCCATACGATTTTCTAATAAAGTCATTTCATAAGTCATAAATTCTTTCATCGCCTTTCTGTTGGATTTAACAAGCTGAACAGCTTCATCAAGTTCATGGACAAAATCGCTGTTGACAACACCGCGATCGGCGTAATTAAGGAAAGCTAAAAGGTCGGGAGAAACGTCATCAGCTGTGCCTTTAGTGCTTAAAAAAATTTTAGTAGAGCCGTCGTTAAGTTGGATATTAGGAGATTCCGCGCAGATTTCACGAAAGGTATAGATGTGTCTACCGGAGTTAAAACGGTCAAAGGGACAGATAAAAATGATAAAGGAATCGCCGAGAGAACTGTAGTGTTGTCCGTGCTTAAGTTTATCCATATCAATGAGTCCCTGATAGTAGCGCATACGCTTAGAAATATTCTCAGAATCAGAGACATGCATTTCAATATCAAAACTGCGGTTATAATCTTTATTTTGAACGTAGACATCGAGACGAATACCTTTACTGTCAGTGCGAGCCTCAATAATTTTTTCACGTTCTGGGTAGTTTATATGGTTGATTTTAAGATTAAGAATGAGTTCGAGAAGACGACGGCATAAATCAGGGTTTGACTCGAAAGTTTTACCAAAAATAAAATTATTTTGGATAGACAAAGAAAGCCATTGTTGTTCAAGTTGTTGTTTGGTCATTGATTAGCCTCGCAAAAATATTAACATAAAAGTAGAAAAAATGCCACTAGTTATTTTTTAGTATCAGAAAAAATTTTTTCGGCTTTAGCAGCCCGAACGGCGCGAACAAGAGTAGACTTGGATAAGCCGGTAAGTTCAGAAGTTTTTTTGTAGGAAAGATGCTGATTAAGAATAAGATCAACAGCGAAAGCTTTGCGCTTAGGGTCAATGGGCGGTCTGCCGTCGCGGAACCCTTCTTTAGTCCGGGCAATTTCTTTACCGGCTTGAGTGCGTTCAACAATCATATCGCGTTCATACTCAGAGAAGGCAAGTAAAATGTTGGTAATGAGTTTGCCGGTCGGGGTATTGTCGATAAGCCCCATATTGAGGATATGAATAGCAACGCCACGATTCATAAGTTCTTTAATGAGAACAGAACCATCAGCGGTGGAACGAGCGAACCTATCAAGTTTGGTAACGATTAAAGTATCGCCGGAAGAAAGCCGTTGAATGAGGACCTCCAGTTGAGGACGTTTGGTAGTAGAGCCGGAAAACTGTTCAACGATAAGCTCATCATAACCGGCAAGTTTAAGTTGAGCGATTTGGTCATCGAGACCATTACCGTCACGAGATTGTTTGCGGGTAGAAACGCGAGCATAAGCAAACTTCACAAAAATCACCTCTAGATTATGGATATAAGTAAAGGCTATAAGAATCATAAAAATTATGATGAGTATAGTGGAAGGTGTCAATAGCGTGTACACTTATAATTACACTGGCGGTTCTTTATGATTTTTTCAGAAAAAAGTCTGTCGAGTCCGTGTAAAAAAGTACGTCACAAGTCAAATTTGCCAGTTCAGGAAGTCAAAGTGCACCGAGACAATCTTCACGCCACAAGAAAAAAATATAACTTGCAAAACATAGAAAAGGGAGGGGGGTATAATATTACAATTATTAGTTGCCGTTTGGAGTTTTTTAAAATTGTTACGCCTACACCCTTTTCATTCGGCAAAGTTGCTTGTCTTTAACACCTCAAATTTACTGGAGGAATGTTTTATGGCAACTTATACCCGAAACAATAAAACTATCAGCGGCAATAGTGGTTCAACAGATTATCATCAAGGCACATCTGTCGCTGATTCGATTTCAATCACAAACATTACTGTTGTAAGCGGCGGTCCCGTTACAGTAAACGACGACTGGGGACTCTATACCGTTAATGGCGGTGCTTTGATTTATGACGGCGAAGAAGGCAACGACACTTTGACTGCCCGCAATGTAAAAATCGAAGACGGTATGTTTCAACTCATTGGCGACAAACAAAATGACCATTTGAGTGCAAGCAACATTATTCAAAACGCCGGAAGATTTGGATTAAATGGCGGCTGGTACAACGATTCTGTTTCTGTTTCAAATGTTTCTGTCAGCGGCTACACTTCCAACACCTATACTAAGGAAGGCTTTTATATCAGCAGCGGAGGAAATAAAAATACCGTTTCAGTTTTAAATTTAACACTTGACGGAGCGGGAAGGTTTTATGTTGAAGACGGCACAAGCGGCGGCGGCAAAACTTCACTCAAAGATATTACTTTTAGCGGAAATTCAACCACATCTTTAAGAGCCAAAGGCGATACTGTTTCTTTGGACGGCGTAAATTTTGAAAAAAGCGGCTATATTTCACTTAGCGGCAACGGCAATATTTCCGCGCAAAATATTACAAATACAGTTGGCGGCGGCATCTCAATGACAGGCGGCGAAAATTCGGCTGATGAAATTTCGCTTGAAAAAGTTACAATTTCAAGCGGCAACATTTCAATTAACGGCAAAGGCGGCAACGATACTGTTTCATTTTTCATTTGAAAATATGACACTCGGCGGCTTAGATAGCAGTGACTACATTAGAAGCGGTCATATTTATGGAAATTTTGACAGTGGCAACGATTCAATTTCTGTTTCAGGTATTGAATTTTACAAAGGCAGTAAGCAATGTATCACTTAACGGCGGCGAAGGTTCAGATACAATTTCTGTTGACGACGTAACACTTGGCGACGAAAACGACGGAAGATATACTCAATCTTATTTAACCGTTACAGGCGGTGCAGGTAATGCAACTTTAACTGACATTTCAACAAGCGACATAATTTCTTTGAGCGGCGATTATTCGCAAGCTTATTACAAGAGCGACAAAAATATTTTCATTTACGATACGGGTGTTAAAGTTGCACTCGGCGGCGTTTCAGATGTTTCAAGTATTTCAAGCGTTAAGATTTATAACGGCAGTCAACAAAAAACTTTCGGAAATTTTGTAACTGTGCTTGAATGGAAACTTGAAAACGGCGTGGCAAGTTACGGCGATTTAATTACAATCAGCGGCTTGAGTACGGTTGCAAGTTGGAGCGATCTTACAGTTGACGGTAAAGCGATTAACACGCTTGACGACGAAGAAATTAAAGCAAGCGGCAAGCCAGTTGTAATTTCAAATAACGCGCTTGACACTGAAAAAGTAGTTGAAATAACTGACGGCTTTACTTTGGAGCTTGGCAACGACGTTACAGACACGCCCCAAGATATTCCCGAACACTGGGAAATTTCAGAAGGCGTGGCGGCTTATTTCGCCACAGGTTTAACTGCGGGCTACGTCCTTTCAGATAATACTATTTTCTATCAGAGTGAACAAAAAGGCGACGTTGTAACCGAAGTTGACGGCTTGAGCGCGGAAGCAACGCTCGACGATATTTCAATGAGCGGCAAAGTTGTAACGATTAAAAATCACGGCTTAGACGTTGCAAAAACTGTAACAATTACCAGAGGTTACACGTTGGCACTTGGTAGCGACGTTATAGATCCGGTTGTCGTTGCTCCTGTTTGGAAAGTTGAAAATGGTACGGCAAATTATATGGTAGGCGGCACTACTTCAGGTTTTGTTACAGATGACACTCAAATTACCTATCAACCTGCAGACGATGGTGAATCGCAAATTGAAATTAGCGGTTTGAGTTCCTCCGTAACTGTTGATGATATTTTCTGGAAAAATACAGTTGTAACGATTTCAAACAACACGCTGGATACTTCAAAAACTGTTTCAATCACGAACGGCTACACTTTGGCACTTGGTAGCGATGTTACAGACATTCCGCAAGTTGTATCGCCTACTTGGAGAGTTTCAAACGGCACTGCGACCTATCAAGGCGGCAAGACTGCCGGTTATACTGTAAGCGGAAACACCATAACTTATTCAGCAGCGGTAGACGACGAGACGTTGGCAACAATTACGGGCTTGAAAGCTGACGCAACTGCAAGCGGCATTTCCTTAAGCGGCAATGTTATAACGCTCAAAGAATCCGTATTCGACCGGAAAGAAGTTACATTGACAGGAGACGGCTACACATTGGCGTTGGCTGATGACGTTGCCAAGCCCACACCCTTAACAGCAAGTTGGAAAGTATCGGAAGGCACAGCGAGTTACAGAGGAAGTACAACGGCAGGTTACGTTGTAGAAAATAATAAAATCGTATACAAAGAGGCAAGTGATGACGAACCTATAATGACAATCACTGGCTTGTAATTAAGATTGAAAAGACAGTCGGAGTCTCAAAAATTACGGCAAGTAAAGCCGGTAACCTCATTATCGGTGAGCAACCATTCACGACAGGTTCTGCGGTTGATTTTGTGATTGATGAAAACACGCAAGTTTTATCAGTACAGCTGACAGACGCAGTAAACGGCAGTATAACAAATGCTAATGGCAACATCAGTATTTCCGGAGGCAAGTTACACGATTAACGGTATTGAATTTTCTGTGGCGGCAGGTAATAAGGCGATTACGACTTCAGACGGCGTGAAGTTCAATCTTTCAACCGATACCGTGACTTACAATTCAATGGCGTTTAGCGGCACCGGTACGTTAACTTTCACGAATGAAAGAATTATGCTGACGGGCGGCGCGTCCGTTGTTTCGACTGATGAAGCAGGTAGTTTCAATTTCTATGATTCGCAATCCGTCACGATAAGCGGAGATGATTCCGTTGACTTTATAGTTAATGGTTCGGCGGTAACTGGCGTAATCAGATACGACTAGTGTTCAAACGGCAGATTTCAGTGAATCAAGCGGTCAGAAGAAAGTTACATTGACTGAAGGCGACCAAGCAGTTCAGTTCAATGATGAAGGCGGAAACGTTGCGGTTATTGACGGTGATTCAACCGGCGAAAAAAATATTCAACTCGGAAATGACGGCGATTTGGTCATTGTCAAGGATACAACCGCACAGGTTAATATCGCGGCTGGTAACGGTAATAGTACAATCGTAACAGCTGGCGATAATGTTCAAGTTGATATTGGCGGCGGCGCAACGAAAATAGTACCGAACAAGGGTAATGTCACGTTAAACAATTACAAACCGTCTACTGGTGCTGGCATACAAGTCAACGATACTTCCGATATTACACGGTCAATCAGCAACGGTAACATTACTTTGGGCGACGGTCAAATTTCATTTGGTGACGCTACGGTTAATTTGTATAATAATCAGGAGAATAAACAAAAAGTAAGTTATACTCATTCAGACGGTGGCTCGATTGATAACAGAGGAGAACGTGAAAGCATGTTGTTGGTCGGCAATATTAGGTTCAGGATATAATCGTGTAGAGTTAAAATCAGATCGTAGTGACAATGAAAGTGGCGCGACAATTGCAATGACTGCTACAAATGGTAAGACTGAAGTCAACAGATTTAACTTCGGTTTTTGCAATAACGGCGATAAAATTTCCATGAATATTTTATGAGCCACTGCGTTTTTTTAAACTTTACAACGCATCTCTCCATAATGTTTATTTTCTTCCATACGTCAAGAACTTCCCGCTGTCGTCATTCCTAACGATTTACACGGCGTTTATTTTCGTTCAGTCACCGGCAAATTCCATAAAAATAATAAACCAATGGCTACTACTACCGTCCACCTTCCATACTCCCAATTTTGGAATTATGGCTTGCAGTTGTACAAGCGGCGAGAAACTTATTCTTGACAAACTTCATTCATTTTCCAACGCCAGAAAGAATTTTCGTGTCTTAATTGCCTACGATAACGATACCAATCTTGCCGGTAAAATCGCCTCCGAAAAAATTTTGCACACACTTACTAATGCAGGGTACTCTGCTTGCTCCATTGATGTTACCCCAATTCCTGATTTTGACTTGAATGATCTGTTGCAACGCGATGGCGAAATTGGTTTTCGCAAAGCGTTTAAGCTTGCTTTTAACCTTGCTCAGGACGAATAAAAAAAATCGCTCTCGATAATGAATCTGCCTTATTTGGCGAAAATATTACAACCTATATCATCGAACACTTTCCAGCCTAATAAAACCGGTTTTGACAACCTTGACGACGAAATTAAAACCTTTAAACTAGGTATTTACGTCTTGAGCGGTCTCCCTGCTCTCGGCAAGACTACTTTCGCTCTTCAACTTTTGGAACTTTCTTTCCGCCGTAAAACCAACACCACCTTCATTGTCATCAGCAGTCTTAACCGTGCCAACTATCATACTGAAATTTCTTTTGAAAGTTTTAAGGAAACCGGCAGTATTGAATATTCCGCCGACGTTATTTGGGCTCTTCAACTTCTACTTGATAAGCGCACCGGAAATGATGAAAATAATGAATAATCCTCAAACAATTTTTAAGAATTTCGATTCGCTCCGACGCCTTAAAATTTTGTCGCCTGTCAAAATTATTTTTCCGAAAGACGAGAACGACAACGCTAATCTTAAGCTCTTTGAAAAATTGATTTTGAATGGTTTACTTTCATGCTAACAGAACGAATGAAGTCATTGGCAAAGCTTTGTGGAAACTTCGCTGTACGGATTTAACCATTAACTTAACTGATATTGTTGGCAAGCGCAAAAAATACGCAGATAAATTAAATGGCGGCGGTGTCACTCAAGTATAAAGCTTAATCTTCTTCAGACGAATTTTTGTCGCGTAATTTTTCAAAATCAATAATGGTTTTATTGCGTTCAGAACCTTTATGCGCAACATATGGATTAAGTCTATATGTTTTAAATTTGCCAGCAGGAGATCCCTCTATAACAATATTAAGTTCTTTAAGTTTTCTCATTGCACGCGATACATGTGAAGGCTGCATAGAAAGGGCGGTGGCAATTTCTTGGAGACTTACACGCAAATAGTTATCGAAATCTAATTTATTGAAAAGTACAAAAAGGACGCTATATTGTTCGCCTGTCATTTTTTGCTGTCCGAGCCAAAGAGCAGGGTCTTGATACATTGAAAACCAACTTTTCCCTATATTTCTATCTTTGAGAGGAAAATATCCTATAGTTTGTTTGGTTTCATCATCAAATTTTACATAATAGCGTTTATCATTGACTTTATCAATAAAATTATCTTTGAGCAGAAAATATCCAATAATTTCACCGTCTTCGTTTGTCTTGACAATATAATAATTTTTATCCACTTTTTTAACAGAATAAAAAGCTCCGCCGTCAGCAATATTGTAACCGTTTGGAACTTTACAATTAAGTTTAGCAATCCAAAAAATTTCACGTTCGTTAAGTTCTATGAAAGTTTGGCAAGTTTCGATAACTTCAGCCTTGAAATTTTCTTCGCCATATTTTCGAATAGCACGACCAATAAGCGAATCCGATTTGGCATGTTCTTTAAATCTTTTTTCAACAGAAAATTTAGTTTGACCGACATAAATTTTGCCATTAATTAAGTTTGTAATTTTGTAAATAATCATTGAATCACCGAATAAAAAATAACATATAAAAATCCTTTGTCAAGAAAAATTTGGCTTTTTAATTAAATTTAGCTTAAGTTTAGCTTAAAAGGTGTGGACTAAAAAAGCGTATAATTATCTCAGAGAACAGAAGTTCTACAGCTTTTTGATTTTCCTGCTATAGTAAAATTTTTTTTTTTATGATAAAAATATTTCAATAATCCCGAATTTAGAATATAATTAAGTAGTTTATGATTTGAGGGGTGGATTATGCCGGAAAGAAAATTTGATAAAATATATGCAGACTTGAAAAACAAAATTGAATCTCAAAGTTATGTATTCCATGAGTATTTACCTTCGGAAAACGAATTGACAGCAATTTACCATTGTTCCCGTTCTACAGTTCGTCGCGCTCTTGCCGAGTTGATCAATCGCGGATTTATTCAAACAAGTCAGGGAAGCCGTATTCGTGTTATCTATGAGCCGATTGAGCGGAATATTTTTAAAATCGGCGGAATTGAATCTTTCAAAGAAGCCGCGATTCGCAACGGATTTTCTTACGACACAAAAGTTGTGCGACTGGAAAAAATAACAGCCGATAAAAAAGTTGCAGATAAGACAGGTTTTAAAGTGGGCGATGAACTTTACGACGTGCGCAGAGTTCGTTATATAGGTGGCAAAGCTTTGATTCTGGATAAAAATTACTTTCTCGCGAAAGTTGCAAAAGGATTAAACGAAGAAATTTCTAAACGCTCAATTTATGATTATCTGGAGAATACACTGAAGGTAAAAATTTTGACGAGCAAAAGAACTATGACGGCAGAACTTGCCAATGACGAAGATAAAGAATGTCTTGAATTGGACGACTATAATTGCTTGGTAATAGTCAGCGGGAGAGTTTTCAACAGTGACGGCGTTCAGTTTGAATATACCGAGTCGCGGCATCGTCCGGATTACTTTTGTTTTGAAGATACTGCTACACGTCACAAATTTAATGGTTAATTGAAAGTTTTGTCGGTTTACTTTTGTCTGTAGTAAATCGACAATTTTTTTTCAAAATCAGTTGACTTGTATAAACAGATATGCTATATTTCACTGCAGAATAAAATTGTTTGTACAAGTTAAAAGGGGGAGTCAAGAATGGGAACGTACACAAAAGATTCAGAAGAACTGCTTAAACTTGTCGGCGGCAAGGAAAATATCGCGGCAGTTTCTCACTGTATGACGCGTATGCGTTTCGTGTTGGTTGATCCGAAAAAAGCGGACGTGAAAAAAATTGAGGCGATGAAAGTCGTCAAGGGAAGTTTCACGCAGGCGGGACAGTTCCAAGTTATAATCGGAAATACGGTCGCGGAATTTTACAAAGATTTTACGGCGTTTGCAGGTATTGAAGGCGTGTCCAAAGACGCGGTGAAGGCGGCGGCAGGTGCGAATCAAAATATTTTGCAACGCGCGGCAGCTATCGCGGCTGAAATTTTTGCTCCGTTAATCCCTGCGATTATCACGGGCGGTCTCATCTTAGGTTTCAGAAACTGTATTGATTCGCTTTACCTTTTTGAAAACGGGACAAAAACTCTCGTACAACTCAGCCAATTTTGGGCAGGTATGGATCACTTCCTCTGGCTCATCGGCGAAGCAGTCTTTCATCTCGGTATCCCTGTCGGTATTTGTTGGTCGGTCGTCAGAAAAATGGGCGGTACTCCGATTTTAGGCATTATCTTAGGTTTAACTCTCGTATCAAGCCAACTTTTGAACGCTTACGCGGTGGCTACAACTCCGCCGGATCAAATTCCGCATTGGGATTTTGGAAGTTTTCAAGTTAATATGATTGGCTATCAAGCACAGGTAATTCCCGCAATTTTGGCGGCGTTGGTATTGGTGCAACTGGAAAGGCTTTTTAAAAGTTTCGTCCCGCCCGTTATCTCAATGATTGTCGTACCTTTCTGCAGTTTGCTTTTAACCGTCATTGCTGCGCACTTTGTACTTGGTCCCGTCGGTTGGAAAATCGGCTCGGCAATTTCAAGCGTTGTATTCAGCGGCATTACGGGAGACTTCCGCGTAATTTTCGGCGCAATTTTCGGTTTCGTTTACGCTCCGTTGGTCATCACGGGCTTGCATCATATGACTAACGCCATTGATTTGCAGTTAATTGCTGACTACGGCGGCACAATGCTTTGGCCTATGATTGCTCTTTCCAATATCGCACAAGGCTCGGCAGTTTTGGGAATGATTTATCTCCAACGTAAAAATGCGGCGGCTCAAGAAATTAACGTTCCTGCTTGGGTTTCTTGTTGGTTAGGTGTCACTGAACCTGCTATTTTCGGTGTCAACGTTCCACGACTTTTCCCGTTAATCTGCGGTATGACCGGCTCGGCTACTGCGGCTATCATCTGCGTTTCGACCAATACAACTGCTAATGCTATCGGCGTTGGCGGCGTGCCCGGAATTTTATCAATTCAACCTCAATATATGCCTACTTTTGCGCTTGCGATGTTGGCGGCTATCGTAGTTCCGTTTATTTTAACTACCGCTGTCGGCAAAAAAAGAGGCGTTGACAAAGAGGCTGAGGCGGCTCAAGCAGCGGCTGAAGCTGAAGCGGCGGCTGAACTCGCTAACGCTGAAGCTGAAAAAAATCTTGTCAGCGAAAATGAATTTAAGGCTTACCTCGACGGTAAAGTTATCAGCTTGAAAGAAATCGGCGACGGCGTTTTTTCTGAAGGTATGGTCGGCGACGGCTTGGCGATTATTCCTGCAAATGAAACTGTTTGCGCTCCCGTCAGCGGAAAAATTACCGTTTTAATGGAAGATTCTAAACACGCCGTCGGTATGACGCTTTCTAACGGCGCGGAAATTTTAATTCACGTCGGCATTGATACTGTTTCGATGGGCGGCGACGGTTTTGAATATCTTGTGACTACTGGGCAAGTCGTTAAAGCCGGTACTCCGCTTTTAAAATTTAGTAAAGATAAAATTAAAAAAGCCGGTCATCCCGATACCGCAGTTTTTGTCGTAACTAATCCGAATAATTTAAATTTCAAATTTAACAGCGGTATGCAAGCTAAATCCGGCGAAACGATTATTGCGAGTTATTAAAAATGTGCGAAAATTTTTCACGTTGCGATTGGTGCGGCGATAACGATTTGATGAAAATTTATCACGATACAGAATTTGGCGTGCCAACTCGCGACGATTTTAAACAATTTGAACATTTAATGCTTGAGTGTCTCCAATGCGGCTTGAATTGGCAGTACGTTTTAAATCGCAGAAATATTTTCAGAAATTGTTTCGATAACTTCGATTTTAATAAAATTGCAAATTACAACGAATTTGATATTTCTCGCATTTTAAATACGCCCAATATGCTTAAATCTCCAAGAAAAATTGCCGCGATTATCAATAATGCCAAAAAATTTTTGGAAATTCGTCAGGAATTTACAACTTTCAGCAATTTTATTTGGAATTTTGTTGATAATGTTCCAATTACTTTCAAAGCTCATTCAAACGGTAATCTCCCTTCTGAAAATTATTTGTCAAAAATTATTGCGAAAAATTTAAAATCGCGCGGCTTTAAATATGCCGGCTCTGTCACCGTTTATTCTCATCTTCAAGGTGTAGGTATTATCAACGACCATTCTAAAAATTGTTTTCGCTACAAAGAACTTGTGAAAGGTACGGTGATTTTATGAAAAATGTTGCGTTAATTACAGGCGCGTCAAGCGGCTTGGGTAAATCTTTTGCTGAAATTCACGCGAAAAATGGCGGAGATTTGGTAATTGTCGCTCGCAGTGTCGAAAAATTAGAAAATCTTAAAAAAAATCTTGAGGAAAATTTTAAAGTAAAAGTTTATGTTTTGCCGAAAGATTTATCGAAAATTGATGCGGCAGAAGAAATTTACACGGAATTGCAAAATAAAAAAATTTCGGTAGATTATCTGATAAATAACGCGGGACTCGGCGGACAAGGATATTTTCACGAACGCACAATGTCTGACGATTTAAATTTGATAATGGTAGATGTAATTGCGTTGACAAAATTAACAAAAATTTTTCTGCGCGACTTCGTAAAACGCGGAAGTGGAAAAATTTTAAATGTATCGTCAACGGCGGCACTTTTTCCTGGAGGACCAATGCAATCAGTCTATTACGCGGCAAAATCTTACGTAACAGCGTTGAGCGAAGGAATTTGGCAAGAAATTCAAGGAACGGGCGTAACAATCACAACTTTAATGCCGGGCGGAATGGACACAGGCTTTGCGAAAGCGTCAAAATTGGAAAAAACAGATTTAGCAAAGGCAATGACATTTTCTCCGGAAATTGTCGCAAAAGACGGCTACGATTCAATGATGCGCGGCGATATGGAAATTATTTCAAAAATCACGCCTGAGCAAGAAAAATGGTTTAAATCAATACCGACAATGCCGAAAGAAATTATTTTGAAACAAATTTTTGAAATGCAAAAGTAATTTAAAAAAAAATTTTATAAATGTAATAAAAAAATCTCCGACAAATCATCGGAGATAATTTTTTTCTCAAATTTTTTATCCATTATAACCGAGTGCGCGTGCTTTTTCATAATCTAAATTTGCTTTTTCAATTTCTCCAATCGCTCTATAAGCATCTCCACGATTATTATAATATAAACTCTTATCAGGATTTAATTG
>FLNU01001285.1_pt1 | contig 12772 bp, 13 predicted proteins | sample 1140361 | NCBI WGS metagenome assembly FLNU01 (sample SAMEA3878206, study PRJEB12797) | bioreactor metagenome | biome: Moose rumen | place: Sweden | collected 2011-10 | reverse complement strand
ATTTTCCTTGACGACGTAACCCTTGACGATATGCAAAAAAATTTCCCCGCGCAGATTGTTCCGATTGCAACCGGCGGGGAATTTAAATTAGCAATGCGTAATTCGTAATGCGTAATTAGGAATTAAAAAATTTCTTAATTCTTATTTCTTAATTCTTAATTAAAATTTAATCAGGTAGTTCATCAAACTCTTTCAACGTCGAGCCGTCGACAAACTCAATCTGCGTAATTTCAATATGCAGATTATTTTTTCTGAGCCCGTGCCGCATAACGTCTGCGTCCTCACGCACAAACGGATTTAAAACTTTTTCAATCTCAAAAATTTGTTCGCTCTGCTCATTTTCAAGTAAATCAACAGAAAAAGGCGTAATGCCAACGCGATCATCTTTGCCGTCAATCAAAATATTTCCGACAATTTTTGACAGCGGCTTATCGGCTTTAATATTCGCTTTAAATTTAATCTTCAGCGTCTTTGAAAAACCGTATTCGTCGCCCTCTTCAACGGCGGCACTGAAACCTTTGACGCTGGCAATATCTTTTATGTCTGCACGAATCGGCGCGTTAAGATTTTCCAACTGTTTACGCAATGCGCGATTGTAACCAGCTAAAAAACTGTCAAAACCTTTTACGCCCGTGACTTTCCACGATTTGTCAACTTTTTTAAGCGTAACTTCCAATTCAAAATAAAAATTCATACCCGCGTTGTAAAAATCAACCGTAGAGTGAGCCTCGTCGCCTTCAATTTTAAGCTTGGAAAAACTTTTTATCGCACAATTCGCAACTGCCGAATCCTTGAAAAATTTTTGTGCGGAATTAAAAGGCGGTTGAAAATTTATCTTGCCCGTTTTAATGTATTCGTCAAGATAAATCTGCGCGGCGTTGAGAAATTCGGGCTTAAGATTTTCGTATTTATTCACAAAATCCTGAGTCGAATAAGCAAGCGCATCAACGTTGGAATTAATCTGCGCGGTTAAAATTTCTTCGGCGGCATTGTTTAAAACAGCGTCAACGTCAACCAGTTTGTAAAAATTTTCTATATCGTGTTTAGAAATTGATTGACGAATATTTTTGAGAGGATTTTTAGATTTTCCGTCGGACTGCGCGAAGGCAATAAAAGCTCCGACACCTATAGCAGCGGCTAAAAGTATCGGAATTAAAATCAGTAAAATTTTTTTCATTTTAATAAATCTGGGCGTCGTGACTTGGTAATTTTAATTGCCTGTTCCATACGCCATTTTTTTATTTCCGCGTGATTTCCGGAAAGTAAAACTTCAGGGACAATTTTTCCTTCAAAGTCTCGCGGTCTTGTATATTGCGGATAACTTAAAATTCCGTCGAAAAATGAATCAGTCTCGGCAGATTCGGCTGAACCCAAGACGCCCGGCAACATTCTCGCAACCGCATCAACAATTACCATAGTCGGAAGTTCGCCGCCCGTCAAAACATAATCGCCGATTGAAATTAATTCGTCCGCTAAATCATAAATTCGCGCGTCAAAGCCTTCATAATGCCCGCAAATAAAAATTAATCTGTCGTAAGTCGCAAGTTCCTTTGCCATAGCTTGATTAAAAGTTTTACCTGCGGGGTCGGTTATTATAATTTTGCGATTAAGATTTTCATTTTCCGCCAAAACGTGACGAACTGCGCGGTACATCGGCTCGGGCTTAAGCACCATACCGCTGCCGCCGCCAAAAGGCGAGTCGTCAACGTGTTTGTGCTTATCGAACGCAAAATCGCGCAGTTGCGTAAAATTTATTTTTAAAATCCCGTTATCGACGGCGCGTTTAATAATGCTGTCGCTGAACGCGCTAAACATTTCGGGAAAAAGCGTGATAATGTCAACTAACATTTTCCGCTAACCAAGAATCATTTATAAAAATTTTTTTATCGGCAATGTTAATTTTTTCAACAACTTTTTTCAAAGCAGGGATTAAAATTTCAGTGTTGCCTTTGACTTGAAAAACATCATTACTGCCTGTCTTTAAAACTTCGGTGACGACGCCAATTTTTTTATCGCCGGAAAAAACTTCACAACCGATAATGTCGAAAGTATAAAATTCGCCCTCATCAAGAGGCGCGGCTTGAGAACGGGGAACTGTCAAAAATCTATTCGTCAAAGTTTTTGCCGATTCGCGATTATCAATTCCTTCAAATTTTATAAAAATTTCTTCGCCTATATGATTCACGCCGTCAATCTGCATCAACTTGCCGCCTACAAAAACTTCCTTCAAGTCGTCGAAACGCCCTTCAAAGTCCGTCAGCGGAATAATTCTCAACTCGCCGCCTAAACCGCGCACTTTGCCGAGTTTGCCGATAATTATTTCTTTATCCGCGTATTGCAATGATTTTGTCATCTTCAATCAAAATTTCCGAATTCATAATCTCACGGAAATTATCTCCGACTTTCAATTCTACTTGATGTTCCAAAGTTCCTTGAACAATCTCCGCACCAAGTGCAAGTTTTACAAGAGTATCTTTGCGATTAAGTGCTTCTTCACGATTATTTTGACGTTTTTGAGCTTCCGCGCCGAAAAAACGTACAATTTGCTCGCCGTGTTCGGGATGGCTGTTTAATTCGCGTTGACGATCGATGTTAATTTGTTTCAGTTCAAGATCCATTTGCTCAACAGTTTTATCCAACTCTTTAAGCATATGTTCACGAAGTTTTTCGGTAAGTTTTGCTTTAACCGTAACAGGAACGGTTACCTTAATGCTGTTCATAAAAATTTTCCTCCAAATTAAATTTTCAACTTGAATATTTTACCAAAAACTTTTCTGATTGTAAATAAGAATGGGCTTGACTTAATATCAGTGAAATATCTATTTCTTTTATAAATCTGCACGAAATTCTAAAAATTTATCGTCAAGGATAGCTTGTCGCATTTCTGCCATAAATCTTTGCAAATATCTCAAATTATGCAAAGTTAATAATCTTAAGCCAAAAATTTCATCTGCGCGTATCAAATGCCTAATGTATGCGCGGGTGAAATTTTTTTTGCATGCGTAACAATCACAATCATTTTCCAGCGGCGTAAAATCTTCTGTAAAAATTGAATTTTTCATCACAAGTCGACCTCGCAGAGCTGTTTTCGATGAAACCATTGCCATTCCGTTTCTCGCAACTCTCGTAGGAAAAACACAGTCAAACATATCAACTCCACGCATTACGCCTTCAATTAAATGATCCGGAGTCCCGACTCCCATTAAATATCGCGCTTTATTTTCAGGCAAAAATTTTGTCGAAACTTCCAACATTTTGTACATAATTTCTTTTGGTTCTCCGACACTCAACCCGCCTATCGCGCAACCGTCAAAATCTAATTTCGCGATAAATTTTGCGCTTTCTTCGCGTAAATCTTCATACATTCCGCCTTGACAAATTCCAAATACCGCTTGACCTTTAGCCGCCGCATTCAAACTTCTTTCTGCCCAACGATGAGTTCTTTCAGTCGAATTTTTTGTATAATCATAATCGGCTGGATAAGGTATGCACTCATCAAACGCCATTGAAATATCCGAACCAAATTTTTTTTGCGTCTCAATGGAAATTTCAGGCGATAAAAATTTTTTCGCTCCGTCTATATGCGAATTAAAAGTTACTCCTTCTTCAGAAATTTTTCTGATTTTCGACAAACTAAATACTTGAAAGCCGCCGCTGTCTGTTAAAATTCCTTTAGACCAATTCATAAATTTGTGAAGTCCGCCAGCTTTTTCTATCAATTCTGCCGTCGGTCTCAAAAATAAATGATATGTGTTTCCTAAAATTATTCCCGCGCCTAAATTTTCCAATTCATCCGGCGATAAAGTTTTTACCGTCGCTTGAGTTCCGACCGGCATAAATATCGGCGTTAAAAAATCTCCATGCGGCGTGTGCAAAATTCCTGCCCTTGCACCTGTAAATTTATCTTTGTGTACTAATTCGTATGTTACCAATTTTTTCTCCTTCAAAAAATTTTTTTTATTTTATCACCTCTGAGGATTTTTTTAAACATTTAGCGACATTTTTTTATTACAAATTTAAAAATCCCTCCGAACTTACGAAGGGATTTTTTTTAATATTTTTACAAAAAATTATTTTTTTATTTAGTATTTCCGAACCATTTGCTGTAGATTTTATCGTATTCTCCACTGTCGCGCAATGCTTTCAGGGCTCTATTGACGTCAGCCAAAAGAGTTGAATTATTTTGTGCAACAATAATTCCATACTTGTCATTGGTTATAAGATTGGGCAAAGTTTTAAATTTGAACTCGGGATGCGAGGCAATAAAATATCCATTAACTGCACGATCATTTATAACAGCGTCAACATTTACATTTTTGAGTTCTACAAAACAATCATCAATGTCATTGAAAACTTTTACTTTGGAATTTCTAATTTTTTGAGCTTGGGTTGCTCCCATTGAACCTGTTAAAACAGCAATTTTTTTGCCTTCAAGGTCTTTAATTCCCTTTGTCCAGTAATCTTTTGCAGGAAGAACTATTTGCAAACCGGTTTCAAAATAAGGGTCTGAAAAATTTACTTTCTCTGCGCGTTCATCATTTATGGTTATTGCTGCAATAGCTAAGTCAATATCTTCGTTCTGGATTCCGAAAATAAGATTATCGAACTCCATATCAACTATACTGATGTTACAACCCATTTGATTTGCGATAGCGCGAATTAAATCCATATCAAAGCCTTGATATTCGTTTGAGTATTCGTCTTGAAATTCAAACGGCGCAAAATCAAACGCAGTACCTATCATTAAAGTTTTTTGTGCAGCTTGTGCAATTCCACCGCCAAACAAGCTAACTACACAGAATGAAATTGTTAAAAGCATTGACAATAACAACTTTTTCATTTCAATACCTCCCAAAAATTGTACAGCCATTATAAAAAAAAAAAAAACGGTTGTCAATAAAAATTCTGAAAAATATTTAAAAATTTGTAAAATTTATTGTGGAATTTTTTCAGTAATGAACATAGCGTCGCCGAAAGAAAAAAATCTGTAATTTTCATCGACGGCATTTTTATAAGCGTCCAAAATAAAATTTTTTCCTGCAAAAGCACTGACCAACATTATAAGCGTTGACTTTGGCAAATGAAAATTTGTAATCATCGCGTCAACAATTTTAAATTTGTAGCTTGGGTAAATAAAAATCTTCGTCGAATTACTGCCGACTTTGACTGAAAAATTATTAATCGCGGCACTTTCAAGCGTCCTTACTGAAGTTGTCCCCACCGCAATAATTTTTTTTCCGCGCAGTTTAGTTTCGTGAATCAGTTCAGAAGTTTTTTCAGGAATTGTATAAAATTCTTCGTGCATTTGATGATTTTCAATATTTTCAACTTGAACCGGTCGAAAAGTTCCAAGTCCGACGTGCAAAGTTACGAATCCTAAATTTACACCAAAATTTTTTAATTCGTCCAACTGATTTTTAGTAAAATGTAATCCTGCAGTCGGAGCGGCGGCTGAACCTCTTTCACGATTATAAACCGTCTGATAGCGTTCAATGTCTGAAATTTTTTCATGAATGTAAGGCGGCAAAGGAGTTTCTCCGAGCCTATCCAAAATTTCTTCAAAAATCCCGCTGAATTGAAATTTTACAATGCGTCCTCCAAAATCTGTACGACTTAAAATTTTACAACTCAATTCATCACTGAAAATAATTTCCGTACCTTCTGAAATTTTTCGTCCCGGCTTAACCAAAGTTTCCCAAGTTGTACCGTCAATTTGTCGCAATAAAAAAACTTCAACCCGTGCGCCCGTTGATTTATGTCCGATAAGTCGCGCAGGTATAACTCGCGTATCGTTTAAAATTAATGTATCGCCCGCCGTCAAAAAATTTTTCAAATTATAAAATCTCTCGTGCAAAATTTCTTTAGTTGCAGGATTTAAAATCATCAGCCTTGAAAAGTTTCTCGGTTCAATCGGCGTCTGTGCAATTAAATTTTCCGGCAAATCGTAATCAAATTCGTTGAGTAAAATATTTTTCACCGACTTTCAAAATTAATCTCCGCATTTAACTTTAGATAAAACCAAATCCAGCGCGTTAAGCACGTCGTCAACATTTTTTTCGGTAATGACGAGCGGCGGTTGAAATGCCATGACATTGCGCCCGACTCCGCCTTTGCCGATAATAAATCCCAAATCTTTTAATTCCTCCAAAATTTTATCAAGAATTTCAGGAGCGGGAGATTTATCAGCGTTTACAAATTCCGCGCCAATCATCAACCCGATACCGCGAACGTCGCCGATAATCGAATATTTTTTCTGCAAATTTTTCAAGCCGTTTTTAAGTTGTTCACCGCGCAATTTTGCATTTTCCATAAGATTTTTTTCAGCAATATATTCAAGTACGGCAAGCCCCGCAGTCGAAGAAACAGGATTACCGCCGAGAGTTGACGCGCCCGGACGTTTATACGTGTCAGCAATTTCAGCAGTTGAAATAAATGCACTAATCGGTTGACCATTCCCCAACGCCTTTGCAACGCTCATAATATCAGGCACTACGTCAAAATTTTCAATGGCAAACATTTTACCCGTCCGAGCAAATCCAGTTTGAACTTCGTCAATAATCAAAAGTGCATTATATTTTTCTAAAATTTCTTTGACGCGTTTAAAATAATTTTTCGGCGGCACGACAATTCCCGCATTACCTTGAATAGGTTCAGCAATCAACGCGGCAATTTTTCCGGACGTAAAATTTTTTATAATCGTTTCAATTTTATTGGCGCATTCCAAATCGCATTCAGGAAATTTTTTTCCGAGCGGACAACGATAACAATACGGATTCGGCGCAAAATTTATTCCGCCGACAGGATTCGGATCAGTCCTCCACATTCCGATACCCGTCAAGCTCATTGTTAATTTAGTCCGACCATGCAAACTGTTTTGAAGTGCAATAAATTCTGAACTCTTTGTGTAAATCGTCGCCAAAAGTAATGCGCCTTCGTTAGCTTCAGTACCCGTTGAACAGAAAAAACTTTTTTGCAAATTTCCGGGCGTAACTTCCGCTAATTTTTCTGCAAGATTTACAAAATTTTCCGTGAGATAAATATTGCAGACGTGTTGAAGATTTTTAATCTGCGCGATAATTTTTTCAGTAATGAAAGGGTTGCAGTGTCCGCAATTTATCACCGAAACTCCCGCGTACATATCCAAATATTTTTTCCCCGCGTCGTCGAAAAGATATTGCATTTCACCGCGTACAAATTGCGGCGGATTAAAATAAAAATGCCCCAAACAAGACATAATAAATTTTTTCTTCTTAGCTAAAATCCCTTGCGCTCCAATGTAATTTTCCAAAATAATCACTCCTAAAATTTATTGTTCATAAACTCTTACAATGTTACCATCTTTGTCGGCTATTTTTATCGGATCAAAATGCAATTTTCCATTCACGATACTCAACGCGTCCGTCGATAAATTGTAGCTGACCAAGTTAATTTTTACGTCATAAAAATTTAAATTATTTGGCTCACTTCTAAATTTTCCCGACAAACTTTCAAACTCCAAAATACTGTAACGCCCTCTGCCGGAAACAAAATCGCCGCTTGTAATTGTCTCCTTAGCGTTGCCCTTAGATTGTATATTAACATTTAAATCAACGTCGCAATGAAGATGAGATTTCGGCAAAGCAGCGTAAGCCTTCAATTTATCGCCGTGAGCGTAAATGTTGTAATAGCGGGTATCAATATTATAATCTCCATTCGCATTTAATTTTCCTTTATAAACGTACGCAGTCACGTCAGTAAAATCTATAGTGGCGTCTTCGTAGTGAATATCTCCTTCGACATTTTGAAAATTAATGCCCGGCAAATTCAATTTCGGCATCGTAATTTTACCTTTGCCGACGGGTTGAGTTATAGGACCTGTAAACCGCGCAGATAACGTCATTTCATCATGAAGTTTTAAGCCGAAGCCCAGCGACGCAAGGTCAATCTCCTTCAAAACAATCAGCAAATTGCATTGCGGTACTTCAGGATGAAAATCAACGATACCGTTAATGCTCATACCGCGCCCTATCATAGTGCCGCCAAATGTCCCCGTGTAAAACCTAAACATCATTTTATCATCGGTGTTTACTTCCGTCTCCAATTGTACACCGCTCATCAAATAATGCCTGTCCCCGTAAAAAACTTCAAAGTGACAATTTTCCAGATTTAAAGCCAAATTCAGTTTGCGATTCTCAATGTTAAAATTTTTCCAACCTTTTTCAATTTTAGATTGCTGTAACCTGCGTCGACGTTCGCCAATTTCTTTTAGTTCCGCCTCCGTTTTATTTACTTGACTGACCTTTTCTTCCCAAGAATTTTTATCATGCCGCATTTCTTGATTAACTTTTTCAAAATCCTGTGAATGGCGTATGAAGTCAACCTGCATATTTTTATCAAGAGTCACTGAAATGCCGACGTTATTCAAATGCAATTCTTGTATCGTTGTAGATTTAAAATTATTTGTCAGCACGTCAAAAACTCTGACTTTAAAACCGCCTTCAGGAATTTCTAAAATTTTGCCGCCGCGCACATCCTTCCACAACAAATTTTCAAAAGTCACTTCTCCAAAAATATTTGCTTTAATTTCTTCTACGGTAATAGTTCCCAGCAACATATTTTGTTCTTTCATAGCTTTGTTGAAAATTTCCGCTGCACTTAGACTGGCTATTTCAAGAATAACTGCGAAGGCTAAAATTATTATCGCCGCAAAAATTATAGCATATTTAAAAAATTTCTCCATAAATTTTTACCTGTGCAGACTTGCTACACATACTCCAAATAAAAACCAGTAAACTCTCATTGCACTGTAACTTTCAAAAATAAAATCTGTCGTCGCGTAAAGCATTAATGCCAGCGTAGAAAAAAATAAAACTTTCGCATAAATATTTCCGGAACGTTTTTTAGCCCAAACTAATATTGTGCCGAAAATTCCACAGAATAAAATTAAGCCGAAAATTCCGGTCTCCGCCCAAAATTGTAAGTAAGTGTTAAAAGCGTGATGAATTTTTAAATTTTGTGCGTCGGATAAAAATTTAATTAATTCGGCGTTAAAATTTCCCAATCCCACGCCCATTATCGGATTATTTTTTATGATTTCAAATGCAATTTCCTGAGCTTGAAAGTTTGAAAAATTTGTGTGCAGGAATAAAAATGCGATTAATGATAAAAAAAATATTACGCCGTAGAAAATTTTTTTATTAAATTTTGATTCTTTGAGGGCTAAAATAAAAAAAGTTGGGAGCAAAATCACGTATAAAATTGAATTTTGCAACGGAGAATCATTTAAAAACGTTATCGGTACTGAAACGCCTGAAATTGTCTGGAAAAAAATAAAAAAATCGTCAATCAGAATGGAAATTCCAAGTACGATAAAAAGTTTTTCAGAATTTTTTTGCCGCCGAATCATTACTATCATCGGTATAAATAAAATCATATTATGGCAGAAAAAAAACCAGTAAACATAGCTGTCGCTGTCGGAGACTAATTTTCCGCCGTAAATCGAAGAAATAATCATCCACCAAGCGAAGGCAGAAATCGGCAGTAAAAAAAATTTATAACGTTTAATTAATTCAGCGGAAATATCTTTTATGATAAAAAATTTTACCGCAACCATTACAAAAATAATTCTGATTATATTGCGGCTTAAAGGTTCGGAAATGCAAACGCTTAAAGCAAGCAATATCAGCAAAATATTTTCGATTTTTATGAAATATTTCGTGATTCTTAATGGAAAATTTTTAATTCCTAATCTCTCCCAAAAATTTATTCGCCGCTATAAGTGAACCGGCGATAACCAAAAATTCACGCATAATTTTCACTTGATTTAAATTTGTGTCGGTTAAGCCCTCCAAATGCAACGCGATTAATATCAGCAACAAAGTTAAACCCGCGCTGAATTGCATAAAATTTTCGCGCTTATATTGCAAAAAAAATCTTCGGAAAAAATATGCGTAAAGAAAAATAAATGATGCCAGACCGATTAAACCGCCTTCACTCAACGCGAATAAAAAGTTATTATGCGGATGAGTGTGACCGCTCATAAATTCATCGGGACGTTCTTTAGCGTCGGGCGAAATGTATTGTTCATTATAAATTTTCTCAAACATTTTCTGCCCAATGCCGTGAATAGGATAATCTTCAAAAATATTTATGGCGGATTCCCACATTAAAATTCTTTCGGAATTACTTTGAAAATTCATATCGGTAAAAGTTTCAAGTCGCCCTTGAAGTTTAGGGGACATTGCTAACACGATTAAAAAAACTATGAGTAATGCCGTAAAGATTTTGGCGGTTGCAATACGAGATTTTTTTTCTAAAAGTGCAAAAATAAAAATGACGGCAACAAATGCCAGCCATGCTCCGCGCGTCAAAGATAATCCCAAACAAAATACGCTTAATAAAATCGTGAAAATTACGGCGGGACGCAAAATTTTTGGCGTTAAATGTTCCTTCACCATAAAAATTAAAATTGGTATTTGAATCAGCATTGACGACGCAAAAAAAGTTGGAGAATATTCAAGACCTTGTGCGCGTGGCATTCCCTTAATAAAATATTGATAAACTCCAACCGAATCGTTTACTAAACTTGAAATTAAAGTGGCGATTAACACGCCTTGTAATTGCGATTTATTTTTTATGAAAGTCATTGCGAAAATCAGCGGTAAAAATCGGTGCATTTCTCCGATTACTTCGCGCAAACTTACCGCCACGTTCAATGAAGTTAATGCAATTAAAATCTGCGCGGCAAAATATATTGCCAGTACCTTTAAAAGTTCTAAATCAAATTGCGGAAATTCTTTGTTACGAAAATAATTGTAGATTATGAAAAGTGTACCTGTTGCAACGGCGACGGTTGTAATTGCCGTTGAAATTGTTGCACAAAGAGCGATTACCAATACCACGCCGTACATTGCGCGATCGAGCGAAAAATTTTTTAACATAATTACTTATCGGGGTCGGGAATTTCAATGTTGGGAATATCGAAATTTTTATCAAGCTGAATAATTTTATCTTCAGTGACGTTATAGCGGACGTGCGCATAATTCACGCCGTCTTCAAGTTTTAAGCCTTCGTCGAATAATAAATCTTTTTCAGCAGTAACTTTAACGTCACCGTAAAAATCAGCAATTTTTTCTTCCCAATTAAAAGTAGCCGTGTTTGAAGTTACCGAGACACTTTTTTTGCCTTTGAAGTCAATGCCTCCGACAAGATCAGCGGTTTTAGTTTGCCATTGCAAGTAGGCATTATCGCATTTTAAATCGTAGTCAACGTGAGAAAAATTTACGTCACCCAATGCCCAACATTTTTGCTCGACAACATTAACGCGAGCTTCATTAGCCGTAACCGTTGCCTTTAAGCCGTGATTATTCATAACGACGCGGACATTATCTTTCAAAACGTAATGCCCCTTTAAAACGTCAAAGTAAGTTTGTCCCGCCGTAATTTCCGGCATTTCGGCAAAACTTTGGCAGGGAATAATCAGCAACGCTAAAAGTATAGGCAAAATTTTTAAGATTTTCATTCGACAACACCTTCACTTTGAATAAAATTTAAAACTTCCTCAAAAGTTTTAGCGACATTGGGATAAAAAATTTTCGGACGTTCAATCATTACAACGGGCAGGTTAAGAATTTTAGCGGCGGCAATTTTTGTATCAGCTCCGCCGATTTTCCCACTATTTTTAGTAATGATGACATCTGCGCGGCAATGCTTAAAAGTCTCAACATTCAATTCGATTGTAAACGGACCTTGCATAGCGATAATTTGTTTGGGCGTCAATCCGTAACTTTCACACTCTCTTAAAACTTCAGCTGTCGGTAAAATTCGGACAGTCAAGTTACAATCTTTCAAGGCGGGAAATTCAACAAATTTTTTCAAATTTCTGCTGCCCGTCGTGATAAAAATATTTTTGCCGAGTTCAGCCGCTTTAATAGCCGCTGATTCGTAACCGTCAACCTTAAAAATATTTTCTTCAGCAATTTCAATTTCGTCACGTTCAAAGCGTATGTAAGGAATTTTTAAACGTTGGCAAGCGTCAATGGCATTTTGCGAAACGTTGACGGCGTAAGGGTGAGTGGCGTCTACAAGTATATCAAATTTCCCGCGCAGATTTTCAATCAATTCATCAGCATTTAATTTTTTTTCGCTGATTTTAATTCCGTTGTACTGTTGCAAAATTTTCTTGCCGTAATCGCTGACAACAGAAACCGTGACATCATAACCTTTTTGCGTCAAAAATTCTGCGAGCTTGCGACCGTCTTCAGTCCCCGCCGTCAAAAAAATTTTCATACAATCACCGAATTGAAGTTTAACATAAATTTTACAAATTACAAGCTTTTAATCTTTAATTGGACGAATTATCGCCGCGACTCCCGCAATTAATATCGTCAAAAATATTGTCCGCGTACCTTCCGAAATTTCGCTAAAAAATATTGATGAAATAAAACTTAGTGCAAAACTTGCAATGACTGCCACACCTACAACTTTATCTTTTCGTGAAGGCGGAATTATTATCGCCAAAAACATTCCGTAAAGTGCAACCGATAACGCGCTTACTACAGACGGCGGCAAAATATTTCCCGCGATAATTCCCAATGCCGTACCGATTGACCAACCGGGTAATGCCGTCAACATCGCGCCGTAATTGTAGAAAGGATTTAACTTTCCTGCGCGGGCGACCGCTATTCCAAAAATTTCGTCCGTCACGTCAAAGCCTACAAAAATTCTGTGATAAAACGGCGTATCCGGAGAAAATTTTTGACTCAGTACCGCGCTCATCAAAACGTACCTTGCA
>FLNU01002385.1_pt1 | contig 12810 bp, 10 predicted proteins | sample 1140361 | NCBI WGS metagenome assembly FLNU01 (sample SAMEA3878206, study PRJEB12797) | bioreactor metagenome | biome: Moose rumen | place: Sweden | collected 2011-10 | reverse complement strand
AGTGGTGAACGTCTCCGAACGTTCAGAGCCCTAAAGTGGTGAACGTCTCCGAACATTCAGAGCCCTAAAGTGGTGAACGTCTCCGAACGTTCAGAGCCCTAAAGTGGTGAACGTCTCCGAACGTTCAGAGCCCTAAAGTCGAAATATGTGAGCTTAATTCCAAGTAGGTAGTGGGGAGTAGTCGCGTGAATAGCGCAGGTGCTGCTCAATGTAACCCTCTGAGTAGTCAATTTTAATATCTGTTATATTGCCGTTTTCATCAAAAACGGGTTTATAGACGGGGTTGACAAATCCTTTATAAGGTGCAAGATTCAGCTTCTCGTAGCGCTCGAGCATCTCTTTATGCAGGGTGGGGTCAATCTTCACGGCGTAGGTCTCCACTAATGATTTTGCCGTATCGAAATCACCCGTAGAAGTAACTCTTTGAATGATAGCAAGCAGCTTACCGTATAGTTTTCTGAGACCTTCGTAGTCGTTGATTTGCATATAGTGCTTTCCGTCTTTCTCTATTATTTGTGTTTCGGGGTTCTCCGGATTAGCGTTGGCAAGGACCCAGTTAGCGATAAGTGCTCGGTTACGCATGTGTGCTTCTTCGATGTCTTTGCCGAGTTCAATGCGAACGAGTTGCGTCATTGCGCCGTTCATCATTTGGCGGTAATACTCTGCCTTGTATGCTTCTTTATCGGGTATAATGCCAAGTTCCACCATTTTCGGGTCTGCTATATAATATAGTCCGAAGAGGTCTGCTCGTGCCTCTTCTATAGTGGAGGCGTGCTCTCGCAGAGCATCTTTGCTCACTCCGGGCAGCAGTTTGCCAGAGCCGTGTCCGAGGCACTCGTGCAGGTCGGTGTGGCAGTTATCGGTCAAGCAACCGAATTCTTTATTCAGTTGCACTTCCTTGTCAGAGAGCATAAACTCTTCGTTGAAGCCGTTGCCTTGTGCCGCTTTGTCGTAGGCATCGGTTATGTTCTGAATAGTAACAGACTTAGAGCCGTACTCCTTTCTAATCCAGTTAGCGTTGGGCAGATTGATGCCGATAGGTGTAGATGGGTAGCAGTCGCCGCCGAGGATAGTGGCGTTGATAACCTTGGCTGTTACGCCTTTTACGGTCTCTTTCTTAAAAGCCTTGTCAGTAGGTGAATTATCTTCAAACCACTGCGCGTTGGCAGCAAGTATAGTAGTACGTTTGGTGGCTTCAAGATTTTTGAAGTTGACCATTGCTTCCCACGAACCGGTAATACCAAGCGGGTCGCCGTAAGTTTCTGTAAATCCGTTTACGAAGTCCACGCGACTATCAACATCTTTCACCCATGCGATGGCGTATTCATTGAAGGTTCTGAGGTCGCCCGTGCGGTTGAAGTCGATAAGCTTCTCTATAACGAGGCGTTGTTGGTCGTTTTCTGCCACATCTTTTGCTTTCTCAAGCCAATAGACAACTTTTTCCAGTGCTTCGCCATATAGTCCGCCTACCTTATATACCCGCTCGTAAATACCGTTCTCATCTTTCACTAATTGCGAATTAAGACCTATCCATAGCGGCTCTCGGGAATTATCTTTGTGGGCGGCGTACCATGCCTCAGCCTCTGCTTGCGTCAGACCTTGATAGTAGTTGTTGGCTGAGGTGAGCAATAGGTCAACACCATCGGCTTGATTGGTGCGCTTAGGCATAATATCAGGGTCGAACATTACGTCTTCGATTATTTGAAGCAGTTCTTCCGTTGATTTAGAGCAGGAGTGGGAGTGCTCTTGCTTATTTTGAAGAAGTATATGCTCAATTTTAGGTGCAGGAACATTCCTGAGCATCTCGCGCCATTCTTCTCTGCTGAACTCGGGTAGGAATTTATCTTCGGAATAGTGATGATGAATACCGTCAGAGAACCATATGCGCTTTAGATATTTCTCTAATTTATCAAATTCTTCTTTAAAACTTTCGCACTTGCTACTTTGTTCCTTATTACATAAGTATGCTTCTTCTACTAACCGCCTGATAGCGAGGTTATATTGGCAGTTTTGGTCATAGAGGATATCGCGCCCTTGCAGGGCTGCCTCAGAAAGATAATAGACGAGCGTTTTCTGCTGAAGAGTCAGCTCATCGAAGTCCGGCACATCGTAGCGCAACACTTCAAGGTCATAGAATTTGTCCACGATATAACTGTTTTCTTGTGGTTGTTGTTTAGTGCAGGCGAGTAGCCCACCTGCAAGAATGAGTAAGAATAATGTTTTTTTCATAATTATTGAAAGTTACAGTGCGGGCAGAGCCCTACTGCAAAGATAGTTATATTATTCTAATTTTTATATTTTTAATATGTAATTTGCAAATTTTATATTTTTCCTTTTTCATTTTTAATTATTTTTGTTATCTTTGCCGATATTTATATTAATTAGGGCAAGAATGGAATATTTTGTACATGAATCTTCGTATGTGGACGACGGCTCAGAAATAGGTGCGGGGACTAAGGTGTGGCACTTTTCGCATATAATGAGCGGATGTAAGATAGGTGAAGATTGTAATATAGGTCAGAATGTGGTTATCTCGCCGCAGGTAGTGCTTGGGCGGAACTGCAAGATACAAAATAACGTGTCGGTTTATACGGGTGTTATATGTGAGGATGATGTCTTTCTCGGACCGAGTATGGTGTTCACCAATGTTATCAATCCTCGTGCTGCGGTAAGCAGACGTTCGGAGTATCGCAGTACGATAATCAAACGCGGTGCGTCAGTCGGTGCTAATGCCACTATCGTATGCGGTCATACGCTCGGTGAGTATTGCCTTATCGGTGCGGGGGCCGTGGTGACAAAGGATGTAGAGCCGTACGCCTTGATGGTAGGCAATCCGGCGCGACGTGTCGGTTGGGTGAGCAAGTGGGGGGAGAAGTTGCATTTTGATGAAAACGGCATAGCCGTCTGCCCTGCTACGGGTGAGAGATACAAACTGACAAACAATAAGGTTAATGCGATTTAGGGCAACCATATTGCTTTTATCTTGTTGCTTGATTAGCACTCAAGTGTCAGTGCTATGTGCTCAATATTCAACTCAAGGGCGAGTGCCTTCACCTGCGAAGAGAGCAGCAAATCGCTATACCCTTAACGGCTATGTGAGCGATGCCGAGACCGGCGAGCGGTTGATTGGTGCTACAGTATATGACACTATTTCCCGGCAGGGTGTAGTCACTAATAATGCGGGGTTTTATTCTCTGCCTTTGACAGCAGATAGCGTTGCTGTACAGGTTAGTTATGTTGGGTATAATGCATCGCGAGTGAGGTGTATAGTGCTAAGGTCTGACTCGCTTGTTAATATCAGCCTGCGTTCGTCTGCCCGATTAGAAGAGGTGACTGTGGTGGCGCATCAGTCGTTATCCGGACCGAACAGTGTGCAGATGTCGGCTGTGGAAGTGCCGATAGAGCAGATAAAGACTATACCTGCTTTGGCGGGTGAGGTGGACGTGCTGAAAGCGATACAGTTATTGCCCGGAGTGCAGTCGGGCTCGGAAGGGTCGGCGGGAGTATATGTGCGTGGAGGAGGACCGGATGAGAACTTGATTTTGCTTGATGGCGTGCCGCTGTACAATGTAAACCACGCAATGGGAATGTTCTCCGTTTTTAATGCTGATGCAGTGAAGAATGTAACGCTGTACAAAGGCAATTTCCCTGCCCGTTTTGGTAGCCGATTATCTTCCGTTATTGATGTTAGGCAGAACGATGGCAACACAGATATGTGGCATGGTAATCTGAGTGTAGGGCTTATCTCTGCGAAGTTGAATTTTGAGGGACCTATATTCACCTCTGATCAGTTGTATAGCCGTCATAAGGGCGACACATGCCATGCTGCCACCACTTTTCAGATATCAGCACGCCGCACTTATTACGATGCTTTTTTTGCGCCTCTGATGGCGACTGTTGTTGCGGCGGAATCAAGCGGAAATATGTCGGCTTTAGCGGGTTATTACTTCTACGACGTCAATGCAAAAGTCAGTCATACCTTCTCTAATAATGACCGCCTTTCGGCATCGTTCTATATGGGTGATGATGTTATCTATGTACGATATGGTGAGAAAGATACGTATATGACAGATACTGAAGAGAATAATATGCAACTGAGGTGGAATTGGGGGAATATAGTGGCTGCCGTTCAACATCAACATCGCTATGGCAGTAGAATGTTTTCCAACACGCAACTATCCTTTACTCGTTACGGATATAATCTGACGGAGAGTGCAGCAGTAAAAAGGAAAGAAAACGATGTGGATTTTTCTTTTGACCAGTCGATGTCATATAAGTCGTTATTGATGGATGTGACGCTTCGCTCTGATTTTGAGTATCAGCCTGTTTTGCGACACACCTTGCGCTTCGGAGCCGAATATGACTATCACCAATTTATGCCGACGGTAGGCAGTGTTTATGTTGCAGCTTTTGGTCCTAATTACACTATGAATCAGGACACCTCTTTTACCGACGGACGCTTGCACGGGCATGAGGTGGCGTTATATATAGAGGACAATTACAAACCATTCGCATGGCTTGATTTTAATTTTGGGTTGCGCACATCCTTATATACTATCGACGGCAAGGTTTACCCCTCTGCCGAGCCGCGCATAGGATTGAGGGCGTTGATGTATAAGGGACAGGCATTTAAGGCTTCATATTCGTATATGTCGCAATATATTCACTTGCTATCGTCTTCGTCTGTCAGTACACCGACAGACTTGTGGGTTCCCGTAACGGCGAATATCCCCCCGATGCGGTCGATGCAGGTAGCAGCCGGTTTGTCGTACGACATATTGGGACAGGTAGAAATATCAGTGGAAGGGTATTATAAGAAATCGCTTAATCTGATCGAATATAAAGAAGGTGCCACCTTTTTTGGCAGTGCAACGGGCTGGCAGGATAAGGTGGCGATAGGCGACGGATGGAGTTATGGAGTGGAAGTATTGCTAAAAAGAACGAGAGGTCCTGTTACGGGGTGGATAGGTTATACGTGGAACCGCTCAATGAGGCTGTTCGACAGAGAGGGGATGGTGATAAATAACTCCAAGCCTTTCCATGCCAAATATGATAGAGAACACGACCTATCTGTTACGCTGCAATATCAGATAACAAAACTGACCGATGTTTGCGCCACTTTTGTGTATGGTTCGGGTAATCGCGGGACACTAACAACGCAGAGTTATTATGATGGAGTCAGGAATACGCGGTTAGAGATTATCCCTGAAAGAAACAATTATACTATGCCTGATTATCATCGCCTTGACCTCGCAGCCAATTTTCATATCCCTCACAGGAAGTCGGGAGTCGAAAGTCAAAAGTCAAAAGACGATTGGCTGAAAAATGCGGAACATATTGTTAATGTGTCGGTCTATAATGTGTATTGCCACAAGAATCCGTATCTTGTGTTTATGATGGGTAATCAACTGAAGCAGATATCCATATTTCCGATACTTCCGTCAGTTAGTTACACCTTTAAGTTTTGAATTGGCATAACAGAGCATTGTAATTGCGTTTAAATAACGAACTATATTAAAATTTGATGATTTTTTATAAAAAAGAGTAGTGTTTTTTGTCTCGTCGGGGGTGTTCCGACACCCCCTTGCCGACGGCGCTCCCCGCGGGGAGTATTATAAAGGCGATGCCGATACAATGTGAGTAGCGAGTTTAACCTGCGGCGGTTGTGATACAAAGCCATCCACATACGGAGAGCCCGATTTAATAACTGCAAATGCTTGACGGATAAGTTTGTTTGCAACAGCTATCAGAGCCACCTTGCCAGATTTGCCATTCGCTCGCAAACGCTCATATAACTCACGACAAGCCTTATTAAAGCGCATCGTCGGCATAGCCGCAATAAACAACTGACTACGAAGATACGAATCGCCATTGCGATTGATGTGACCTTTGACATTGACTGATGAACCCGATTGAATAATTGTCGGACACAAACCCAAGTAGCGAGTGAACTGCTTTGCATTATCAAAGTAAGTGAAGCCGCCGGTAGCTGTTATAAGCGCAGAGGCTATCTTATTGTTGATGCCCTTAATAGAGGTAAGTAACTCTAATTGATGCTTATACTCTTTCTTCGTGATATTGGTCATATCCTCTTCTAAAGCCCGAATCTGTTTTTCAAGAGAGATAACAAGCTTCTTCACGGCATTCTTGCTTATGGGGTCTTGTACAGGCATTACATCCAGCGACTGCTGCATATTGGTCAGCATGGTATGCTGCTTCTTGAGTTGCCTGAGTACTGTGCGCTTTTGCTTGAGTATGAGAATCGTTTCCGCAGGCATTTTGTAAACCGGAGGCTGTTTCTCTTTCCCGTAACGGGACAACAGTTTAGCATCCTCCGCATCTGTCTTGGTTACGGATAACTCTGTCTTGGCAAAGTTGTGCGTCTTAAGAGGATTGATGAGACTTACTCTATATCCTTCTTTATCAAGCATATAAAGCAACGTAACGCCATAGTTACCTGTCGCTTCCATAATGCAATGATGCTCCTCTTTGTCGAGTGTGCGCATAAAGGAATGAATGCTGATTGGAGTGTTTTTGAACTCACGGATTGTGTACCCTTTCTCTTTCGGGTAAGCCACCGTAAAGGTGGATTTGCTGATGTCAATGCCTACGTATGTCATACATTAAATGATTAAAGTAATGATTGATACATCCATACATCTTAACTCTATCGTTGCAACATGCGGGGTTGTGCAAGTAATATCTGCTCCCTACGAACTATCCAGATTTTGAGATGTAAAAGTATGGGGACTGAACGTTATTTTCGGTGTTTATCACCACCAATTAATCGGCCTTATTCCATACCTCGATGACTCAATTCGATTACAAAATTATAACTAATTTTTAATATACAGCGTTTAAATAGCGTTTAAATAGCATTTAAAAAGCATTTAAATAGAAAATAATGAGTAGCAAAAATTATAATCTGATGTTTTGGGTGATGGCAGCAATGCTGCTGTGCTCATGCCGTGAATTTTTCTATTCAGATATACCTTATACGGGAGCTGACGAAGATTGCCATTTAATCACCAACTCTGTTGTGGTGAAAGATAATATAGCGCGAGTGTTTGTGAATAGATCGTACTTTATCTTGGATAAGAATCAGTATGAAGAATCCATGATAAGCAGTGGCGGACTGCAAGACGCATCCGTGCGAATGCAGGTGGCGGGAAAGTGGCAAGACCTATCGCTCTATAATGCTGAAGCAGAGAACGTCTCCGAACGTTTCGTCCCCTGCTCCGAGCGTGAGCTCGGAGGTTCCCCCGAACGTTCAGAATTAATAAGCGGATGCTACGTGACGGCAGATACGCTGAAAGTGTCAACGGGGGATACTGTGAGACTGCATATCTCTCACCCCGTATATGGCGAGGCGTGGGCAACGCAAATAGTGCCTGCCGAAGTGCAGATGACTGTGAAAGAGGTCAGTAGAAATAAATATAACCAGATTTTGTTTGATTGCACCTTTGCACCATATACGGGAGCGGATGATGATGTAATAATATTGAGGTTAGACAGTGTGTTACTTTCGGCATATACCATAAAGCGTCATTTCTTTAGTACTGACACCACTTATCTTTATAATAACAGAACATTGCTTTATTCATCCAATCCTATTTTCGGCTATCTGCATAATGCTAAGACGCTATCAGGTTATTATGGCGGTAGAGAGATATACATTCGAGGCGCGGAATTGAGAGAGACGAAGACAGTATCTTGTTTTGTGGACTATTTCATAGGTGAGAGCACTACCGATTTGCATATAGACACGATGTATGCCGCCATCACTACTCGTTCCGTTACCGCCGATTGCTATCTGTATGCGCAGTCGCTTGCGTCGGTTCGCGGATATAGAGCAAGTGTACAGGAGCCGTCGTCAATATCATCGGAGTCAAATGAAGGCGAATATACAATCACCTTCGATGATTTAAGCGAGATGGTGGATGAATTAGGTTCATTAGAGGGAACGCTTTTATATACCAATTTCTCGCAGTCGGAGCGGGGTGGGGCTGCCAAAGGTAAGCAGCCGTTGGGGTTATTCGGCTTTGCCTCGCGTAGTTATAAGCAGGAGATAATCAAGTGACCAAGTACGAAGTGACTAAGATTAGTTGGCGGTATTGCCGAATAGTATTCGGCACAATGGACAATGCTAAATTGAAGTACCAAGTGACTAAGTACGATGTACGAATTGTTGAGTGACGGAAAAATTAAATATTATCAATATGATTCAGAGAATTCAAACCATTTACTTGTTTTTTGCGGCGGTAGCAGCCTTCTTGCTGGTGTTATTCCCGCCGATGTCGTTTATGACGAGCGAGGAAGCAACGGAGCAAAAGATTTATACGATGGATATTCGTCATGTCCATGAGATGATGTACGATGCCAACGATGAACTTGTTCATGCTCCGCATGGTGCATTGATGGATACATGGGGACTGGCGGCATTGGCAATGGTAGTAGGCGTGCTCAGTTTTGCGGATATTTTTCTGTACCGCAAACGCATTTTGCAGGCGCGACTCAATGTGTTTACAATAATTTGTGCTTTAGGCTATTATGGTATGATGGCGATGTACGCGTGGCTCATTGTCAAACGTTTCGATGTAGATTGGTACTTGGAGTGGTCGTCAGCCCTGCCTCTCGTGATTATTATTTTGCTTTCGATGGCAATTCACCGTATCCTTGCAGACGAGGCACTTGTGAGATCGGCAAACAGGTTGAGATGAGGTATGGTGTGTGATGTTAATATTCTGCCCGAACAAATGCGGGTGAGATGCACGGGTATGAGTAGAAAGATATATTTTGTTTTTTGTGCGTTGGCATTGTTAGGTTGCGGCAGGCAGACTGACTCCGAGCAGGCTGTTAAAGCGGAGCCTTTCTGCGCGGATTCTGCTTATAGATATATAGCGGAGCAGGTGCAGTTCGGTGCTCGCGTACCGGGTACGATAGCGCATGCAGAGTGCGCGGAGTATCTGATATCACAGTTATCGCGCTTCGGGGCGGATGTGGAGGTGCAACAAGGAGAGATGATAAATTATGCGGGTGAAGAGCAAGCCGTTATGAATATTATCGGGCATTTTCGTTCAGCATCATCTTCTCGTACTCCAATCTTACTCTGCGCCCATTGGGACTGCCGCCCGTGGTCAGATCAAGAAGAAGATTATGCCGAAAGGATGAATCCCGTTCTCGGCGCAAATGATGCGGCATCGGGTGTCGGCATCTTGCTCGAAGTGTCAAGGCAATTAAGCATGTGCGGCGAAAATCGTCCGGCTGTGGACATAGTATTTTTTGATGTGGAGGATATGGGAACACCCGATTTCTACACGGGGCGGCAGAGAGAAGACACTTGGTGCCTCGGTTCGCAGATGTGGGCAAAGCAGAATAGGCAGAAGTATAAATACGGGATCTTGCTTGATATGGTTGCCTCGCCTGATGCCGTATTCCCAAGAGAGTATTTCTCGGAGAGATATGCCTCGCAATATGTGGAAAAAGTGTGGCGAACAGCGGCAAACTTAGGCTATTCGCGATTTTTTATTAACGAAAAATCATATCCATTGACCGATGACCATTATTATGTAAACAGCGTGGCGGGTGTGCCGTGCATAGATATTATTCACTATGACCGACATTCTGCTACAGGCTTCCCGCATTATTGGCATACTAACCATGATGATATGGAAAATGTGTCGCTTACAACAATAGATGCAGTAGGGAAAACAGTAATGACTGTGATAAAGGAGAAATAGAATTATGTTAAAAATTACAAATTTACACGCGGAGATAGGCGGAAAAGAGATTTTGAAAGGTATTGACCTCACTATTCGTGATGGTGAGATACATGCATTAATGGGGCGTAACGGCGCGGGCAAAAGCACATTGTCGGCGGTTCTGACGGGAAACCCCGCATACACCGTGACGGAAGGAACAGTTTTCTTTAACGGCAAAGATTTATTGTCGATGCCTCCTGAAGACAGGGCTCGAGAGGGCTTATTCCTATCGTTCCAATATCCGGTGGAAATCCCCGGAGTGTCGATGGTCAATTTCATGAAGACAGCCGTCAATGAGCGGCGCAAATATCAGGGTTTACCGCCTCTTTCAGCGGCTGAATTCCTAAAACTGAAACGGGAGAAAGAGGCGTTGCTTGAGATATCTCAAAAGTTGCAGAACCGCTCCGTCAATGAAGGTTTTTCGGGTGGGGAGAAAAAGAAAAATGAGGTCTATCAGATGGCGATGCTTGAACCGTCGCTTGCAATTCTTGACGAAACCGACTCGGGCTTGGATGTAGATGCCCTTCGCATAGTTGCAGAGGGGTTTAATAAGATTCGAAAGCCGGAAACATCAGCGATAATAATCACTCATTATGAGCGTTTGTTAGAGTATATTCGCCCCGATTTCGTGCATGTGCTGTATGGCGGACGAATAGTGAAAAGCGGAGATGCTACGCTCGCAAAGTTGATTGACGAAAAGGGATTTGAGGCGGTGGAGCAGTAAGATAAACCGAATATCATTCGGCGTTATGCAAGAAGAGTTTGCGGCAACGCTGTTGCTACGACATAGACAATGTTATATGGAGATATTAGAAGTAAATAATGAAGAGCGAGAGATAACTTTGCAGCGGGGAGAGAAAAGGCATGTTGTGCTGATTAATCCGCAGGATGCAGTGCTTAATATAAAGCAACTGAAAGATACTGAGTTGAAGCTGCATTGTGTTAAGTTTTCGGAGCAACCGTCGTTCTGCAAAATAAATATATCACAAGAGGAGAGTTCGTGCAGGAGTCAACTATACGGACTTGCAGTGTTGCAGAGTAAATGCAGGTTTGATTTGTCAACGCATCTTTTCCACAATATAGGCGGCGGGTATTCCGAACAGTTGGTAAAATTCCTGTTAGACGATAACTCTTACGGGTCATTTTACGGCAAGTTGATTATCGCCAAAGATGCGCAGCAGACGGAAGCTCATCAGACGAATAGAAATATACTGATATCTCCGACCGCGCGAATGGACACTATGCCTCAGTTGGAGATTTATGCTGACGATGTGAAAGCCTCCCATGGTGCTACGACCGGGCAACTTGATGCTCAGGCACTATTTTATATGCAGCAAAGGGGAATACCGCTGTCCGTGGCGAGAAAAATGTTGCTTGAGGCTTTTATTCAAGATATTATTCAAGATTTGCCGGAGGAGTTAGTCCTCCCTCTAACATAAGCAGCACTTCCTGCTTACGATGAGCAAGAAAATCGTTTAACTCTTCCGGTGTCTTTTGAAGCAAGTCGCTGTAGATAGGCATACAGATAAAGGTCATTACAACGAGTGAGACTATATCAAGCAATAAATCTAAAGGTTCAATCTGTCGGATTGTGCCTTTTTTTATTTCCCTCATCACCATATCAGAAAAGGCGTAATAAGCCTTTTGCCGACGCTCATTTTGGATAAATGTTTCGCGCATCCATGCTCTGCGCTCTTCGTTAAGCACCAGCTCGTTGAGAATAAAGAACGGCAGCTTTGGATTCTGAGTAAGAAAACTGAAGTAATAATCCACCAATGTGCTGAGGAAAGACCAAAGGTCATCTGAGTATGTAAACTTATTAGCGAAGTCTAAGAGATTGTTCATTTCCTGCTCAAAGATTTTTCTGAACAGGCGTTCTTTCGTTCTGTAATAGTAGTGTACGAGAGCCTGATTGCAGCCTACGGCACGGGCAATATCTGTGGTGCTTGTTTGAGCAAAGCCGTGTTCGAGAAACAGTTGTTTAGCCGTTTCGAGTATTCGTTGTTCTAAATCAGTTTGCGGTGTCATAGTTGTTCTTTTTTTGCGTTATCAACGAGGAAGTGCAAGCGGTTATATACATTAGCCTCGCTTGTGGAACTATCGAAGTCGAGGAAGAGAAGGTTGACATCGGGGTAGATATTCCTAAGTTTTTTCTCTATTCCTTTTGAGATAACATGATTAGCGATGCAGCCGAAAGGCTGAAGTGATATTACATTTCTTACTCCCGTTTCTGCGAGGTGGCATATCTCTCCGGGCAGGAACCAGCCTTCGCCGAAGTCTGCTGCGGTGCTTATAATCTGCTTGCTCAACTGCGCGATATGGAAGATATCCGAAGACGGGCGGTAGAAAGGATAGTCAGAACAAATCTTATCGTATTTTTTCACTACACGTCTAAGAATTCGGTATGCGCCATCTGTGAGCCATAGCGGGGTGTTCTCCTCACGAATATGCAGTTCGCGGTTGGCATGGCGACTGACAAATGAGGTTGAGAAAAATTCGATTATACTCGGCGGCACAACTTCAACGCCTTCCTGCAACAGCCAATTGACTACATTTTTATGGCTGAAGCTGTTGTATTTGACATATATCTCGCCGACTAACCCCATTACAGGTACTTTCTTGTCCTTGTCGATGATAGAGTTAAACTCTTGAACCGCCTCTCGTATATGTTGTTGCAGTGCTTTGGTGTTGTTAATGGCGGCATCTTGTTGCCCTAAATGAATATATTTCTGCCTTAGAATGAAGGCGGGGTTATTTTCGAGACTATTATCGGCATCGTCATGGCGTTTCACTCTTACGGCAGCGGAGTGGTATAGGCGGTTGAGAGCGTCAGCGTATGCCATAACATGAAGCGTAATGCCGGCAATCTTACGCCAATTAATCTCAAAACCGGGCTGGGTGGCACTAATATCGCCGCTTGTGGCAAGAGAAAGCAGCGGCACATCTTTGTAGCCGCTTCTGACCATTGCGTTCTTGATAAGCGAGTAATAGTTTGTGGCACGACATTGTCCTCCTGTCTGAGTGATTATAACCGCCGTCTTGCTGAGGT